>Ga0066850_10000145_pt1 | contig 38044 bp, 29 predicted proteins | sample ETNtaG_4_FD_67282 | JGI IMG/M metagenome (GOLD analysis project Ga0066850, IMG submission 67282) | Marine microbial and viral communities from oxygen minimum zone, Eastern Pacific Ocean - ETNP201406SV67 | ecosystem: Environmental > Aquatic > Marine > Oceanic | place: Pacific Ocean: Eastern... | reverse complement strand
CTCCTTGCCCTTCAGCTCTTCAGGGGATAGTTTGGAGGAAGCCTTCAACTCCTCAAGAGCCTTCTTAGCAGCCTCGGCCTGCTTCTCTGCTTCCTTTCTCCCAGCCTGTGCCTTCTTTGCCTCGACCTCGGCCTTAGCCACCGCCTTGGCTTCTTTTGCTGCAGCCTTGGATTCCCCAATCTGGGCCTTCTTAGCTGCTTTCAATTCTGCTTGAGCTGCTGCTGCTTCGGCCTTAGCCTTAGCCTCGGCAGCCTTTGCCTCCTTCGGGTCCTCGACCTTTGCCTTCTTTTTCTTCGCCTTGGGCTTTGCCTCCGGCTCAGGCTCAGGCTCAGGCTCAGGCTCAGGCTCAGGCTCAGGCTCAGGCTCAGGCTCGGGTTCTGCAGACTTCTTAGTTAACTTGCCGTACTTCTTTTGCAGCCCCTTCACCATGGTATCGTAGTTACCTTCGAACTTCTTAAGCAACTTCGGGATATTAGAAATCTGCTTGGAACGCTCAGGTTCTTCCAAGAACTGGATGTATGTCGCCTGTGCCATCTTTGCAGCCTGCTCCGCCGTCGGTCCACTCGCCACGAGGCTTGGAGGAAATCCATCACTTAAGGATTTGACCAAAATCAACCTAGAGCTTCGCTTTTGTAAATTTCAAAAACTTCGCTGAAAAGTTGTATGTCCGATTCGAATGATTCGGGAAGCAGAGGTCCGAAAGAAAAGCGGAAGAAGCGAGAATAAGGAGTTTCATAACCAGGGTCTTTTGAATGCGGACGCGCCATATCACAATCCTCCGCGCAAAGTATTGCTGCTCCCCGCTTGAAGAGACGTCTGTTTAGCTCAGAGCTAACCATCCCTTCTGGAAGCTCTAGCCAATGGTAGAAACCACCTCTCCCAGTGTACACCCCTAGGCCCATTTTCTCGAATGCTTCCCCATACCTCTCTCTTTGCCAATTGTAATGCTTTTCGATGGCCTTCCTGGCTTTCTCCACTCGCCCCGGCTCGAGAAGCTTGACTGCATAGAGCTGAGAGGGATGGCTGACCCCCCCCATGCCGAAGCTGGAGTAGTTTGCTAGTGTCTCGATGTTATCCTTGCTGGCGACAATCCAGCCAACTCGAATGCCAGGGGACTGGAGGCCCTTTGTACATGCACCTGCGATGAACACATTACTTCTGTCCAAATCCTGAACGAATTGGATGCCACTGACTGAAGGGGTGTGGAACATCTCGTACGCCTCATCAAGCAGAATTCCATTATTCGGTAGCTCCGCCAACTGAATTAGGTGTTCTAGCTCATCCCCCCATCTAGTCTGTCCGGATGGGTTCTGAGGGTTGGAAATTATTGGCATTAGCCGGGTCTTGGCATTTAGGCCTGCTCGATCAAAGTACTCTTCGTTGCTGGGATGGAAACCATTCTCCTTGGTGAATGGCACGATCTGGAAATTTATCTTCGTTTGCTCCATGATGTCAAGATAGGCCGGCCACTCGATATTCCCGATCCTAGCTTGCACATTCTCCTTCAGGAACGCCAGTACCGTGTATATCCCAGGCCTTCCCCCAGCGAAAACCATCACGTTCTCTGAGGAAATATCCGATCCGTACTGAGAGTTGTAGTAATCCGCTATCGAGTCGCGCAACTCCGGATGTCCCCATGCCTTCGGATAGAAACGATCCTCCCACGTAACATCGATGCTATCGGGTAGAACGGGTCCATCGAAATTTTCCAGGGGAGTCGTGAGAGGGAATCCTTGAGACCATGGATGCGTGTTCTCGGCCCCCATAAAGCTCCCGAAAGAGTCCCTGAATGCGTACAGGGTCTCATAGATGCCCATTGGAGGACAGTTGTCCGATAGGAAGGACTCTAACTCACCCGCCTGTTCTCCCATGACCTTCGCAAGGCATGTAACAAATTAGTTTGACCATCCAGACTCCAAAATTCACCACTTCGAAAAAAACCGTTATTACAACCATTCTCCTTCGGAGTCTATGAGACAACAGTATGTACCGAACAGACCTCTCACAATAGCGCTCGCACTCCTTTTCGTAGGAATGTCAGCATCTATGGGATTCCAACCAGAAACTCGCGAAGCTCTAGATGATGAGACCAGATCTATGGCCACTCACGAAAATCTTAACTTCCCGGGTTCCACAGTCGGCTCGATTTACTCACTCACCGCTCTCGGAGCATCATACGACTACACCTGCGTGGTTTTGGACAACAACCAGATGAAGTGCTGGGGTAGCAACTATGGGGGATTCTTAGGAAACTCAGAGGGTGGTTGGACTTCCGAAGATGAACACACCCCAGTATCGGTAAATAACGTCGACGACGACTCTTGCTGCCTCACAGACGTGATCGAGACGAGCCCAGATGGACGTCACACAGGTGCACTTACCTCAAGCGGCGATATCTATGCCTGGGGGGAGGACTACTCGGGGCAAATCGGTCATGGGCACATTAGTTGCGGTAATGTCTGCAACCAGCCTCATGGCCCCTCTGTGATGCCTGGAAGCAGGACATTTGTGGCGGTAGCAACCGGTATATGGCACACCTGTGCAATAACAAATCCCGACATGGCAGTATGGTGCTGGGGTTACAACTCCGATGGACAGCTTGGAACCGGCGATAACAATGACAGGAACGCGCCTACCGAAATCACCCTTCCTCAAGGACGCCATCCAGTTTCCATCAATACTGGATGGGCATCTACTTGCGTCATCTTAGACAACGGTTCCGGGATGTGCTGGGGGGCGAACTTTCACGGACATTTGGGAGACGGGACTTACAACGATAGGAACGAACCAACGCCAATCTCAATACTCCCAGAGAACAGGTCTCTGGTCGCTATGGACCTCGGTGCTGGACATGCCTGCGGCATACTTGACGATGGAATGGTGAATTGTTGGGGCAACAGCACGTTCTGCAATGGAGACGACTCAACCTGTGCCAACACTACTTCAGGCGGGAGATTGGGTGACGGTACGAACGAAAGCTCCACTTACCCAAGGGCGGTTGCTCTTCCAGCAGGAAGGACAGCGATATCCATAGACGCTGGGATCGACCACACCTGCGCTATACTGGACGACAGCAGCGCCGTCTGCTGGGGCCTTAACCAACAAGGACAGCTAGGTGACGGAACCACCACCAACAGCACAACTCCCGTTAGCGTCTCTATGCCCTCGGGACTTGGAGTAGCCGAGATATCAGCGGGTCTGAAACATACATGCGCAGTAGCGACCAACGCATCCGTTTACTGCTGGGGCCATCACGAAGAAGGTGCACTAGGCATTGGCGAGGATGTCGATAGCGATGTTCCAGCTTACGTTGATCTGGGCGCCGGAAGGCACGCACTGATGAGCGAGAGAGACAATGACGATGACGGGATAGTCAATCTCTTCGACCCTTATCCAGAAGGATGCCCCGTTGGATATTACGCAACTGGGGGGACCTGCTTGGAGGCAGATCCTGGATATTATGCAGACGGGGTCCATCCCTACAATCAATTTCCATGTAGTCCCGGAACATTCCAACCAATCTCAGGTCAGGCAATTTGCATAGATGCCAGTGCTGGTCACTTCGTCGATAATTCAGCCTCGGCCATCGAGGAATCATGCGAAGCGGGTAGCTACCAGCCCGATTCAGGTCAGACCTCCTGCATCCTAGCCGATCCAGGTAATTTCGTCTCAGACGAATCATCGATTCGCCAACAACAGTGTTCTTCAGGGACCTATCAACCGAACACGGGTGGAATCAGTTGCATCGAAGCAAGTCCAGGATACTTCGTGGATCAGTTCGCTGCTTCTGAACAGACTCCCTGTCCCGCTGGATCATATCAGATTCTCCCCGGCTCCACATCTTGCTTCCTAGCAACGCCCGGATTCCATGCTCCTAACATTGGCTCGGATGCTCAGGAGCAATGCCAATCAGGAACATTCTCCTCCGTGCAAGGACAAGCAAATTGTACCGAAGCTTCACCGGGATACTATGTCAGCGGAATCCAGCAGACTTCCGAATCCCCATGCCAGCCTGGAGAATTCCAATACTCTCCGGGGCAGGAATCATGTCTGGAGACTTATCCTGGGCACTATACTGAATCTGAGGGATCAGCCAGCCAGTCTCCCTGCGAAGCCGGAAGCTACCAGCCGGACCCGGGACAGACATCATGCATACTAGCCGATCCTGGATATTACTCCACACAAGGAGCAACTTCTCAGACTCAATGTGAGAATGGGACCTACGCTTCTGAACAAGGACAGGGTGAATGTACACCCGCAGAACCAGGTTATTTCGTCGAGTTGGATGGTGCTACTGTCGCTACACCCTGCCCCCCTGGAGAATTCCAGTCTGAAACTGGATCCTCAGGATGCGAGTCACCCCCGCCTGGTCAAGTGGCTAGTCCCGATGGCTCGACTTCATCGGCATGCCCACCAGGGAAGTACCAACCCGGAGGGCAATCTAGCTGTATTCCAGCCTCTCCCGGTAACTTTGTCAACCAGTCCGGAGCTTCTTCGCAGAGTCCATGCGAAGCCGGGACATTCCAATCACAGCCAGGCCAATCATCGTGTGAGCCATCCAGCCCCGGGAACTTCGTGGATTCCAATGGATCGACCGGGCAGACTCCTTGTCCGAAGGGACAATTCCAGTCATATGGTGGCCAGTCCTCCTGCATGCCAGCAATGCCAGGGAACTCCGTCCCAGAAGCCGGAGCTCAGTCTCAGACTACTTGCAAGCCAGGAAGCTATCAACCCGAGAGCGGTACAGATAGCTGCATCCCTGCTGATCCTGGTAGCTTCGTCTCTTCTTCAGCAGCGATTTCACAGAATCCATGCCAGCCCGGATCATATCAATCCAATGAAGGTCAACAATCATGCATGCCCGCCGATCCGGGGAACTTCGTCCCTGAAATTGGCTCAATGGAGCAGAAAAAGTGCCCATCAGGAACCGATCAAGAGCTAAGCGGACAGACCGAATGCATAGATATAGAGAGGCCTCTATGGCTTTCAATCCTTATGTTCGGAATCCCAGCAATCGTCCTCGGAACCATGGTATTACTATATCTTGCAAACAAGAAGAAAACCAGTGGTTATGGAAAAGGAAAGGCATACATGTACTCAGAGGATCTTAGGAAGTGACTCAGCCATAGACGCACCAGTTATGTGACATGCTCCCTCGTGGACGCCCATGAGACACTATCCTGGAGGACGAGTGGACTTACGCAGTGACACGGTCACCCAACCTACTCCGGGTATGATGGAAGCTATGACGAAGGCCGTCGTTGGCGATGATGTCCTAGGGGATGATCCCACAGTAATTGAGCTACAGAATTCGTTGGCACAAATGCTAGGGAAGGAGGCGGGGCTCTTCGTACCCTCGGGAACGATGTCAAACGCAATCGCGATCAAGGCACAAACTAGGCCAGGGGACGAGATAGTTACTCATCGAAAGAGCCACATCTACGTCTATGAGGCCGGTGGCTATGCTGCCCTTGCAGGATGCTCAATCTCCCTAGTGGAAGGGGAAAGGGGACAGATGTCGCCAGAAGACGTGCAAAGAGGAATTAGAAAGGTAGCAGGAAGCGACTCGCACTATCCGGACTGCAGCTTGGTTTGCGTTGAGAATACTGCCAATGTCGGCGGTGGCACCATCTACAAACAGGAGGACCTCGACGCAATCTGTGAAGTCGCTCACAGCAATGATTGCCGAGCTCATCTAGATGGTGCGAGGATGTTCAATGCAGTTGTTGGGGGCGATTCAGATCCAGCTAGAATGGCCAGTAACTTCGATACGATTTCGGTTTGTCTCTCAAAGGGACTTGGGGCTCCGATCGGGACCGTACTCGTGGGAGACGAGAAAACCATAGCGGAGTCCCACCGTTGGAGGAAGATGTTCGGTGGAGGAATGAGACAGTCTGGAATTCTCGCTGCCGCTGGACTCTATGCTCTTGAGAACAACGTCTCTAGACTTCGGGAAGACCACGCTAGAGCACGCAGACTCGCCGAGGCATTAGATGAAATCGAGAGTTTCTCCATTGATCTTGGAGCCGTTCAGACGAACATGGTCTACGTCAGCTGCGAGGAGGGAGGTGCGGTTGACCTAGTCAAAAGACTGGCCGAAAAGGGAGTAGATGTACTAGACCAAACCGAATCCTCAGTCAGGGTCGTGGTCCACTTGCACATCACCGACGAGGACATAGACAGGACCATAGAGGCCTTCGAAGAATCACAATAACCCGTAAGCGTTCAATAACAGTCCCACTTCGAGTCACTCATGAGGCAGTTGGTGGCAATCCTCCTGACGGCACTAATTGTACTGCCAATCCAGGCCTCAGCAACCAGCGAGAGCCTCTGGGACAATGCTAGAGTAACGGGTGCGAAAGGCTCTCTAGCAGGAACTATAGGGGGGATTCACATTGACCTAACAAACAACACTAGTTCTGCATCCGGACACTCAATCAGCATTTCTGAGTTACCAAGTATCGTCGAGGTATACACAGCCACATGGTGCTTCAACTGTGTCAAGACAGAACAAGCTCTGGATGAGGTAATTGGCGAGCAAGATGTAATTAGGATACACTATCACAGATTCCTCTACGAAACTCTAGATCCATTTGGAAGCAACTCGACAGACTCCAGATGGGTTGACGAATATGGCACGGGATCAATACAATCTAGTGAGACAGATTTCTTGAGAGGAATGGAAAGAGTGGCACCATCGAAGGTTTTCGACGGTGAGAGGATGTACACAGGTATTAGCACCAAATCCAATAGCCTGGCTACTGATTATTCAACAGCCCTAGCACTTGGCTCAAGCCACCCATTCGAAGAAAACGGATCATTGCGACTCTCAGCAGAGAGAACGGATAGCAAAATCCCCCAATTTTCAATTTCTTGGGAAGTAGTACTTTCTTCAGAGATACAAAACTGGGAAGTAAATAGTTGGTTGATGTTCGTAGAGGATATTGCATACTTCCCCGAAGGGAGTAACGGCAAGGGCAACTACAGCCACGTACTTCACGAGGCTGTCAATTTAGGACCTACGGCCGAGTCTTCCATTCTCATCGAACCGCCCCAATCTTGGGATGGGGATGATATGTCAGTAATACTAGTCGTTGATTGGAATGCTCAAAGTAGCAATTCTGAGAACTCGGTTCCGGCCCCTGCAGTATCAACGCTGCTATGCATGCTCGCCGCTTTGGTACCCAGACGCAACGGGGATTCCGAGCCATTGCAATGAGTGCTAACAGTTGGGTTGAATAACCACCCCCGAGCATGGTCAATGCTCGGAGATGACATGTTGGCGCCAAGGGAACATTGTGTGACCAGCGAGAGAGTCCCAAGAGGGCCTATGCCAGATTGGCTCAAGAAGCAGATCAGGAGACAGTCCTTGGGAGTTCAGAGCACAGATCCCGATGTTCACGGGAGAATCCTGACGATATATCCAACAGAGAAATCCAGAATGCAACTACTCTCTACAATAGGTCTTCGAGGAGCGGTGGACCAAACCCTTCATCACACAATCGAATCACTCATCTCATCCCTGGTCGCGGATCTAAGGATGCCTCGAGTCATATCCAAGGACGGTCCGTTATTGTCGGTAATCCACAGCGAATGCAAGAAGGAAGCAGCAAGACTCGGCTTCCCACTCATCAATCCACTTCCGGATATGAAGTGGGGGAAAGGGAAGACGGAGGCTCTGGCCAAACTCCACTATCAGCTTTCCAGAGAGATGGCAATTAGTGGTTGGCAAGGGCCCGGGATAGTTACTTTCAGAAGAGTAATCAAACGTCTAGAGGAGAAGCTGCGATTCACCCACCCGGATATGGCAGTTGATCGAATAATTGCCTCATTAGATAGCGGCACCACTCCTTTCACCGTTTCTGATGTAGATGGGATAGTCATGCTAGATCACTCCCCGGTCATATGTCGCTCTCATTCCGAGATGCTCCTATCCCTGTCAAAGCACAGCCCAATACACCAGCTCGCCCATCCTGGTAATTTCCGCCTCGGGCACCACGGAAATCTCCTCGTCGATGAGCATCCCGTGAAGGACTCACATGACCTCCCGCGTTGGGTCCCTAGTGGCAGGACTCCTGCAAAGCCCGTTCCATCGGAAGTCACAAGGATACTACTCAGGAGGGAAGCTCACTCTTTCGACGTCACGACACGACTGGTCTCAGAGAGACTCACTAGGGGAGACTCGGAGATCATCATCATAGATCCAGCCATCGAGAAAAACAGACACAAATGGGAACGGGCTCTTGGGTCAATCGGAATTTGCCTGGAAAGGAGGAGAGAGCCCCCTTCGTCCCACCCTATTGGACACTGGATATTGCGACTCGCAAGCCTTGCACATGGTCCCGATGCATTCTCGCTAGAGAATCTGAGGGCTCTTTCTCTTCAGAGATCAATAATCCCATTTGAGATTACTTCAGAGCATCCAACGGAACTCGATATTTCCCCCCTCGTCGACTCCGAGTTACTCACTAAACTAGCAAGGAATGAACACGTACTTGGAGGTCCAGGAGCCCTACTGAAGTGGATCGAGACGCTCTCACGAGCACCCTCAGAAGAGAGGGACGGACCATCAAAGGAAGCAGCACAATGGTGGTTTCTCTGCTTGGCCAATTCCCTATTTCCCATTCTCCGGGGCCCGGATAGGGAACTGGTACGAAGCCTCGGAAAACCGATTGGATGCTACACAGGATCCCAACTTCCTCTCCCGGAAATCCAAACAGATGGGGATGGATGGCTGTCGAACACTCTGTCCTTAATCGACCTCGATTCCGAGATGCAGCTCTATCAGGGTCAGGGACTCTCCCCTGCAGCAGCAGTCCACGCTCTGGTTAGTGACAGGGAGGTCCTGAGGGAGATGCAGCGAAGATCCGGACAAGGCTGGTCAACTCTCGGGTCAGATTGGGTGGACGAACTAATTTCACTAGCTGAGCAATCGTCTGCAATCACTGGAGGCCCGAACTTCTCCGGGAATGTCTCAGTCCTAAGCCCAGAGGAGGCTCTTGGTTGCACCTCCGAAATAACGATCCTAGCGAACCTTTCCAGCTCCTCATGGGACCTAAGAGTTCCAAAGACGCCGTTCCTAGGTGAGGAGGAACGCCATTCGCTGGGAATCCTAAGACCCGATGCCCCGATCAGGGACGCCAGACACAGCCTGCAACATATCTTGCAATCCTCACCAGAAGTGTTCATTTTAGACCCAAGCATGGATGAAACGGCTCCCCCATCCGCACCGATCAGGGAATGGGCACGTGACTCCGATTTAGAGGGAATTGAGGAAGGGGATTACGAGTTCTCTATGGGCTTCTCATCTCCAAGGGATGCCAGACAGAAAGACGGTTTGAGAATAAGGGCGTCATTAGATCCATCCACACCCCCAATCAATCCTAGTGCGGTTTCTATTCCAATCGACCCCCATGTTCAGAGGGATCGTGAAAGAAGACAACCCTCAATTGCTGATGAAGATGGATACCTTCCTGAAGATGCTGGCAAGCACATATTCTCACTCGAGAGCCTAAAATTCCATGGAAAAAACCCAGCTGGAGTCGAAAACCCCCGAACCAACCAGAGATGGCCAGTTGTGGGGGGAAAATCCGAAGGAAAACCATCTATCTCAATCGACCCGAGACCACTAAAACCCACTCCAACCGGTTCATTGGTGAGCGACTCTAGACACGGTCATGCGAGAGAGATTTCACTGGATGTCCCCGTTTGGTCACCAACCAGACTTCAGACGTGGCTTAGGTGCCCTAGGATGGGCTGGCTCTCCAGAGAATTGGATGCAGGTAGGGAAGAATTGCAAGGTGAGGATATCGACAGCAGGACCTACGGAGAACTGCTTCACAATGTCCATCACGACATCATTGCAAATGTTCTGGATTTCCCAACTAGCGAGGAAAGAATATTCGGTGGAGAATCAGGATACCTGAGCGTCGGGAAATCAGGCTTGCATCCGAACGAGGTAATGAAGATTGCACTGGAGTCCCTGGATTCCAGAGCTCCTTGGCTGGAGAGATCAGACGCAGTTTCAACACAGCGTCTGAGGTCGTTGACTGGCATGTCCAGACAGGATTGGAGCAGTTGGCTCGCAGACCCCTCTCCAACACCTCCTGCCGGCAGGGTGGGAAGCATCGTTTTAGCAGAACTAGAGATACCCGACTCGACTCCCATTTCCATAGAGTGGATGATTGGGAAAGAAGGCTCGAAAAACGTAGATATTGCAATCCAAAAGGAACTATCTGGACATGTCGAGACCGAACCGATCAAGGTGAGAGGATGGATAGATCGAGTAGACCTACTCCCCCTTGACTCGGTATCTGGGAAGTGGATCGACAATGACGGAGACGACAGTGTCGCACCAATCAGAGTTCATGGCACAGGATGGAGACCAAAGAGAATAATTGCAATCAGAGACATAAAGACCTCGGAAACATCCATCACTAGGAATCGGCATTACAAGGGCCTTCTAGAAGAACTGCAATTGGCAGTTTATGCCCGTGCATGGGAGGAAGCACACCCTGGTGATCTGGTCCTTGCAGCAGGAATATCCGTGTTTGGACATACCTCCGAACACCTCCTGGAAGTCTCCTCTCAATACTCAGAATCGAAAAAGGACCTCAACATTGGGACAAGGTCATCAATCACAAGCACAACACACAGATTCGCTGACGAGGATGAGAAAACCCAGAGCGATCACTTCAGGTCATGGATGGCACAAAGACTCTCAGTAGCCCTAAAGGTAGCCTCCAACGCAAATTCGGGAAAGGTTCATCCAACTCCATCACCAGGGGTTTGTGGCTACTGCCCAGTTAGAGAAACGTGCAATGTCAGGATGGAGGGCTCGTTCTGATTCGACTAAACACGGCCCAGCGCCTTGCCCTGAATCTAGATTCGCATATCGTCATCGACGCAGGTGCTGGAACCGGCAAGACAAGCACCATCGTTGATCGAGTCATAGAGCACTATCTCGCCACAGATCAACGAGCAACCAGGCTCCTACCCAAGCCAGCCAGACCTGCCAGCACCGGAGGGGGGATGGTCACAGCACCTGCATCGGAGAGAATCCACCTGGAAGAATGGAATGGCCTGCTCCCTGGCGAAGTCGTTCTACTCACCTTCACAAACAGGGCCGCAGACGAGATGAAAGATCGCCTTCGTAGTGCAATCTCTAGAATTAGACCAGGTCCACTGGGCGATGACGGAAAACATAGGTTCGACCCTAGAGTGAAGAGCCAAGGATTCGTCGAGCAGTTACTAACTCTCCTGGAAGACGCGCCAATCGGAACGATCGACTCCTTCCTATCTCAATTGGTTTCTCCATATCGTGGAAAGCTAGGGGACGCACTGAGCCGCGAGAATGTATCGGATGCATCAAGGGCAATATTGATCGAGACCGCACTCAGGACCATCTGGAGACTTCCTAGCGCGAGGAATAGAATCGGAGAAGCGGTGGATGCTGGAATATCTGCTCAGATCGCTTCGGAAGTCCTCTCCGCTAGGGACCGGGTTGCTCGTCACTACTCTGGTAGGACATCAGCAGCCAGAGTACTCAGAACACTAGTTGGAAAAGCAGTCTTCGTTGAGGAGTCTTCTCGCAAGATTATGGACGAAATCGGCTCCTTCGACAGGAAAAAGCTACTATTGACTATCATGTCCTCTATCGACAAAGAGGAGATCTTCACCCAGTCTCGGAGACTCCACTCGATCGTGTCAGACATCTGCGAGACAATCAAGGAATCACTCCAGTCCCCCTCAGCTGCCGGTTGGTCTCCCGAGACTAGAATGGCATCTCTAGACGAACTAGACCGGAAAGGACCCCCTCCGGATGAATGGGGCAAGCTGTGCTGGATGGGGCATGTTCTGACTTGCATCGTCAGCCCTTCAACACTAATGGGGAAGGAGATGAGATTCTTTCCAAGAACGAAGTTCCCGTCTGACTCTTGGCCAGCGGGAGTGAGGAGTTATGCGGAGATAAAGGACAAGAGTCTGAAATCCACCTACACATCCACGATGAAGTCGAAAATTTCGGAGCTGCAGCGAATTTGGTCGGATGATATTGGAAGCATGATGCTTCACTTCGTAAGAACAGCAATCATCCTAGACGAGTCCAAACCACCTGAGGTGCCTCTTGTGTGGGTGCCGCCATCGATAACACTCCCGATAGAAATCCCGGAGCGGCTAGATAATCCGAAGAAGAACCATCACTTCTCATTGGATGCTGAGATACAGAACCTAAGTGACCTACATCTCCTTCATCTGGGATTCCAGGGGGTGATGAAGAATTTGAAGCAACGAGAGGAGGTCCATGACTTCGACGACGTACAGAGACTTGCAGGAGACCTGCTACTGGCAAATTGCCCAGAGGTTTGCAGAACGTTCTACCACCCCTCTATCCAAAGAGAACTCGATTCAATCAGCTCAGACAGACCATGGAGGGACGATCACATTTCCAGGGCACTGGATGAGATTTCCAAACTCGAGCTAGATACACAATCAGCCGGAGCATGGGCATCCAAATTGGATGCTATCCGTACAGATTTGGAGGGTCGGAGGCATCTTCTCGAAGAAATCAGAAGAAGATACAGGGCCTTCATCATCGACGAAGCGCAGGACAACTCCCCACTACAATGGAGGCTGCTATCCAGGCTTTGGGGGCCAAGAGAGGCTAGAGAAGGGGATCCTCCAAGGCCAGACACTCCCTGGGAGCCCACCGTATGTTATGTTGGGGACGTTAAGCAGAGCATCTATGCATTCAGACAGGCAGAGGTGACCGGATTCCTGGATTTCGCCAAGTCACTCAGGTCAATTAACGTGCATGAGTTCTCCAGCGTCCCGGAGCTTACCAGAAAGCCAACTCTCAGGAAAGAGTCCCATAGCAGGGACCCAAGGAATGACCACAAGTCGAGTATTGTGACAGCATCAGAGTATCTGCAAAGAGGTGGCAGGGATCTATCCCCTTGGATACCATTCGACTCAACCGACTGGGACCTGCCCGCCCCTTCAGGAGAGGAGGTTAGAGCACGGAAGGAGGGCATGGTGCCCCTGCAGGTGAACTACCGCTCCGAAGGAGGTCTTCTGGATGTGATGAACGAATGGTGGCAAGACGTCTTTTCGGATAGGCACAGGTTAATCTCCAGAGGAGAATTCTACGCTTCTTCACAAACCCTCCACTCATTCCCAGAGAAGAGACATAATCCAGGCTCGATCGAGTGGATTTGCCCGCCCGACTCCGATGGTTCCACTGATCCCGCCACAGATTTGCGAACTCACCTCGATCCATTCGGGCCAGGCTCTTTGGATCGATTAGAGAGGCAGGCCATGCTAATTGCCCTCAGGGTGAGAAGCCTCATCGAAGGGAGCCCGGTAAGGGTCAGATCAGCCGAAAACTCCTGGATTGAGGTAGAACCTGAAGCGGCAGTCAGACCTGAAGAAATCACAATCCTTCTGCCAAACAGAGTCAACCTAAGGGACGTCATCATCAGACATCTGCAGGATCTCGGAGTCCCGGCTCAGGTCGACCGCGAAGGGGGTTTGTTGGAGCGTCCAGCTGCCTCTGCTTTGGAGGGACTAGTCCAACTCATCGCTAGGCCGACGTCAAGGCACAATGCAGCATGGGTCGCACGCTCTCCCCTATTCGGCATGACCGACTCACAACTACACGACTTCCTTTCCAACTCGGAAAGGGGCGAGGACTTGCTCTCTAGACTACTATTGAGCTGCTCCAATGATAGACAGAGGTCACTGGTATCAAGATGGTGCGAACTCGCTTCCTCTTCTAGCCTCGTACAACTCCTAGAGGACACCATTGACCGTTCGGACCTGCTTGTCGCATTTCCGGATCAAGTCTCAAGGCAGGACGCGGAGCAGTTTGTCGATCTTATCAGGACACTGACCAAAGAGGTCGGTGCCGATCCAATAGTGCTCTCTGACAGGTTGAGGGACCTCAGGGAGAGCAGCTCCCAGGCAATTGAGGCATCTACCATCCCCCCAACGAATGCTGTCAAAGTTATGACAATCCACAGCTCAAAGGGACTCGAGGCCAAGGTAGTCATCCTAGCAGATCTGTTCTCCTCCAGGCAGACTAATATGAGGAATGAACAGAACAGCAGACTCATCGTCAGCCCGGAGATGTTCGCAGGCCATCCTAACCCATGGCCAGCAGAAGGAAAAACCCCCAGATCAGCGATATGGGAGCATGTCTCTCTACTCCACAGGGCTAGGAAGAATGCCGAAGCAAGACGACTTCTCTATGTCGCAGCAACGAGGGCCGAAGAGAAACTAATCATCGCCGGCTCTCCGAAGGGGACTCAGTGGATCGACAACGAGGGCATTGTGTTCCCATGGGCCTATGACAAATCTGCACCTCAATTGGGGCAAATGTGGCTTGAATCATTGCGCATGGGATCATGGAGGAGGGAGGAAATAGAATCACCATGGCTCGAATCATCGGAAGACGAATCGGAACCTGAATTGACAAACAGAGGAAGAAGAAAAGTAGACCCAGGGAGTCTACTGGAGGATGCCTATCTCGGGAGTAGTGGGAAGACGGGCATGGCCATTATCCACCACCCCGACTGCTTCTTGGATACCAACGAAGACAGCAACCGAATCATGACCCCTATCCAGAGAATCGAGTCAATGTACAAAACCTCCCGTGGAAGCCAAACAATTGACTCGCCAACACTAGTCCCCCCACGAAGGGAATCCTCGACTAGAGTCCGTGTGAAACCAAGCAAACTACCATCCTACTTCGAATGCCCTAGGTGCCACTGGCTCGAGGTAAGAGCAGGTGTAGAACCCGATTCAATATCAGTCAATAGTAGAGCGCCGCGAACGTCGAAGACCGTCCTATCGGTGGATCCTGCTACGTTTGGGAATGTTTTCCATAGAATTGTTGAGATTGGCATTGGAAACCCGGGCCCAGGGGAAAAGGGACCCAGCACCCCATTGCCGTCTTCGTGGACCACTAAGACAGAAGATCGAATCACCGATGAAGAAATCCACAGAACTGTGTTCTCTGAGCTCTTACCAGCCGACGCCGATCCCGATAAGGTCGCAGAGGCTATCTCCATAATGGCCCAGAGAGTTTCGGATGGAAAACTAGGCGAGATGATTCGCGGAACTGAATTGGATGGAATGCGTGTAGAGGGTCTCAGGACTGAGATGCCATTCCATGTCTCCATACCAGTCTCCTTTGACACAGTAAGGAGAAGCAAGTGGACTCCAGACGGAGAAGAGAACATAGTAACAATCGATTCAACCACTATTGACATGAGTGGGGTGATTGACCTGGTTCTATGCACGAGTAACGTGAACGGGCCGCCGACAATCAGAGCCATCGACCTAAAGACAACCGATGCCCACTGTCTACTCGACCAATCCAGTAGTGGTTTATTGGAGGCCCTAGGGGATCAAACAATCTGGCCTGCCTGTGAAGAAGAGGAAAAAATCCTATACAAACACAGACTGCAAATGGCACTGTATCATCAAGCCCTGGAAGAATCTGAATCCGATAGGTCAAACGCGAGCCTACCAAAGAGACAGGTCCTCCCTCCAGCAATCCTGGTTGGACTCACTGGCAGACTAGTGGAATATCCACAAGTGCTACTGGACGAGGCAAAGGAGGACTTGATGGAGACCCTATCAAGAACCGCACAAATGTCCCTTGCGTCAGATTTCCCCATCTCCGAGATTGAAAAATTCCAGAGAGAGTCCGATCATAAGTGCAAGACCTGCTCATTTTCGGATAAATCCCAGTAGAAGAGTCCATGAGTGAACACCCTGGGTATGGGTCATGGAACTGGACCTGGGAAATTTGACTGATAGAAGTGATGAGATTTGGGAACAATCGATTCTTCCAAACCTATCTGAATTCATAGAGATAAAGGCACTATCTCCTCTTTTTGAGCCAGATTGGGCTAATCTTGGTGAGTTAGACGCCACCATAGAGCTATTCTGCAAATGGCTCGACGATCAGGGAATCTCTGGGATGTCATACGAGACTCATAGGATAGCCGACCTTTCACCAGTACTCCTGGTAACAATCGAAGGGACCGGCCCTGGCGAGGTAATTTTCTACTCCCACCTCGATAAGCAGCCATCGAAACCAGAGCTGTGGTCAGAGGGCCTACACCCCCTAAGAGCAGTCAGAAGGGATCCCTGGCTCTATGGTCGAGGTTCCGTTGACGATGGTTATGGGGGTTATCTATGCGCCACCTCAATTCGTCTCCTGCAAGAGGCCGGAGTAGCACATCCACGTTGTACCTTGATAATCGAGACCTGCGAGGAATCAGGTTCATTCGACCTCCCCCCATACCTAGAGGAACTATCTGACCAGTTAGGAAATCCAGACATGGTTGTCGTCATGGACAGCGGAGGTCCAGATTACGATCACGTTTGGATGACTGAGGCTCTAAGGGGCCTAGTTTCGGGAACGCTTTCGGTGAAGGTATCACACGAGGGGATACACTCTGGCAACTCAGGGGGATCCATTCCCTCTTCATTCAGGATTCAGAGAATTCTACTTGATCGCGTGGAAGACTCGGCAACTGGACGAGTCCTCATACCCGAGATGCACGTAGAAGTCCCTCAAGAGGTGAGGGAAAAGGCCGTTTCACTAAGGAAAATAGTCGGTAACAGCATCTGGGAACAGTTCCCGACCGTTGACTCTCTAATTCCGGCTTCGGAGACTACAGAGGATATGATAATCGCAATGAATTGGGAACCAACTCTTTCCATAATTGGGGCCGATGGGATGCCATCCGTACAAGTTGCAGGAAATGTACTTAGAACCAATACCGATCTGAAACTTAGCTTCAGAATTCCACCAGGAGTCGATTCAGAGATTGCACTAGCACGCGCCAAGGAAATTCTAGAGGAAGATCCTCCATACGGAGCAGAAGTCACATTCGTCCCAGATTCATGTGCAGACGGATTCCATGCACCTCCACTTGAGGGGAGGGTCTCAGATGCAATACATGACGCCTCGATGGAGCTAACAGGATTGCCACCATTAGCAACTTGGACTGGAGGCACGATCCCATTCATGGCCATGATGCAGGGAAAATACCCTGAAGCCATGTTCCTGTGCACCGGTACCTCTGGTCCGGGAAACAACGCACATGGCCCCGATGAGAAATTACACATCCCCTCATCGAAGAGGCTTACTGTAGCTCTCTCAGCAACAATCTCAGCTTTATGCGGAAACCCATGATTAGGCGTTTCCTCCGTACCTAAGTGCCGCCGGGGTTATATCGGGGTTACCTGCGCATCAGAGAAGATGATGGGCCAAGACGACTCAGCCGGAGCAGACCCCCAGCAGACTATCCGAGAACTAGAGCAGCAGGCTGTGAAGGACAAGGAGGCTCTGGATAAGCTCCTAGTAGCATATCAGGCACAGGAGGCTGATATTAGCGAGATGAAGGCCCAAGTTGAGACACTCAATCGCGAGCTTATCGACAAGGAGACGGAGAAGGAAGGAATCAACAACCTACTCTCAAACCTACGTAGGCAGAAGGATGAGATGGAAGTCGATCTAGCCAAGGCCAACACTAAGATCCCATACCTCGAGACCAAGCTTGAGAAGACAGAGGAATTGCTAGATAGGGAGAAGGCAAGGCTTGGGCAGGTTCTCACAGTAGCTGAGGAAATCGACGAGTCTAACCAGGCGGCTCAATCAGAACTCTCCGCGAGGGACGATTGGTATGTTCAGCATATGCAGCTCTTCGAGGATCTAAATGAAGCAATTCAGACACGTCATGACATGATTGACAGGGCTATCGCCACAGCCAAGGAGATTCACTCCAAGCAGGAATCATTCCAAGCCCAGAAGCAGGCTGTCATAGAGGAAATAAAAGAGATGTCTTCAGATGATGAGGATCAAGAAGACGAAGATACGACATCAGAAAATGAGTAGTTTCTCACTCATCAGTTCTCTTGATGAGTCTAGCAGGTATCCCTCCCCATACTTCACCATCCGGAACCTCAGTCCACTTTGGCAATACGGCTCTGGTTGCGACAACTGAACCCTTTCCAATCTTGCAACCCGGTTGAACAATGCTTCCTCCGCCTATGAGTGCACCGTCCCCGATTCTGACTGGCGCTAGAACAATCTCTCCGCTCTCTACTAGATGCCCGTTAATCGTCGCATCACCTCCAACAACTACTCCATCACCAATCGTAATCATCGAGGCATCATTGATTCTAACTGAATTCAGTTGCACCCCGCTTCCGATCTTAGCCCCCATCATTCTGTAATACATTGTAGCTAGGAATGAAGGAATCACCAGACCTAGGAACATCTGGGCTACTCTATGGGAAACCAATGAGAAGGCCCACTGTATGGTGATGAAGGATCTTAGTGGGTAACGCCCCTCCTCTTTTCTAATTCTGAAAATGCCCCCAATCGATCCACAAATCAATAGGAGGAAAATCCCCCAAACTATGTAACCAATTCCGAGGCTTATGCAGAAACCTGCAGCTTCTACCAAATCGCTCTTGCCGCTCGTGAGCTCTTTTATCTCCATAAATAGGAAGTAGGAAGGCATTAACGCCAATCCGAACAAGACTCCGAACAGGATCATCACAATGACCGAGAGGACATTCTGGACTATTTCGAAGGATTTCACCCTACTCATCCTCGGAAACGAAACCTGCATCGAAGTCTTCCTGTTTTGCAACTCTGATCCCTTCTTCGACGTCAATCAGAGGGAATAGAGACCATCCGATCATGATGACCACTAGGACACTGGCCACTGCCATCCTACTGCCCATTGTTGCGGCACTGATTGCATAAACGATTGGGCCAAATACTGCTGCAGCCTTCATGATGAAACCGAAGAAACCGAAGAATTCACTCACTCTGGACTTTGGCGTCATGAATACCATCAGACTCCTGGCTTGAGCAGATGCGGTCCCCATCACCACTCCTACCATCATTCCAAGTAGGACCCACTGGAGGCTAACTCCAAAGTTTAGCGGCTTCCAAAGATTATCTCTCAGTAGATTTGGCCACCAATCCACTAAGTCTCCCTCGATGATTGTGGGGTGCTCGTCTCCAACAGATCTGCTTCCATCCAATCCCCCTCCCCTGAATGAGAATGAGAATCTGTGATCGCTAACATCACTCATTTTTCCAACTAAACCAGTAGCCTGTTCGACAGTCAGATGTTCTCTAACGACATCATTATCGCTCCATCTGTCGCTGTCGGTTGAAGACACAATCATGAATTCAAAGAAGGCATCTCTGAATGACTGATCCCCATCGCCTGCCTTGCTGACCCATCCTTTGACACTACCGTCCTTTTCGTACAGTACGGTCAATCCGTAATCCCCACTTTCTTCATCGAAGTCATACTGGAAATCATACCTTTCGTGATCATCTTCTAACTCCAGTGGAGCAAAACCAACAGCAAGGATTGCCACTACAGCATATACTCCAAGTGACCAACTCAGGACTCTCTTTGTACCAAATCGGTTTGCAAGTTTTCCCCCTGCCACAGTAGCCGGGATGGCTGTAATATTCACCATCAGTAGCAAAACGAAATTCATTGACGGATTAATCCTCAGAACAGAGTCTCCAAAGGCCGATGCCATCCCTCCGATTGTGTTGATTCCATCGAAGAATAGTAGGAATGATAGCAGGTAAATGGCCAGAATCTTGAATTTCCTAATTTCTCCGAAAGTCTTCCTAACCTCCCTCATCCCATCAAAAATCGCATCTTTAACTGAATCATACTGCTTGGGTCTGGGGATCTCAGGTTCTGGAGTATTTCTGAAGAGGGTCATTCCAAAACCTAGCCACCACATTGCAGTAGTCATGAATACAAAGCTTAGAACCCAAGGGCTCCATTTTGTAGACATCCCGAAGAATCCAGTCTCACCGACGATAAGATGCACAATCAGGATTGTTGAACCACCGAAGAACCCGTATGCAGTTCCCCAACTGGATACATGATCCATTTGTGCCTTTTCAGCTAAGTAAGGCATGAATGCATAGTAAATCACATTTCCACCAGAGAATCCTATGTTCCCAATTACTAGACAGAATGCGAGAAACTTGTAATCAGAACCCGAACCAAGATGTGGCGCGACCCCCATCATTCCAGTGAAAATTACTCCCACAATCGTGTAAGCCCAGAGAATCTTCTTCTTTATCGGCATCCTGTCAGCTATTGCTCCGATCACCGGGCTTACGATTGCTACGAAAAGACTCGCAGCTCCAAGGACAATGGCGTAGAATGTGTCGCCAGTGACCACCAAACTACCTACTTCGGTACCTCCTCCAGTTGCTAATTCGAACATACTCGACATTAGCTGAGGGACTAGGACAGTCAGTACGGTTAGAGCGAAAGCCTGGTTCGCCCAGTCATACCAGTACCATCCTCTCAGAGACTGGTTTCTCTCATTGCTCATTCCATCTATCGTTCCAAAACCCATGACGACCATTCTCTCGGATATATTACAGGGGTTTAGTGTATTCCAAAACATCTAGTGAGAATAACCTACGAGAAGCATGCCAATTCAAGTGCAAAGAGTAGAGCGCGTAACATGGCCAACTCTTGCGGCATATTGGGAAATGACTCCAAGGCCGTTAAAATCCATCACCTGGTCAAGGCACCAGAAAACACCCCTGAATCAATCTCATTTAGAGAGTCATGGGATGCTAGTAGACCAGTAACAGTGTACAAAACTCCAGAAAATCTCCCTGATGGAACCCCTTGTACAGCCGCAACGGTGATTCTAAGGTCCAAGGGATGTGCTTGGTGGTGGAAGTCAGGATGTACATTCTGCGGTTACTTCAATGATGTTAGGGATGATGTTTCCGTAGAAGATATGTTTTCGCAATGGGAATATGCAAAGAAATCAACCAATCACTTTGAAGGATGCCAGATGATTAAGGTATACACATCGGGGACATTCTTTGAGGATCGGGAGAATCCACCTGAATGGCAGGAGGCCGTTCTGAGGGAGACGGCAGAGATGGGCCTACATTTGATTGTAGAGGCCCAAGCACAGATGTGCACCCCGGAGAAGATTGAATGGGTTGCTGCCCGACATCCAGGATGTACAGTGGCAATCGGCCTGGAGGCTTACGACGACAGCGTACTACGATTCCACGTTAACAAGGGATTCACAACCAAACAGTGGCATAGGGCTGTCGAAATGCTGAGAGATAATGACTTGCGTGTAAAGACATACCTCTTATTCAAACCACCATTCATGTCCGAGGGAGATGCACTCAAACACACTACTTCTTGGTTGATTGCCGTCGCTCCATACTCTGACGAAGTTTCTGTTAATCCCATGAACATACAAAAGAACACGATAGTTGACAGACTTTTCAGGAATAAGGAATACAGAACACCATGGCTCTGGTCATTGGTGGAGATGATTAAGCTGGCCCATGAGGATATGGATGACGCAAATTGTCGAATAATCGTCCATCCAACCGCAGGTGGTAAGATTCGTGGCGCTCACAATTGCGGTTCCTGTGACTCAGAGGTAGTAGCAGCAATAGAGAGGTATTCAGTCTCGGGAGAGATCGATGAGTTCAATCACTTGGAATGCTCTTGCGAGGCACACTGGAGAGCTGAATTGGAGAACGATCTCAACCTACCAATAACCCTAGGATTTGGAACATTCCGACGTGGAAACCCGACTGACCTTGTTCGTGCTCCTTGATGCAATTGGCAAACTGGATACGCCCAATGCTTAAGGGCAAATCTCCGGTGGTAGAGTCGGAATTGTGAGATTCCGGGGTGATTGAATTGTCCGATGACGGGTCAACTTTGGTAAGGGAGTTCCTACAAGGTGAAGAAGAACCTTCATCCTCATGGGTAATGCTGGTTATGGGTTTTGTCTCCACAATGATCTTTCTGATTCTGTATGGCATACTGTTCCCAAGTAGTGACCTTCCCGTTATTTCCTCTGTATTGCCAGTATTCGATGGGGTATTCGACTCCGGAATATGGTTCTTCATTCTTGGAGCAATGATCGGGATCTTCACAATATTGGGAACAATGCTAACTGAGGCAACCAGCGAGTGAGGTGTATAGAATGTCACTAATTACTTCCATGGTCGCTTTCTGGCTGGCCATACTAGTCGTTTTCGTTCTAGTCAACAGAGGAATTTGGGTTTTTACTGATGTTTCAAAGAGCATGAGCATGTTCATGCTGGAGAAAGCTCTAGGTCCACCAATAGACTTCGTAGATGGAAAGAGTGGGTCTGCAGCCACAACTTGGATTATTCAGGGTGCTCTTTGGCTAATTCCCGCATCGGTGATTACATTCTGTGGACTATGGCTTTCACACGATCCAGAAGCACTTCATAGCCTCTCATCTTGGGGACTAGATCCAGTTTCATCTTCTTTGATCACTTCTGGTTTTCTCGTTGCAGTCTATGGATCAGTTGGAATGCTTCTAATCGGTTCAGCTATGCATATTGTTCCTGAATTAGGTGGAACAACTCTGGCAACTGAGAAGAATGCAACCTTGATGTCTCTAATCTGGACTCTAGCCGTAATTGTGATGTTCATTGCAGCAAACAAGCCAGAGATTTTAGGAATTCGGTTAATGCCTGTTGCAACTCTACTTTCAAACCTAGCATTGCTTGCAGTCATTGTCAACATGCTCCTAACAGCATCTTCCAGAACAAAGAAGATGCCTTTGCCGGCATGGATGATGATAATCGGGATGATTTCTGCACCCGTATCAGTAGTTGCTCTAGCAATCACCGGTTCTCTAGACTCTGGCCTAGGTCAGTGGTTGGCCACTAGAATGGGAGGAACAACCTTCTTCCTAATGATGTCGGGTTCGATTCTATACGGTGCTTCTAGAGGAAGCGGTAACCCACTTTGGTCTCGTTCCCTTGCTGCAGTGACAATGGTTGGGGCTATTTTCACAATCAATCCAGCAGGACTAATTGAGGGTGAAATTGCCTCAGACTTCCTAGGTATCACTGCAGCTACATTTGAACCATCGAGGAATGATATTGTCGCAGCCTCATTCCTATTGGCTCTTTCTCTAATTCCCATTATCGCTCTTTCAGCCAATGTCTTGGCGACAATGCGAGGCGATGACGTGTTTATTGAGAATCCAGACTCTCCCGGTATGCCCGAGATTAATCTCGCAGCCTTCATGGCAGTGCCTATAGCAATTGGTGGGCTATTTGTGCTCACTGATCACCTTACTGGGAATAATGAGCTCACAGGACTTCACACATCTCTAGTTCTGATGGGCGTTTGGGTGGTATTCGTCCCAGCTTCTCTTGGAGCGGCATTGTCCATTTTCCCTGAGGTTTCGGGCAGAAATGTCCTTTCTGTAAATCGCTCTAGATGGGCCTTCTGGTTGATGGCTGGAGGAGCAGTCTCCGGATTGATTTTCACAATGATGGCCGATTTCTCTGACATGGCTCTTCTAGAAGCTGCGGTAGAAGAGGACAACACAATGTCTCACCGAATTAGAGTATTGGGCTCAGTCCTCTTCTATGGGACCGTTCTTGGATCGATTTATCATTCACTAAACATGATCAGTGGCTCATTTAGAGGTTCTTTGGCTAGTGAAGGTCCAAACCCCTCTTCAACTTCCATCTCCAGTCCATACAAGCTAACTAAGGAGACAACTGTTAGGAAGATTCTTGCTCAGAGAGAAGGAAAGCTAGACACAGTGGTTGTCCCAGAGCCTAGTACTGATCTACCAGGTAGCCCAACTGAGGTATGACCTGACCACATAGTCCATGGGTCGATAGGCCCTGCCACTTCTGGGATAGCATGAGAATAGGGCTCGTCGGAAAGCCGAATGTCGGAAAGTCAACTGCATTCTCCGCACTAACACAAATGCCGGTTGACATCGCAAACTATCCATTTACGACAATTGATCCTAATGTGGGCGTGACTTGGATTCCATTGCCAGAGAGATGCGCTTGCTCGAATCTAAGGGAACGAAGGGAGTCCTCCGGCAGACTCCAGGCTACTACTTCCGAAGATCCTAGGGACGGTAGTATCTGCAAACCCAATTCGGGCTCATGCTCAGGATTCAAGCGAATGGTCCCCGTGACACTAGTCGACGTCGCTGGCTTGGTCCCCGGTGCCCACGAGGGCAGGGGGAGAGGGAACCAGTTTCTCTCTGACCTCTCAAGATGTGATGCCCTGATCCAGGTAGTCGACGTCTCTGGTTCCACCGATCTTGAGGGCAACCCAGTCGGTTCAGGAGGATCCCAACCCATAGAAGAGCATCGATTCCTAATCGGAGAGCTAGATTCATGGATTCTGGGGATATTGGAGAATGGATGGGAGCGTGTCTCCAGAAAGGCGCAAGCAGAAGGAGTGAGGGCGATTCGAGAACACATCCTCGAAAGGCTAACAGGGATTGGTGCTACGGAGAATCACGTTTCTGTAGGATTTCTGTCAGTAGAGAGAGCACTCCAAACTTCTTCAGATCCAGCATCATGGGGCCGTGAAGAGCTAAGAAAAATGTCCTCAGAGATTAGGAAATCACTTTTCCCAATCTCAGTAGCAGCCAATAAGGCGGACAAAATGGAAATGTTTGGGCCCGAGTTAGAGGCCGAAGTAGTTTCGAATGGAGGCACGATCGTCTTCACCAGTGCCGAGGCTGAGCTCGCCCTTCGCCGGGCTTCATCCTCTGGACTGATTTCCTATCAGTTAGGAGACTCAGATTTTGATCTGACTGAAGACGGCGAAGAGAAACTCTCCGAGCAGCAGAGAGCAGCACTTTCTTCGATTTCGACCACCTTGTCTTCGTGGGATGGTGGAGGATTGGTCGGTCTGCTATCGGGGGTGGTGTTCGGCCAACTATCCAGAATCGTCGCTTATCCAGTTCAGGATGAGACCCACTGGGTCGATGGAGATGGCAAGCCTCTCCCAGATGCAATTCTGATTCAAAGGGGAACTACTGCAAAGGGACTCGCATTCGAGGTTCACTCTGATCTTGGAGAGAGATTCGTTAGAGCGATTGACGCCAGATCTGGAAGAGTGATTGGAGCAGAACACGAACTAGTTGATGGGGATGTAGTCAGCATCCAGGCAAAGACCTAGCTACTTGCAATCTCAATACTCAAATCAAAGAAAACAGCAGTCCAAGTGATATCGAAATCCTCATCGTTGTCTATGAGGCTACCTGCAACTGGAGCCGCTTCTATCGAAGCTGTGATCGTAGCAATCCATGACCCCATGCCTCTCCCTTCAGCGTCCCACAACTGCCTAATTTCATTCTCATTCAAATCCTCTTCAGTGTAGTCTTCTCCAGTGTAATTCGGGGTAATGTCCCAACGTATGGAAAAGCCACCATTCCCACCGCCCGAGCAACTTCCATCTGCACTCTGATCTTCTATGTGCCCAGAGGCGGATCCTTCGACATCAATGAGGTCGCTGACCCCTTCCACGGTATCTGTGAAACCCGGCCCGGGGTCATCATTATCGAAGCAAGAAACTTCTAACTCTACATATCCGATGCTCAATGTCGACTCAGTCACAAGGTCGAAGAAAGAATCGTGACTATCCCCATCACCAAGGGTTACTGATTCACTCAGTGAAGTTGTACTCTCTTCGAAGCTAACTGTCAGTGAACCAGAAAGCCCCGGGGAATCTCCTGAGATTTCATCGTCTATCAGGGATGGAAGGATTTCAAAGTAGACGGGGAATGCAACTAGGAAAACCAGGGTTCCTGCTAACGTCTTTACCTTCTGGGGAGTGTCTACTAGGTCTTGGAAGTCCATGGCCGTTTCACCCTTCGCTCTCAGAGCACCATTTCAAATGCTATCCCTATCTGTACTATAGAATCAGCAATCAGCTATCATGTGAACTTTCCCAACTACCTATGTCCAACCCTTCCTTAGAGAACAATTTTCGTGAATTTCTGAATTCAGGAAGAAGATAACCAATCACCGATCTCTCCATGAAGGTCCACTTCCAAGGGCATCTCGGAAGCATCCTAGACCACTCGAGCAAAAAATCCCCCCACTTCTCGCCATCAAACAACTCTGGTATCCTGAAGGTTACAAAAGACATTCTTCCTGAAGAACCAGGCACATAACTCCAAGTCCGAATGGCAAGACCTTCGGCTTCCCCGGACAAAACCTTCAGTCCGAGTACCCTTGCTCGTTTTGCGATTGGTACAATTATTGCCCATCTTTGGACCAATGTGGTCTCCTCAAATCGGCCCATCTCCCATCCCCGACTTTCACCGATGATCCGCATTGCCCTGATTGCCTCAGTGGGCACTATGCTAACTGGAATCTCAAGCATCCGCTCCATTCGTCTCAGACCATCCTCGAGGCCCTCGCCCATAGCGGCTTCGCGTCATTCATCCAATCTTTGCTTCAACCGAAAAGAGAGCCCAGACCTTCGAAGCCGCCCGCCTCTTCCTCGGGCTCCTCAACAGCCTCTTCCTGAGCTGGAGCAGCCTCTGTGGCAGCTCCGCCGGAAGAAGCAGAAGGAGCAGCCGAAGCCACTGGGGCGGCGACCGCGGTCGCCATGGCCTCATCGATGTCGACGGAGCCTAGTGAGGCGACTAGGGCCTTTACTCGGGCCCCATCAGCCTCGACTCCAGCAGCCTTCAGCACTGAGCTGATGGCCTTGTCATCGATGTCCTTTTCTGCAGAATGCAATAACATTGCAGCATATACATATTCCATTTCATTCACCTTTTTTTCATCCGAAGAGATCGCCGAGTCCACCGAACCCTGCATCCTCTTCCTCCTCTTCCTCTTCGGCTTCAGCCTCTTCGGCATCTCCCGAATCTGTCGCCTCGGAGGGGGCGACTTCAGCACTCTCAGATGCTGCTCCTAGAGCAGCTTGTAACTCTTCATCAAGAGCTGAGGAATCTAATTGTCCAGCTAGGGACAGGGCACTAGAACGTGCCTTCGAAAGTATGGCTGAAGCGGTTGTCGCATTGACAATTGCAGCCTTCAAGGCCACAGATAGAGACTCTGAAGCAGCCTTGGAAATGAGAGTCGGAGTAGTAACAGAAGAGAACCATCTGACTTCACAAGCTAGATTGAAAGCACCAGATGTGGCAATAACAATGTCATTCCTTAGGCCATCTGTGTCCAAGTCTAGATCAGAAGACTGGAAAATGTGACCTTCTTCTATTGCCCCAGTAAGGATTATGCCAATCTCAATTGGGTTGATTCCTAGCTTAGCCAGCATTATCCCCAAGTCTGCAGAGATCTCATCCCCCTCAGAGAATGTAGTGTCTCTCTGTATCGCAACTTTACCTTTGTCAATCTTCGCAGGTATCCCAACTGCATTGAACTCTCCAACAATGGGTCCAGGGCCAAATTCTGTTGGGCCTGCTGGAATAGTCACGTCTTCTGGAAAGCTCTCGCCTTCTTTTGCTGCTCTTCCTTGACGAGTCTTTTCTAATTCCCCAAATATTTCGAATGCATTCATCGAATCACTGTGAACCACACAAGGCTGGTGTGCTCCTTCCAGGAGGGTCTCTAGCTCGGCATCCTGTCTACCTGCATTAGACCAAGCTATCCTCATGAGAGACTTCTTTGCCATCGTGATGGACATTTGTTCTCTCAGAGTATTTCTCATGTCTATCATATTACTTGCTGGGACGCCGGAGACATCTACTACAGCCACAACGCCATCGCTGCTGAATATCTCTGTAAGCTCGGACACCTTGTCCTTCTTCCATCCTGCAGCCTTGGCGATCACAAGATCACCTCGACTCTAATCGATGGACCCATTGATGTCTTGACGAAGCAAGAACGAATATTTCCAGTCCCCCTCTCAAGCTTCCCGATAACTCTATCCCAAACGGCTACTGCATTAGATGTCAAATCATCAATACCCTGCTCTCTAGAACCAACAGCAGTGTGGAAAGTGACCCTGTCTCTTGAACGAACTATGGCAGTATCCTTCAGTCCAGAAGCCAAAGCCGAAGGATCCAGGGTTGGAGGTACTGGACGAGGCATCTTGCCTCTTGGACCCAATACTCCTCCAAGGAATCTACCAACGGTTCCCATGTGAGGAATCTCTGAGAGGAAGAAGTCGTAATGCGTAGCCAACTTCCTTGCTTTTTGCCTGTCGCCCCCCAAGTCTTCAATCGTTGAAGGATCAATTACTTCGAGACCTCCCGCCTTAGCCTTGGATGCCATCTCTCCCCCAGCGAACATTGCAATCTTGACAGGCTTTCCTCTTCCGGAGGGTAGTCTAACCTCTTCCTGAATCCTATTTGTGGGGACCTTCAAATCTACATCCTTGATTGTGAATGACAACTCGACAGATTCGACGAAACCTCTCTTGGGGGCGTCGTCAATCGCCTGTTGAATAGCAGTTTGAAGATTTTCTCTCATTTTTCTCACCTCTGCGGTTCGCGAGGCCTACACCTCTCCCGCAATTCGTGTGAACCTAGCTGAAATGCTCGCTAAATTCCCCCTCGCTCATTGCGTTCAGAGCCACTTTAGGCTCCATTCCTTCAACTCTCACTCGCATAGAAACACAAGTCCCCATCACTTCACGACATCGTGCGTAAACTGACTTACCAGTAAGACGGTCCTTCTGCCCTTCTGCTATCTCCTTTACTTGGTCCATAGTAATGTCCTCGACAGATTCATCCCATGACCCATTGCACTTCTTCTTCCCCAATGCTTGAATCACTTTGTGAGGGGTTTCGTTACGTGCTGACATGAAAATGACCTCTTATCGGGGAACTCGCCGACCTACTCTCCCTATTTGATAATAATGTAAACCAGAAAATGACCTTTCTTTGGTCACTCTACCCTCTGAGTAACTCTCACTTGGTCGGCTCGAACCGTAAGCGCAACTGGTACGGCAGCTTCGAAAAGCTCCACAGTCACTTCTTCTTTTGTCTCCGCAACTCTCGTAACCCTTGCTGCCTGACCTCTGAACGCTCCTCCTGAGATTTCGACGATGCAACCCTCTTCTATTCCAGATGTCGCTGCCTTTGGCTCTAGATATGGCAAAACGTCCTCAAGTGGAGCTTCCCCGTCCAAAACCTTGCTGCAGTTCTTTAGAGGAGTTACTCCAACTCCGACCCTTCCAATAAGCTTCTGGACGTGGTGAAGTGCAGTCGCTTCAACAAAGATGAAACCCTTCATGTAATGAGGGCTTAGTACCCCGAAAATTTTGTCTTGAATATCCTTAAGAGAACCAGTTCCAGACAATCTAGCTCTTATCTCACCAGCAACATTTTGCTCTTGACCGATCGAGGTCTTGAGAATGTAAAGATATGATGCCACATCGCCATACATATTCCTTAGTTGAGGGGTCGCATAGTCCTTGTTCTGTATTGCCCCTGGATCTACCCATTCACTATTCTTGTAAAGTGCGTTAGGACTGATTTCAGTCTCTTCGGTGATGAATAGTATTGGTGTTACGTCATTCAGACGATTCCCATATGCTAGACCCCTTGCCATCCCGGAACGAACAAACTCCAACTTGTCAGATTCGATCCCAGTACACTCGGAGACCCTCGAGATAACTCCCTCATGGTCATCAGGGTCCCCCACTCCATAGATTCCATCCCATGCCCCAGGGAAGTCGGAGACCTCATCTGACCTTTGCATTAGGAGAACCTTCTCCCCACTTCTGAGATATACCGTATAAGCTTCTGACATCTCTCTCACCTAACCTATCAACCATTCGAAGAATGGAGGAAAAACATTGACCATCAGTGCAAGAATAACGAAGCCAATAGCACCAAGTACGAACATCCCGATACCGCAGACAATCACAGTCTGTCTGAACTCTTGCTTTGATGGCTTCTTTGCCATCTTCAGAATTCTGGCGTAGGAACCGGTTTGAAGGCCCTTTACGCGCCCCTCAATCTCGTCTTGCCACGACTGTGCAAGCTCTTCAATCGGACCTGTCTTGGAATTCTCTTCTGCCATGCTAACACCTAGAAGCATCACGGCGACCTACAGATTCCATTTAAGGACGACGGGACGCAGAACCTATTCCAATATCCAATTTGAAATCAAACTAACTCACGAATTCTACGGTTCTATTCCTAAGATTCCTCATCTGAGTATGAAGTGAGGCTCCATGAATCTGCTCACTTTTCACTCCTGTTAGAACGAGAAGAACTCTGATGTCACTACCCATAGAATCATCAGTAGTCACCCCCCAAATCATTCTGGCATACGGATTAATGCTCTCCCGAATTATCTTTGCACATTGCTCTGCTTCACCGAGAGTCAGGCCGGGTCCTCCAACAACATTCACCAACGCACCTCTAGCATCGGAAATATCGATGTCGAGAAGTGGAGATTGGAGTGCTTCCATGGTCGCCTTCTCAGCTCCCTCCTCTACTGAAGCCTCGCCTAGGCCAATCATTGCTACCCCTCCTCCATTTTCCATCACCGATCTCAGATCTTGGAAGTCTAGGTTAACTACCCCTTCCTTTGCAATCATCTCTGAAACCCCTGAAATACTTCTCATCAGCAGTTCGTCTGCTACTCTGAACGCTGCATCGAGTGGTAGATCCCTTACTCCTTCGACTTCTAGTAGTCTTTCGTTTGGTAGAACTATGACAGTGTCACAAACCTCTCTGAGTCTTTCGAGTCCCCATTCAGCATTTTGTCTTCGTACAGCTCCTTCGGAAACAAACGGATAGCTTACTACTGCAATCGTCAAAGCCTCAGCAGCCTTTGCAAGCCTAGCGACGACGTGAGCACTCCCTGTCCCAGTGCCGCCGCCGAGGCCCGCTGTGATGAATGCAAGATCGCATTCCTCTACCTCTGTCTTTAGCACGCGTTCTGACTCGTATGCCGCTTGCTCACCTTTTTCTGGATCGCCTCCCGCCCCCCTGCCTCGGGCGGAGCGACCAATCAGTACCTTATTCTCCACATTGACCCTCAAAAGATGTTGAGCATCCGTGTTTACCGCCATCCCCTTGACGTATTCATCATCGAACAAGCCTTCTTGCTCTAATCGGGCAACTGTGTTTGATCCGCACCCTCCACAACCGAAAACTCTGATTTTAGGCTGGAGAGATTTCAACAGATTCTCAAGATCAGGGACCTCTTCAATTTCTGGAATCGTTGCAGGCTGTGACTCATCATCCTGAAGTTCCAGAACTCTCTCAATAAGGTGCTTCACATTTCTTCAGGCGCGTTGAATAGAGGATAACCATTGCCCCAATCGAGACTGGTAAGAAGAGGGTTTTAGACGCGCACTCTTGATTCCGTCTATTCGATCAGACCATTTCTTGTTTTGATGAATCTAACAATGAAAGTATACACCCCGCCCCATGCAGAAATAGCCAGTGCAAACGTCATTCCATTCAATTCACTGTTACCCAAAAGTACCCAGTCTAAAATCCAGTTAGAGCTATCGAAAGAAATCCCAGAAATCCCTCCGTATGCCTGCCAGGAGGTAACAATTAGAGCAACCAGTGTCAGCACCATCCTGTCCGCTCTGGAGAAACCCCCGTAAATTCTTCCAAGTCCTACAGATTGAGCTTGCGTGCCCATGTAAGACCCAAAGAGAGTAAGTAGACCGGCGATATACCCAGAGCTCTGATTGCTGACAAATTCTGCATTCATCCCAATCGCCACAAGTATGCCAACATCTACAATTCTGTCAATAGTATGATCAAGAAAGTCTCCATATGGGCCATCGGTGCCCTGATGTCTAGCTAGAGCCCCATCTAGACCATCCAATATTCCTGCAATTAGAACAATCACTACCCCTCCGACAATGTAAATCGCACCCTCAGTGTTTCTCTCTGCAGCCATTAGCAAATAGAATGCTATCAGAGAGAGTGCAAGGCTTGCCCAAGTAAGGGTACTAGGATCCACCCCTTCCATCCTATGAACTAGGGGGGTAATCGCCTTAGTCCATCTTTCTCTAAACTTCTCGAACACTTCACGCCTCCCCTTCTTCGATCCAATCTATTGGATTGAGGGGCCTTCTGGGCTTGAAGTCATCTGATATCCATTCAACAATTCGTTCAACAATCCCCTCCAAACTTTCGCACGAGGTATCAAACTCAATCGTCGGGACATTGCCCCAATCCTCACCCCATGGGCCACCGAGAATCTCCCAATCGACATTATCTTCGATTTTTTGTTTGGAGTATGACCTCTCGAAAAGTCGCTTCTTCAACTCTTTCGGGCGACATCTTAGAATGACCACACAATCGACTTCAAGTAAGTGAGAAAGATGACCATCAATGACAATAGGTCCAACAGGGCTCTCTTTCCAGGCCGAATCCAGTTCTTTTTGAAGTCTTACTACGTCTATCGGCCTCGCCCCATCATCCGGATCAGCATCCTCGATGCACCCATACTCCTCAGCAAGATTCTCTACAGTCTGAATTCGAAAACCAACTCCCCTCAGGGAGGACGAAATTGTGCTCTTTCCAGTGCCAGGAGAACCCGTCATCGCTAGTCTAAATGAACCCCCCATGGTCTTCTCCCATTGCAAAGACACAAGAATACTCCGTGTCGAGGCGTAACATTGACCTAGAAAACTGATGCCAAGGCCGATAATGACTGAGACGATAAGCTGGATTAGAGCCATGGATCCTAGGAATACTAAGTTGAACATCTTACTATTTGCATTACCAATAACTGTCTACTTCAATTACATAGAGCACGATTACTCTTTGGCATTCTTCTCCTCATTGGTTGCCATCATGCCTCTTGCCTTCCTGATGGGGCGTGCCACCGAGGAAATTGCCCTACGTACTTCGGAATCTCTTGGGGGGCTACTGAATGCTACCTTTGGAAATGCGGCCGAACTAATCATTGCCTTACTCCTAATCGTCGAAGCATCAAGGGTTGTTGAAGTGGAGGCACAATCATTCTACATTCATCTAGTTCAAGCGAGTCTAATTGGAAGCATTCTAGGAAACCTACTCTTGGTAATGGGACTGGCATTTGTTTGGGGTGGCATCCATCACTCTGAGCAGAGTTACTCTGAGACACAAGTCAACTCCAACGGATCACTCCTACTTCTCTCGATGATTGTACTTGTTATTCCCACAGTTTTCCACTCTACAGTAGGGGGAGATGTAGGAGACTCGAGAGTTCAAGATTTGAGCCATATTGCTGCTATCATACTCTTGATGATGTATGGCCTATTCCTCTTTTTCCAATTCCGAACTCACGTACACCTATTCGCCACTGATGGATCCCATCACGAAGATCCAGAGATGACTCAGAGAGATGCAGTAGTTCTACTAGTCGTGGCTACAATATTGGTGTCTTGGATGGCTGAGATTCTCGTTCATTCAGTAGAATCCGCCGCAGAAGAAATCGGACTCCCACATCTCTTCATCGGTGTAATTCTCCTTCCTCTTTTCGGAAACGCTGCTGAGCACTTTACCGCTGTTTCAGTGGCCGCCAAGGACAAAATGGATCTCTCATTCGCAATTTCTATGGGGTCTTCAACTCAGATTGCAGTTTTCGTCGCACCGCTAATGGTTGTCATAGCGTGGCTACTTGATGTTCCATTGACTTTCGAATTTGGTATGCTTGAGACCGTATCCGCATTCCTAGCAGTTCTGATAGTAAATTCGATTGCATCGGATGGTAAGTCAAACTGGTTGGAGGGGGCAATGCTATTGTCAGCTTATGCTGTACTGGGAGCAGCTTTCCTATTTCACCCCTGATCTATAATTCTCGATAGTATTCTTCTACCGATGACTCCAACTCATGAGATGCCTTCGACTCATCCAAAGTCAGAGTTTCACCATCTCTCCGAATAGCTTCCCCGTTCACGAATACATCCAGAACGCGAGCCCCCGAGTAAATCAAGTTGGGCAACAACCTTCTACCATTCCTACCCCAAGGCCTCATCCTGATATCGGACAAATCCCAAGAAACCCAATCTTTGGATCCTTTAGTTGCTAGGGACCAAGTATCTTCTGGCCCAAGAATCCTAGCATCCCAGTGATCATGTCTCTGGACAAGGCTAGCTGCTTTAGCCTCCGACCTCATATCCAACGAGTTGTTGCTAGCAGCACCATCCGTGCCAAGCCTGACATCGACTCCCGCTTCCATCATTGCAGGATAGGACATGGTCCCCCCACATGCAAGCTTCTGATTGCTTGTAGGACAGTGAACTGCATGTGCTCCATGACCTGCTAGAATCCTCATCTCCTTCTTAGTCACCCACCCACAATGTGCGCAAACTGTTCCCTCTGTGAAGTAGTCAATTGAGTCTAAGTACTCAATCGGATACATTCCATGTTGCGCATGACAGTCAGCAACTTCACCTCTAGTCTCTGAGGTGTGAATACTGAGGGTGCAACCACTTTTCTTTGATAGCTCGGATGCCTTCAGCAAGGTCTCTTCTGAACATGTGTATACTGAATGTGTTCCTATCCCATACTCTATCTTCTCGGGAACTGGAGAACCCCCAGAAAGCAACTCTTCAATTTTATTTAGAGCCTGTCCAGCTCCCTCTGGGAATGAAGGTGTTGGTAAATCTGTAATCGGACCACATATTTTTGCTCTAATACCACTTTCAGCAACAACCCTTCCTACAACCTCTGGATGAAAGTACATGTCACAAGCAAATGTCGTTCCAGTCGCAATCATTTCTGCAACAGCTGCTCTAGTCCCCTTCTCAACAAACTTCTCAGATAACCCCTTCTCAACAGGAAATATCGAGGTTTCTAGCCATTCCATCAGGGGCAAACCCTCGCCCATAGACTTGTTTAGAACCATGGCCATGTGGGTGTGCCAATTCTGCAGAGACCTGGTCATTAGACGAAATGATCCGTCTATGACTTCAACCACGTCCTCATCACCTCTGCTAGGTGAGAAAGATCCATCTTGACGAATGATGAAATCACCCTTATGAGTCAGTCCATCATCATCAATTAACCAAGTATCTGTGATTCTCCTAGTTCCGGAGTCCATGTGAGCTTCCCTGCCTATGCTACTCACACACCGCATTCAGTATGCTAATCGTCTCTCCATCAGAGTTCTTCATCCATGCATCTATCGAATCACCGGTCTTCATCGGCCCCACTCCTTGGGGAGTCCCAGTCCAAACTAAATCACCAGGTTCTAGATCGTACCATTGATGGAGGTGAGACATCAGAGATTCTACTCGATGGACCATCAGCTTGGTCGACGCCAATTGCTTTGTTTCCCCATTTACAGAGAGGCCGATCTCAACATCCCCCTCATCCCATTCAGACCATGTCCCAAGAACCCCAGAACCCCTGAAGCCCTTACCTTCTAACCATGGCCAACCCTCTTTCTTTGCCATGGTTTGACGTGTTCTATTGGTGGTATCAATTCCCACACACATCTGGACTGGAGTCAGATCTTTTCCCAATCTGAAGACCATCTCAACCTCGTGATCAATATGCTCATCTGGCACAAGAAGAGTTACAACATTTTTTCCATCATCAGATGCTTCGACCATTGCCGATGGGGGCATTAGAAAGAAACGAGGGTAGTCTGTAACATCACCCAGGATTTCTTGTGCATGCCCAGTGTAGTTTCTGAAGACCGCCCAGCCAACTCCCATAGAGGACCCAGCAAGACACCAATGATTAGCACACCGGTTAACACCCCTCCTCATCAGGTTGAAGGACAATAGCCTCTGTAGCTCTCCCGTGTCAGAGGACCCATATCGTACATTGGACGTCTCAAAGGATGCCTCAGATGCCGAGATTAAGCGAGCATATCGTAAGCTAGCTAGACAGTACCATCCAGATAGAAATCCGGAGGATGCCGCTGCTGAGGAGAGATTCAAGGCTATCCAATCAGCATACGACTCGATTGGAACCTCCGAGGGAAGAAGTCAACATGATCAGCAGAGAAGAATGGAAGAGATGTTCCAGGGAGGAAGGTCTCGTTCACCATTTGGAGGAGTCGATCTCGGAGATATTTTCTCACAATTCATGGGTGGAAGGGGAGGTCAGAATTCTGTCTTCGAATCTGGAATGGGAGACTCTAGAAGAGATTCAGGTCCTAGATCACCGGTTTCCAAAGGTGCCGATATTAGATCTGGTCTGGATATTTCTCTGGAACAGGCATTAAGTGGTACTGAGGTAAAGTTTAGTCATAGGAGAATGAGAAGATGTTTGGATTGCAATGGTTCCAGCTTCGGCTCATCTAGGAGTTGTTCAACTTGCAAAGGCACCGGTGTCACCACTAAAGGAAGCACTATCACGGTGAGAGTTCCAAAAGGGGCTGAACATGGTCACTTACTTCGTCTGAAAGGGATGGGACACGAGCATCCTGAGGGGGAATCTGGAGACTTACTGATCACATTAAGACTCGACGCCGAGGAGGGGCGTCGCTGGGAAGAAGGCCGCTTAATCCAGGAAGTCCGACTTCCATACACGATGTTAGCTCTTGGAGGAAATGTGAGAATCACTACGCCATCTGGAAAGAGACTGCAGATTGAGGTTCCAAGAGGGACCAAGATTGGTGATAGAAGACGTTTACAGAGCCATGGACACGCCGGAGGTCCATTGGACGTAGAGTTCACATTGGCTGAGCCCGAGAAACTAACAAAATCCCAGATTAATGCACTAAATTTACTCAAAGATAGTGGCCTCTGATGGATACAATCAGTCAAATATTCCATTGTCCGCGTTTGGGCCGTGAGAGACTTCGAGGGTCTTGCAGACTACTTGATTCTACGCCGAAAAAAGATACACTTTGTCTTGATAGTTGTCTCAGTTCTAATGATTCCTGGGATTATAGCTTCTTTTGAGCCAATTGATATTGAATCCTATGATATGGAATCCCCAGAACTTGAAGCCAATCAAGTTTTGAGAGAAGAATTTACTGCAGCAGGAAATATATGGGGTTTCGGGATTTTTGTTAGAGATCCAGTATTCTTCGATGAACCAGATTCAGATGTAAATATGATTGCTGAGTATTCCGGTGAAAATGGAGGGATTTCCGATCCAAAAGGTGGAATTCTGAATCTTACTGTTCTCAGAGAGATTGATTTCGATGCAAATACAATGAGAGAAAGTGAGATTTCAGAATTCTACCTACCCCTGGCATCTGAGATATCAGGAGACCCAGCATATGGGATTCTGGATTTGGCAACAGAATTTCGAACATTTATGGCAAACCAATCTTCACTGACTGCTCCTCGCATTAATCCATACAAGCTTGCTGCAACTCTAGACATTAGTGCATCAACAGACCCTGCTCCAACTAATTGGACTAATTGTGGAGAACTGGAGTGCCTTAATTTTGATGACCCAAGAGTGACACAAGATCACATAGACTTAGCTGCCCATAGGATGGCAAATAACAGCAATGGAGCCTTCCTCAGATTCCTCTCCAATGATCGCGCATTCCTTCCAGATGAGGCGGGTTCTGCAGTAGGTCCAGTAAATCACAAATTCTCCGAGAATGGCTCATTGGTTTCTGAAAAGTGGCAAAGAGGGAGGTGGTCAGCATCAGCAGCATGGATGATCATAAACTTCGACAGAGAAGAAATGCAGCAGAATGGTTGGACATTCACTTGGAAAAATGCAAGCTCCGAGTTCGGTTACGAATGGAATGGACTTGATTTAGAGACAAAACCAATTCGAAACTCTATCGATGTTTGTAGAAATAGAGAGGAGGCTGGGCATCCTCTATGTTCGGTCGAGTGGCTTTATCTCTCACTCGAGGAGGATCTCAGAGAGAGTGACGAGACAATAGTCTCTCTGATGTTTGCTGAGTCCATTAATGTCGAAATTAATCGTGAACTAATTTCTAGTGCATTCCTGATTATTTTCATGGTTTTTGCTATCCTGATTCTTCTTTGGGCTAGTCTAAGAAGAGCCTCAGATGTTGCTATAGTTGCCACTAGCCTATCACTATCTCTAGTTTGGATGTACGGACTAATCGGTTGGGCAATTATTCTGGGAAAGTGGTCTGGGCACGAGATAATTTTCCGTTCCCAGTTCTCAAATCTCTTACCGATTTTAATCCTGGCACTCGAAATTGACGACAGCCTCCATAGTCTTCATAGATACAAGGAGGAACGTAGATCAGGAGCAAATTCAGAACAGGCAGTTCACAAGGCAATTAGCAAGGTCGGACTAGCCATAATGCTAACCTCAGTGACTACAATTGTAG
>Ga0066850_10000143_pt1 | contig 38133 bp, 35 predicted proteins | sample ETNtaG_4_FD_67282 | JGI IMG/M metagenome (GOLD analysis project Ga0066850, IMG submission 67282) | Marine microbial and viral communities from oxygen minimum zone, Eastern Pacific Ocean - ETNP201406SV67 | ecosystem: Environmental > Aquatic > Marine > Oceanic | place: Pacific Ocean: Eastern... | reverse complement strand
AAACATAGTCGAAGTGGCGCCGCTCGCTTTTATGCGTGGCAGGACACTGAACGACAGTTTCATCATTCTTGACGAAGCCCAAAACACCACACCTGAGCAAATGAAAATGTTCTTGACTCGCATCGGATTTGGGTCTCGAGTGGTGGTAACGGGAGACGTCACACAGGTAGATGTCCCAGGAGGCAAAAGCGGTCTACGTGACGTCGAAGGCACACTCGACAATGTTCCCGACGTGACTTTTGCTCGTCTGGGTGGCCGAGACATCGTCCGTCACCGCATCGTGCAAGCAATTGTGAACGCCTACGAACAACGCGACGCAACGCCGCAGAGCCCGTGACCGCCACGCCCAAACCAGATACCGAAAAACACTTAGACGTGCATGTCCTAGACGAACAAGGTGACTTCGAAGTTGACACAGAGCGATACCGGCGACTCGCGACCTCGGTATTAACAGGAGAAGGAGTGACACAGATCTGCGAACTATCCATAACGTTCGTTTCATCAGAGTCGATTGCTGCGCTCAATGAACAACACATGGGATATGAAGGCCCCACCGACGTGCTGGCATTTCCTATCGACGAGCATTCAACACCATCACCAAACCCGACCGACTCACCGTTGCTACTCGGCGACGTTGTTGTCTGCCCCTCAGCGGCAGCTGACAATTGCTTGACGAACAAAGACTCCTACCCAGGTCACCTAGGTTCGTTAACAGATGAGATCGACTTGCTTGTGGTTCACGGAATACTTCACGTACTAGGCATGGACCACGCCGACGACCACGAACGACATCACATGCAAAAACGTGAACGAGACCACCTCGCCGGCTTCGAAGGAAGGAACCTCTAATGGGAGGCGCCCTTGCCACCCTTTTGTCGGTTGTCCTATTGGTGGCACTCGTCGTATTTCGGTTAATCGAAGTGACCTTTGTTCGCCTTGGCCGCGCTCGAGCAGCTGGACTAGACGAAAGCACTGACGACAAACTTCAGCTTGCCGATTTCATAACTGACCGAGAGATACTTCTCACACCCATAACCATCCTCCGAATTGCATGCCAGGTTGGTTTGATAGTCCTCGCGGTGTACATCGGGCAGTCAACAGGGAGCACCCTGCTGGTCGTAGCTGTTGCTGCTGTAGTCCTGTTCCTGTTAGGTGAGGCAATTCCCAGAAGATGGGCAATCGAAGCCAACGACGAGATGGCCAAATGGTTAGCTCGACCAGCCCGACTTATCTCCCGATTCGTTCCGTTGCAATGGATCGCACGTCCGGTCATCACCCTTGTACGTCGATGCGGCCCACGGCCGAGAGAAGAACTAGGTGACGCACTCGTCGAAGATGAACTCGTCGCTCTAGCCGAGGCGGCTGCGGAAGCAAGTTTGATCGAAGACGATGAAGCTCACCTAATCGGATCGATCATCGAACTTGGCGACACCATTGTTCGTGAAGTCATGGTCCCCCGTCCAGACATGGTGACCCTCGCTCGAGACCTGTCCGTTTCAGAGGCACTGACTGTTGTGGTGGAGACAGGTTTCACCAGGCTCCCCGTAGTGGGAGAGACCGTTGACGATGTCATCGGACTCGTACTTTCCAAAGACCTACTCGCAGCACAGTTACAGATCCCGTCAAATGTTGACATGAGCTCGCTAATACGCGAAGCCGTTTTCGTCCCAGAGTCCAAGCGCGTTGTCGAGTTGATGCGAGAGATGCAGGCATCAAAATCGCATTTAGCTATCGTCGTCGACGAATACGGAGGAACTGCGGGGCTGGTGAGCCTCGAAGACATCCTCGAAGAACTCATCGGCGAAATAGTCGACGAATTCGATCGGGAAGAATCACTGATCCAAGAAGAAAGTGACGGCACGCTGTTGCTATCTGGTCGTCTGCCAGTAGACGACTTCGAAGAATTGACTGGGATAGCCACAGGCGACGGCGACTGGGACACAGTTGGTGGGTTCGTATTCGGCTTACTTGGTCATGTTCCCGAAGTTGGCGAAAGTGTCGTCTATGAGGGCTGGGAGTTAACGGCGAAAGAGATCGACAACCGGCGAATCAACCTCATCGGCGCGCGTGTTAAGGCCCCAGAATGAAATCCGGTTTCGTTACCTTCGTTGGGAGACCCAACGCCGGCAAGTCAACACTCATCAACCAAATACTTGGATCCAAAGTCAGCATCGTCTCAGACAAACCACAGACCACCAGGCTTCGAATCATGGGTGTCCTCCATCGCGAAGAAAGCCAAATCGTGTTTGTTGACACGCCAGGAATTCATAAACCAGTCACCCAACTCGGAGAACGGCTAAACGAAACGGCGCGATCAGCGTTAGCCGATGTGGACGTCGCTTGTCTCGTCATTGACGCTACGGCTCCGGTTGGTCGCGGAGACCAAGTGGTAGCAGAGGGATTGCCACCACGATCGGTGGTGATCATCACCAAATGCGACAAAGCTTCCAAAGAGGCAATTGTGGAGCAGCTCACAAAATCATCGAAGTTTGATGCAGAGGAATACTTTCCGGTTTCAGGGACTACCGGTGAAGGCGTTGAAGTCCTCGTCGAGTACCTCGAGAGTCGTATGGTCGAAGGTCCTGCATATTTCCCACCCGACCAAGTGACCGACCTCCCAGAACCCTGGTTCGTCGCTGAACTCGTACGAGAACAGCTTCTTGCAATGTTTCGTGAAGAGCTGCCGTACAGCATTGCCACCCGCGTAACCGAATGGGACTGGCCACGGATACGTTGCGAAATATTGGTTGAACGCGATTCGCAGAAAGGCATGGTCATCGGACGCAACGGAGAGGTACTCAAACAAGTAGGCATAGCAACACGAAAGCAGCTAGCCAACAACGGAGAAGGAGTACACCTCGAACTGCACGTCAAAGTCGAAAAAGATTGGCAACGACGAACAGAGTCACTCGACCGGCTCCTCGATTTCCATGAACCGGATTAACCTGCCAGATGTGATTCCAGCAGCCATCGACCTATCAACAGTTCCACGACACGTTGCTTGTGTCATGGACGGCAACGGACGCTGGGCGCAAGCACAAGGTCTCCCAAGAACAGAAGGACACGCAGCAGGAGAGGACGCCCTCTTCGACGCGATCGAAGGGGCCAAAGAAATCGGAGTCCAGTGGTTCACCGTGTTCGCCTTCTCCACAGAAAACTGGAAACGACCCCCAGAAGAAGTGAAGTTTCTGATGAACTTCAACGAATCATTGCTGGTGCGCCGTTCCCAGGAACTGCATGAAATGGGTATCCGCATTCTGTTCTCAGGAAGAAAAAACTGGCGAGTTCCGAAACGAGTTCTTCGACGCATGGAAGAAGCGGTCGATCTCACGAAAAACAACAGCGAGATGACCGTCACCATCGCCTTCAACTATGGAGGACGCGCCGAAATCATCGACGCCGTGAAAGCCATGTTGGAAGATGGTGTCACGATTGAACGAATCGACGAACGAAAATTGGCACGTTACTTATACGAGCCCGCCATGCCTGACGTGGATCTGTTGATTAGAACTTCCGGCGAACACCGTCTATCCAACTTCCTTCTCTGGCAAGTCGCATACAGCGAACTGCTGTTTACCGAAACGTTGTGGCCGGACTTCCGGCGTGCAGATCTCTACGAAGCCATCCTCGAATACCAAGCCCGCGACCGTCGCTTCGGCGGCCTCAATAGGTAGATCCGGTTAATGGCGCACTACCGAGATAGCGGCGTCGTTGTGCGAACACACAAGCTGGGTGAAGCAGATCGAATCTTGTCGATCATCACCGAAAACAACGGAAAAGTTAGAGCAGTCGCAAAAGGTGTACGAAAGACACGAAGCCGTTACGGAGGCCGGCTCGAACTCCTACGGCACCTCGATCTTCAGTTCTATCAGGGTCGCGGAGACCTTGACATAGTGACGCAAGCCGAAACCAGAGACCATTGGCCGGAAATACGAGATGACCTAGACCGCCTCGGAAAGGCGTTAACGATCGCTGAAGCTGTGGACCAGGTGGTGCAAGACAAACAACAGAACCGAGAAGCCTACCGAATGTTGTGCGGAGCCCTTGAGACCCTGCAAAGAAGCGACCCTGTGTTGATCGTCCCAGCGTTCATGCTCAAACTGTTAGCGCAGGAAGGGGTGGCCCCAGTCCTTGACGAGTGCGTAATCGGGGGAGAGATAACAGACCTCGAATTCTTCGATCCACGTATCGGCGGAGTCACATGCGCCGCCCACCAGAGAGGACGCCGAGTTTCGTCGTCCGCCTTGGAGTTGATGAGAGCAACACTGGGAGGTGCGTTGGCAACTGTGTTAGAAGTTCAACAAGCAGCACACACAGATGAAGTCTCAGCCATCGCCCACCGCCTCTGGGAATTTCATATCGAACGAAGGCTGCGCAGCACCGAATTGCTCAGTTAACCCAAAAACAAAACACGTAAAGTTAACCGAGCATTCCTTTCGGCTTTCCAGAAGTTTTCGCGTGCAATCTCGAGAATTTCTTCTCCGCTCGAGCGTCAGCCGTCGACAACCACCACACCCGCCCTTTCCAGATTGCACCAGCAAGAGATAACAGCCCTAAGACAAGTTGAGTTCCGTTAAGTAACCGGCATTGAGGATGTTCGCTCTGGATAATTCCGGTAGGGGTTTCAGCTAGCTCGGCTCGCAACCCATCTAAATCAACAGCAGCTGGAGAAGGTGAAAAGATAGGACGAGGACATGACCACTCCATGCGGTCATTGTCCACGCCGTCAAACTCGGTATCAAAGAACGTGATTGGCGTCGACCAAATGATCAGAGTCAACGCCAAGCAAAGAAAAGCAACAGTTCGATCTCGCAACATAACAAACCAACCTTAACCGACTTCGCTACCACTACTCGGTGAAGTAACCGCCGTCGGGATGCAAGATTTCTCCGGTGAAATAGGAGGCTTCGTCGCTGGCTAGAAACAACGCCGTGTTTGCTATCTCATCAGGTACACCTTTGCGTCCCATAGGAATGTTCGCAAAGAATTGGGTTAACCGCTCCTCAGGAATGAAATCGATCATCTTGGTCATGTGGGTGTCTATATAGCCGGGACCGATTGCGTTCACCCTGATACCTGAAGTCGCCAAAAGGCGAGCCATTTTTTTGGTCAACATCCACACAGCGGACTTCGAGCACACATAGGGGATCGGTCCAGCATCAGGATGTTTCGCTGCGATAGAAGCGATTGTCACTATCGAGCCACCGTTGCCGGCTTCCACCATTGGTGCGACACACGCTTGAGCAGCCAAAAGTGTTCCATCCAAGTTGATGGCCATGACTTGACGAAAGTCCTCCAACTCGAGATCCAGCAACTCAGTCGCTGGGTTCTCGAAATAATCCATACGTTTGGCCCACCATTTCAAACTTGCGTCGTTGTCACCACTCTTATAGCCGGGATGGCTGACACCTGCCGCAGTTACCAAAATGTTGATCGCCCCAAAATGTTCGAGAGCGTGAGCGGCCATCGCATGGTTGTCATGGGCGCTAACTGCGTCGCAATGAATGAATGAGGCAGTTCCACCGTCGTCACTAACCATTTGAACAGTTTCTTCACCTAAATCATCGACAATGTCGGCGACAACTACTTTGGCCCCTTCAGAGGCGAACCGTCTGGCTGTTGCTCGACCCAAACCGTTACCGCCGCCAGTGATCACAGCCACTTTTCCTTCTAAACGCATAAATCCCCCATAGCCCGCTAGGCCTGTTTGAACTGCTACGCAAAGATAGTCAAACAATTGCGTGGCCAGAGAGGGTAAGTCATCGGTACCCTCGGCGCCATGGCTTCGCCCGATCCAACGCTCTTCGACAAAGTAGTGAATCTCTGCAAACGACGAAGTTTCGTCTTCCCCTCAGCAGAAATTTACGGAGGTTTCCGCAGCACCTATGACTATGGGCCTCTCGGAGTCCTCATGCTCAGAAACGTTAAAGACGCGTGGTGGCGATCGATGGTCCAGCTTCGCAGTGACGTCGTAGGCCTCGACGCTGCCATTTTGAGCCCACCTCAAGTTTGGGAAGCCTCAGGTCATCTCGAAAATTTCAGCGATCCTCTCGTTGACTGCACCGAATGCAAAACACGGCATCGAGAAGATCAATTAGATGACCCTGACACTTGCCCATCGTGCGGCAATTCTGGGACTTTCACAGAAGCGCGAGCATTCAACCTGATGTTCAAAACTCAGGCTGGGCCGGTCGAAGGTGCTGGTGCTGAGGTGTACTTGCGCCCTGAGACTGCGCAAGGGATGTTCATCAACTTCAAAAATGTTCTTGAAACAAGTCGAAAGAAACCACCCTTTGGCATCGCCCAAATGGGTAAATCGTTCCGAAACGAAATCACCCCAGGCAACTTTGTGTTCCGAACCCGTGAGTTCGAACAAATGGAAATGGAGTTCTTCGTTCCGCCAGAGGAAGCAAACGACTGGTACGAGTATTGGATAAGGGAACGACACCAGTGGTACCTCGATCTGGGAATACCAGAAGAACAAATCCGGTTACGACCACACGACGATGACGAACTCAGCCACTATTCCTCAGGCACAAGCGACGTCGAATTCTTGTTCCCATGGGGTTGGGGTGAGCTTGAAGGTATAGCCAACCGTGGAGATTTCGATCTGATTCAACACGCAACACATTCCGGTCAAAAACTTGAATACTTCGACCAAGGAACCGGTGAACGGTACGTTCCTCATTGCATCGAACCAGCAGCAGGCGCTACCCGTTCCATGATGGCGTTCCTGATGGCCGCCTACGACGAAGAACAAGTAAACGACGACACCAGGACAGTTCTTCGACTTCACCCACGCCTAGCTCCATACAAGATCGCAGTCTTACCGCTCTCAAAAAAGGACACGCTGCTGCCCAAAGCAGAAGAAGTTCTCAAAATGTTGCAACCACACTTCATGTGCGACTACGACATCACTCAAGCAATCGGCAAGCGGTATCGCCGCCAAGACGAAATCGGTACCCCATATTGCGTCACAATCGACTTCGACTCGTTGGACGATGACGCCGTGACAGTCCGCGAGCGTGACTCAATGAACCAAGAACGTGTCCCAACCAGCGACCTCGTGAATTACTTAACACAACAGTTAGCTCTGTAAAGCAGACACTTAGACAACTAGCCTGTTGGCGAGGGGAGCAACGATGAGTTACACCATCGCGTTAGGCACAGTCGGAGGCGGCATTTGGGTCGGCTATAACGGCGGCGAAAAATGGCGGCAAATCCAAGGACCGATGGACCCTGAATCCAACGTACGCGCCTTGGCGCTCGACCCTCGAGATTCCCAGCATCTACTCGCGTCCGTCGACGGAGACGGCATCTACCAGTCACATGACGGTGGAAGTCGCTGGGAACGAACCGCAGACCTAACCGACCGACCGATCTGGTCGCTCGCATTTGACCCCCACGACCCGAACCGCATCTACGCCGGTACCAGACCAGGAGTGTTCGTCTCCAATAATGGGGGAACATCATTTTCTGAAATGGAGACAACCATTAGTGACCGGTGCCCAATTGGAGTGCCACGCACCACCAACGTCGTCGTCGACCCGAATGACCCGGCCACGGTATACGCGTCAGTCGAAATTGATGGATTGCATCGCAGCCGTGACCGTGGGGTTACGTGGGAATCTTTTGGTGATCTGGGACCTTCAGAGTTCTACAACGACGTCCACGGCTTCACTCTCAGAGATAACGGTGACGGCACCGAACTTCTCGTAACTTCACCCTTCGGTCTTGGGCGAAGCACCGACGACGGAGAAAACTGGGATTGGCACGAATTTCAACCATTTGAGGGATCAAAATTTGAATTCGCCTATTCGCGATGCATTCGCGCACCATGGGGCAACGACTTCCTCATTGTTTGTGTTGGTGACTACATTCCGGGTCGCACAGGAGCTATCGAAGTCAGCAAAGATGGTGGGCAGACCTTCCAAAGAGCCCAACTACCTGAGACTCCCAAAGCAACCATGTACTGGCTAGCAACCCACGAAGACCTCCCAGGGGTCGTAGCAGCAACATCTGTATACGGCCAGATCTACCTAAGCAACGATTACTGCGAGACGTGGAGCAAACTAGAACGCGAACTAGGAGAGATTCGTTCCTCGTTAATTCTGCCTGCGCAATGAACTCAGCGAACTCCTCAACTGAGATAGCAGCAGCGATCAACGACGCAGTAGAACAAGCTTCAGGACCTGAAGCCTCGATCTCCAAAGAAGAAGCATTACTTCAAATATCACCCCACCAACTCGAAGCAGTCCTCCACGCAGGTTTCGAGAACTCCGCACGTGACGTTCTCACGAACGGTATCGGAGCTTCACCAGGGGCAGCTGTAGGCCGAATAGTTTTAACTGCAGACGACGCGATGATGGCTGCCGACGACGTCATTCTCGTACGCCAAGAAACTTCACCTGCCGATGTTCACGGAATGCAAGTCGCCGTAGGTATTTTGACCACAAGAGGCGGATTGGCCAGCCATGCAGCGGTCGTGGCCCGCGGGTGGGGCAAACCAGCTGTATGCGGTGCCGAAAATATTGAAATAGCAACCGACCACATCTTGATCAACGGTGAACGCATTGAAGTTGGGGAGACACTCTCCATAGACGGCGGATCTGGTGAAGTGATACGCGGAGCCCTTCAAACAACCGACGTCGACCCAATTCCTGCACTTGCCACGTTGCTGACATGGGCAGACGAAGTACGCGACCTAGCTATCCGAGCCAACGCCGACACAGCTACAGAAGCCAAAGTCGCACGCGACAACGGCGCCGAAGGAATCGGATTGTGCCGAACAGAGCACATGTTTCTCGACGAACAACGCCTCCCCGTCATTCGCAGCATGATCTTGGCCGACACACCAGAACAAGAAACCCAAGCATTGAACAAACTTCGTGACACCCAACACGCCGATTTCGCAGAACTTCTGGAACAAATGGACGGGCTACCAGTCACGGTTCGTCTTCTCGACCCGCCATTGCACGAGTTTCTCCCCGACATCGACGAGCTCCTGGAGGCAGCCGCACGAAACGAACTAGACGAAGAAGGTGAAGCATTACTGGACGCAGCGCAAAAATGGCGGGAACGTAACCCAATGATCGGAACGCGCGGCGTCCGACTTGCATGGCTCAAACCAGGCCTCTATGAGATGCAAACCCAAGCGCTCCTCGACGCAATCTCTGACCGAGTCGCCAACGGAGGCCAACCAGTCGTCGAAATCATGATCCCGCTCACCGTCAGCGGAAAAGAACTCTCCGGGATCCGACAACAAATTGAAACCGTCGTAGAAGAGCACAACTCAACAACGTCCATAAAAATTGGAACGATGATCGAAACCCCGAGAGCAGCAGTTGTGGCTGGCGAGTTAGCAGAACACGCGGATTTCTTCAGCTTTGGAACCAACGACCTAACTCAACTCACCTTCGGGTTCAGTCGGGACGACATTGAGAGCCGAATTATGGGGCTCTACCTGGACGAAGAACTCATAGAAGCCAACCCGTTTCAACGACTCGATTCAGGAGCGGTTCTTGAGTTAGTGCGCTTAGGTATCGAACGGGGCCGAAACACAAAACCAGACCTATCAATAGGAGTTTGCGGTGAACATGGCGGCGATCCAGCCAGCATCGAGCTACTCGCAGCAGCTGGCGTTGACTACGTGTCATGCTCACCGCCTCGCGTGCCTATAGCACGACTCGCAGCAGCGCACGCCGCAATAACCACCACGCGGAGATCTGAAGAATAACGAACCCCGCAACAGGCACTAGCGTCAACAGTTGATGGGTATTCACGACGAAGACCTCCAACGCGTCAAGGTTGAATCCGACCTTGCGGGGATTGTCTCCCAATACGTCGCGCTTCGAAAGGTCGGACAACGCTTCAGCGGCCTGTGCCCATTCCACAACGAAAAGACCCCATCATTTTCTGTTAATGCCGAAGAAGGCTTTTTCTATTGTTTCGGCTGCCAAAAAAGCGGAGACGCCATCACATTTGTCCGCGAAATAGAACACCTTGATTTCGTCGGAGCTGTCGAATGGTTAGCAAACCGGATGGGCATAGCCTTGCGATATACCGATGCCTCAGATGGAGCGGCGCGCAAAGAACGACAAGAACTCAGTGACCTACTCGAAAATGCCGCAGAGTTCTACCACCAAACACTACGGACCGGAAAAGGAGCTGGGAAAGTACGCTCCTACCTGCGAAGTCGAGGATTCGACTCCGAAACCGTCGAACAATTCAGAATCGGATACGCACCCGACGAATGGGACGCACTCGCTTCTCATCTAAATGTCCCAACCGAAAAGCTCGAAGCAGCAGGGCTAGGTCGGCCGGGTCAGCGAGGCGGTCCGATCGATTTCTTCAGGGACCGAGTCATGTTCCCGGTAGCCGACGCCAACGGGGTTGTCGTGGGCTTCGGAGGACGAATGATGCCTGACGGTCAGCAACCCAAATACAAAAACACAACCAAAACCCGCCTGTACGACAAAAGCAAAGTGCTGTATGGGCTTCATTGGGCAAAAAAACAAATTGTCGCTGAAGACGAGATCATCGTCTGTGAGGGGTACACCGACGTCATCGGATGTTTCCGAGCCGGACTGGACCGAGCAGTAGCTACCTGCGGTACCGCTCTCACCGATGACCACGTAAAAACAATGGTCCGTTTCGCGAAACGTATCGTCATCGCATTCGATGCCGACGGAGCAGGAAAAGCAGCAGCAGACCGCTTCTACGAATGGGAAGATCGACACAACGCTGAAGTCTTCGTCGCAGCCATACCCGAAGGAGCAGATCCGGGACAACTCGCCGAAGAGAACCCCGAAGCGTTACAAGAAGCGATCAGATCCGCAGAGCCGTTCCTGAGTTACCGCATCAACAGAGTTTTAGACCGATCTGACCTGAATCGAGCTGAAGGTCGGGCCCGTGCTGCTGCAGACACAGGAGCAATCATCGCCGAACACCCCAACGAAGTGGTCCGAGACCAATATCTAGTCCAAACAGCCCAAAAAGTACGGGTCGACATTGAACAGATGCGGCGACTGATCGTGAAACCGGCACCAACCCCCAATCGTGCTCCGGCCCCACGACCGTGGGACCAAGAAGATGACGAACCAAGACAACCTGCGTCGCCTCGCGAAGTACCTCAAGTCGAAATTAATCTCCTCCGAGTATTAATCCATGAACCAGCGACTGTGAAGCCACTTGCAGTAAAAGCGATGTTCGCTGACCCGGTAGCCATTGATGCGTTTCATCTCGTCACCAACGACGGGTGGAGAGATCAATTAGACGACTGTTCTGAAGCTGTCACTGCACTGATTGGTCGGCTACTAGTTGAAGAAGTGACCGGCGACCCCGTGGAGTTGGTTTCTCGAGCGTTGGACGCGTTTATAGGTAGGTGGAACACAGAACTGCGTTACGACGTCAAAGACATCGAACAGCTACGCCAACATCAACCAATAGTTCAATGGTTGGCGCAACGCCAAGAAGAGATGCATCAAGACGAAACGCGGCCGGCAGCGGTTGAAGCGGTTGTTGATTGGCTGCGAAACCAAGAAACCAACAATCAGCCAAACGGATAGATGCAACGACCCCAAGTCGTCTGCGACAAATTGGCTCCGGGGGTGGGGCTCGAACCCACGACAAGCGGATTAACAGTCCGCTGCTCTGCCAACTGAGCTACCCCGGAAGGCAAAGGCCGAGGATATCAACCCCTAGAGCTAATTGGATGGTGGGCCGAGCGGGGATCGAACCCGCGACCGAGCGATTATGAGTCGCCTGCTCTAACCACTGAGCTACCGGCCCGCTCTGAGCGTAGGCATTTCAATGCCGGATCGCTATTCAAGAGCCCCGATTTGTGTGAATGAACTAGCGGCGTTGGGTTACTTGTCGATTGTAAGGACCAGAGTCAGACGAACTCAGTCATACCAATTCTCGGCTAGTTCTAATAGATGTCGGCAAATCTCGTTGCAACGATCTAGAACAGCGCACATTCCGTCCTCACCGTTGAGGAGATTGCGGAGCGAAAGATCAAGCCGGGCGACAATGGTCAAAGTTCGTTGAGCTGGATCTGTTACTGAAGGAAACGAGTCGATAGCTGAAACTTCGACAGGCAGCACCTGACCGCCCAGACCAGCAAGTTCGGTGGCAAGTACCAACAAATCAGGTTTGTTGTCCAGGGGCGGTAACGCCCACGTGAATGTCAACGGAGCCCAAAATTCGTCCGGAGGAAGCTCTCCCTCCGCACCTGCGAGCAGGATATCTTCTAACGCGAGCATGGTTCTTGGGTCCGATTCGAGAGTCAAATGAAGGTCAAGAGGACCTCCACACGCCTCCTCGGGATGCAAGTCAACCTCCCAGGCTTGTCGAAGGCCATAAGTTTCCAGGAAGTGTCGTTCATCGTGAATATGGAAACCATGTTCAGCAGCGTGCTCTTTGAGATCGGCAACGTAGCCAGACATGTCGATAACAGCCATATGGGACCTTTCAGCGACGGTGAGGTTACTCCGCGATCGGAGCCGTTTACAGGTGAAACCGCTACGGTCCTACATGTGACCTCGAATGCTTGGATCGAGCTTCTCGACGAAACCGCTGAAGCAGTGGTTAACGCGTTGGCAACTTTTGATCGATGGACCGATGGGGGAGACCGCCCAGACCAATACGCATTGGACCAAATCGCCGATGCAGCAGTCCTAGAAGTCTTGAAACCGACTGGCGTGTCAATTCTCAGCGAAGAGTCCGGGTTTCTCCAAGGCGAAACAAGTGAGCTTGTGATCGTCGACCCTGTAGACGGATCAACAAACGCTTCACGTCGCATACCTCACTACTGCACCAGTCTCTGCGTTGTAGACGAACAAGGCCCATTAGCAGCACTTGTACTGAATCTTGCAAACGGAGAACGATTCCACGCAACAAGAAAAGGCGGGGCCTTTCTCAACGATCAACCCATTGAACCCACCAACTGCGAACAGCTCAGCGAGGCGATTATCGGAGTAGCCGGGATCCCACCAACAAACGTGGCACCTCGTCAATATCGGTCCTTCGGCGCGGCAGCACTAGACCTCTGTTCTGTTGCGGCAGGTCGACTAGACGGATACATGGACCCGTTGGCTCATCACGGAGTATGGGACTACGCAGCTGCAGTATTGATCTGTGTAGAAGCAGGAGCAGTAGTCGGAGAACTCCAAGGCCGAGAACTTATTCACTCAGACCACTCACTACGGCTCGGACCCGTAGCAGCCGCGACGCCAGAACTCTTAAACCAACTTGGTGTAGAGCAGTCAATAGCCCGTTAGTCTCTTTCCAGTCGGGCGCTTAGCTCAGTTGGCTAGAGCACCTCCCTTACAAGGAGGGGGTCACAGGTTCGAGTCCTGTAGCGCCCACCAACCCAAAACCGCAGGTATGTGAAAACCCCATTGGGTATCCCCTCGGCGGAGTGGTTCACTGGACGCTCTTGGAGCAAAGCCAAATAGCTGCTCCCAATCGAGTCATCAGCTGTGGTGAGATCTTGAAATCGAACTTGTCCAAGTAGAAGGTGTACGCGTCCTCACCGCGGGGAGAAAATTTGAGGGCGAATGCGTCAGCGAGCAGCTCGGCTGGATTGGCTTGATCATGGGCGAAGTCCGCCAAGAGTAGATCTAGGACCGAGTCCACGCTGTTATCCATGAAGTGACAACCGGCTAAAAGGTTGGCTGCAAAGGCGTGTCCGGCTTCGTGGAGGAGTACATCGTGGAGGTGGTCAGATTTGGCTGCTTCAGATGAGATCCAGATGGTGTTTGCCCATGGATGGCCAGTGGTTTCGTCGTGGTCCCAGCCTTCGGCATCGAAGGTACCGAAGGCGCATTTTCCAATGACTTTGGTTGCCCAGGGGTGGCATCCGTTGACGAATGTGATGTCTCGTATCGCGGGCTGGAGTTGTGTTGGGAGATTGTCGGCAGCCTCTTGTATCCGTTTTTGATATTCAGTACTGACCAATCCGTAACCAGAGGTTGGTTCAAAGGGGTTGACTGGGATATCGGGTGTTGTGTTGGAGCCGCCGCACGCTGCTAGGCACATTGCCAAGAGCAGTGAGGGGAGTAGTGACTCCGTAGGTTTCATGGACTAGACCTTAGTAGTCTTACAACTGTAAGATGACAGCTGTCTTAGTGCAAAATAGTCGAAAAGAAGGTCATGTCTCCATTCCCTCTAGAAGTCAACGTGTGCGGAACTAGAAATGGCCGTTGATGGACGCGGGGGCGCCCGTCGAGAACGTGCTGTTGTGCAGCGAGAGAAGTCGATTGAGATCATTCTCGAGGCAACTAAAAAGCTCCTTAGGACGACTTCGGCACTGGAGATCAGGTCTTCTGATATTGCCGAGGAGAGTGGTCTTTCACGCCAGACCGTTTTCGAGTACTACACGGCCCCCAGGTTGATTTTCTACGAACTAGCTGATCGGGTCACCGCTGAGATGCAGGAGGTCATCACTGGTTTGGATCACTCTGAACCGGGTTGGGAACGCAAGGTGGCCGAAGGCAGCGTTGCGATTTTGTTGGCTGACTCCGCTGTGAACCGTCAAGTGATGCTCATTTCGGCGTCACAGGGCAGGGGAGCTGCCGCTGTGATGGCTGACACCCCAAAGGCAGTCGCTGCAGCGTTTCGGGCTGGCCTGAGCACAGAAGCCGTCGACTACTCCGGTTATGAAGATGACCTCTCAGCGATGGCACTCACGCTGTGTCAGGGTCTCATCTACCAGTGGGCAGCGGGGCTTTTAAGCGACGAAAATTTTGGTGCTGAGACCACTGCGGCGGTGGAGATGGTCATCGAACTTGGGTTGAACCGCGTCAACAAACCCAGCGGGAGGGTTTAGGTCTATGTCAAAGTTTTTCGGTGGTGGGTTTCGTGTCGCTTTAGTGATGTTGCTGCTGTGCTCGTTGTGTGTCTCACTGTTGAGTGATGACGCCCAGGCTGAAGTATCTGCGGGGGGTGAAGTCGCGGTGTTCGGTGGTGGCGATAGAACCGAAATGTTCGCTATGACAGTTGACGGTTCGAACAACATCTACGCAGGCGGCACTTGGTCGGGAACCACCGACTTCGATCCTGGGGCGGGAACAGCGAATCTTACCGCTGACAACTCTGAGGACGGATTCGTCGTAAAACTCAACTCGTCGAAGGGCTTTCAGTGGGTGAAATCGTTCGCCCACTCCAGCTGCGACCAGTGCGAGGTTGAGGTGCATTCGCTAGCCACCGATGGTTCAGGCAACGTCTACGCCCTTGGAGAATTCGAGGGCACTGTTGACTTTGATCCCGGTGCAGGAACAGCGAACCTGACTGCTCAGGGCTTCAATGGCTTTGTTGTGAAGCTGGACTCTTCAGGAAACTTTGTTTGGGCTAAAGGCTTCCTTGGCACCGGCAGATTCCTATCGCTCTATTCCAGAGGTAAGGCCATCGAGGTGGACGGGTCAGGCAACGTATACATCGGCGTCTCCTATTACGGAGAGCTCGATTTCGATCCAGGTGCAGGTACCGAAACTCTCGGCATTCCCGCTAATGGCACCGCACGCCGGGCGGCACTGGTCAAGCTTGATTCGTCAGGCGATTTTGTGTGGGCTAAGACGTTTGTTGACGGAGTCGGCGGGACTAGCCACGATGGTTACGGATTAGCGTTAGATAACTCAGGTAACCCCATCTTGTTCGGCTCTTTCTCTAACACCGTTGACTTCGACCCTGGCGCAGGTCAGGTGAACTTCACCGCAGCATCAAACAGTGATGGGTATGTAACCAAATTCAACTCAGACGGAACGTTAGCTTGGGCCAGACAATGGGGCTTCACCGGCAAGGTCGAAACACCAAACGACCTCAACGTTGACAGCAACAACAACGTGTACATCACCGGAGATGACCACAACGACACCGGTCTTGCCGGTGTGGATTTTGACCCTGGAGCAGGAACTGCCTTAGGGGACGCCGCATGGAATCATTACATATTGAAGCTGGACTCTTCAGGTGACTTTGTTTGGGTTGCAGGTGCAGGAGGTCACGGGCAGTGGTCCGACGTGGACTCTTCCGGCAACGTTTACACCGTCGGTGAATTTGTAGGAACTAAGGACTTTGACGGTGGGGCGGGCACCACACAACTCACCTCCGACGACACCGTGGTGAACGGTTCCTACAATATCGACGTGTTTGTCACCAAATACGATTCATCAGGTGCCTTTGTGTGGGTCAAACACCTAGAAGGGAACCACCACGGAATAGTTAAACACGGTGGTGGTGTCCTTGACTCCTCCGGCAAGTTCGTAGTTGGCGGAACCTTCTTAGGTGACATGGATTTCGACCCTGGCGCAGGTGAGGTGACCTTCACCGCAGACGGTGAATCCTTACCTCAAGGTGGCCAATGGGAGTGGGACGCTTGGATTGCGACGTTCGACGCCTCCGGCAACGTATTCGCCACATCTGGCGGTATCACTCTTTCAGGAACTACAGCAACTGTCTCAGAAACGGGCACGACAGGGACTTTCACTGTCGTACTTGACGCGCAGCCCACATCCGACGTTGTCATCTCGGCCACATCTGCTGACACCAGTGAAGTAACCGTTTCACCTGCGACGTTGACTTTCACCAACGCCAACTGGGACACCCCACAGACTGTGACGATCACAGGAGTCAACGACAGCCTCGTTGACGGCAACCAGACCACCAACGTAACTGTCTCGGTAGTCGACGCTTCCTCTGACAATGCTTATGACTCTGTTGCAGATTCGACTATGACAGTCACAACCTCTGACGACGACACCGCACCACCGCCACCGCCACCGCCACCACCGCCACCTCCGCCGCCGAACCCTGACCTTGATGGGGACGGCATCCTTAACGGGGAAGAGATTCCGGTGTGTGTGTCCAACCCCGATTGCGACGGTGACGGCATCGGTGACGCCGCTGAGGTGCTTGCATGTCAGTTGCTCGCTGACTGTGACGGTGATGGAACTCTTGATCCTGAGGAACCAGCAGGTTGTTTACAAAATCCGACATGTCCCGCGCCTGTGTCGTCGACAACGGTCCCAACAACCACAACAAGCACAACAAGCACAACAAGCACAACAACGACGACGGTTCCAACAACCACAACCACAACCACAACCACGACGGCGGTTCCAACAACCACAACCACAACCACAACAACGACGACGGTTCCAACAACCACAACATCGACGACGGTTTCACCAACTACCACAGAGGCCCCAGAGGTCGGCCCGGCTGATGATGATGGAGATAGCAGTAGTGAAACAGATGCTGGGGCGGCTGACGATGGAGACAGTTCTAACCCCGACGATGGAGATAGCAGTAGTGAAACAGCTGCTGGGGCGGCTGAGGATGTGAGTTCGGTTCAAGTGGCTGAAGTGACCCCACAAGAACCACTCGCAGCGAGAGCCCCTGAGGTTCCAAAGGAAACTGAGGGGTCGCTAGTTAGCAACCTCCTCAGCGGTGGAACCGCAGCAGCAGCCGTTGTAGGCGCCGCACTAATAGCAGCAGCTGCAGCACTAGCCACAGGAGCTGTAGCGGGACCATCTGCCCTTCTGACGTGGCTCCTCCGTGGAGGTATTGGTGCCTTCCTGTTCGGCTGGCTGTACGGAAGAACAGGGAAAACCACCTGCCAAGAATGCGGGGTTCCGATCGCCTATAAGAAAGGCCGCTGGATAGACAAAGACAGCGGCCATGTCAGGGGCATATACGACCATGTACACGTCCCGCCAATGCATCCATCTGCGGCACGCAAGTACTTAGAAGGAGTGACAAATGGCACGCAAAGCTAAAAAGATAAAACACCCAGAGATGCCTAGAACAAAGGACCTGCTGGTTCAGGGGTTCGATGACGAGAACCGGAAGCTGTCGGTTTCGGTGGAAGGCCTTGACACGATGGAGCGAGAGCTCCGTCTTTCCGTAATCGCTGACCTTCCTGATGGTTCTACCTCGGTGATAACACGGCCTGTCCCAGCGCACGATGGAACACTGATCTTCCCGAGGTCGGCGACGCCTTCGGGGTCTTTGCTGTGGGTTGCGTGGGTGCAGGGCAACACATGTGGGCGTTCCAGCTGTATCGCAGTTGCTTAACCAGTCTCATAAAGCACTAAGAACGACCCCCCCGAGGGGTAAGGATTAGGCGTTCTGCTTAAAAGACCGGGATAGCCGCGGCTAGTTCCTGAACCAAACTCGAACCCACACCGATGACACACAAGCTGTGGGGGTCAGGGTCTGAAACGTAAGCCCTACTCTGCCGGTGACGGTTGGGCTGTTCGGGGTTACGGTTGTGGTTATGAGCGAGAACGTTGGCAAGTTGGTTGGTGTAGTGGTGATGGCTGTGTTGGTGGTGGTTGGTGTGGCTGTGTCGAGTGGTGACGACACCAACTTCACTCGCAACGCTGCCTTTGTAAAACTTGGTGATTTCCAGCAGTTGCCTGAGGCTGAGCAGGCCAGGTTGGCTCCTGCGTTTCTGGAACAAGCAGCACCCAAAGCCTTAGACACCGGTCCTATAAACAAAATCAACAAAGAAGTCGGCCCAATATTTAAAGGTGCGACTGGGTACAAGCTAAAGAATGTGATTGTTACCTCCTTAGAGGCCAGCGTCTTAGAAGGCAAAGGTGTGGACGGTAAAGGCGGCACAGCCAGCATCCAGTCGGGCTGCGGTTGGAACGGCAAAACCTGCAAGGCAGGCTTCGTGGCCTGGCCTTCTGCCGATTCGTTGAGTGGCCGCAAAGCCAACATTATGGCCGATGCTCATCGCCACCAGCTGAAGTCCAAACAACACGAATTGAACGCCGACAACGCGAACTCACTTATAGAGGATGGCATTGAAGCCTGTGTGCCCACTGGGGTCGGCTCATTAAAGAACGTGATGATTACTAGCTACTCGATGGAAAACACGAAGGACTTGGCTTGCTTGCCTCAAGGGGGCACCAGCGCCAACCTAAATCAGAAGAGCGAACAGTTAACCAATTTTGATCAGAAGACCAATCAGTTGAGGGTTGGGAAGGATGAAGCGGGGTTGTTGGCCGCATGTATGGACTCCAAAGTCGGTGACGTTTTCTTGAAATCCCATATCGAGTCGATGGCCGCTGACTGTGTTGCCACTGTGATGCCAGCATTGTCACCTGACCGAGCTAAACGACTTGGCACGTACTGGCAGACACAAGAACAACTCGCCCGAATCGGCAGCGAACACTGCTGGCCCTGCGAATGAATGAAGCGCAGTGACCTACAGGGTTGGCTCCAGCACTCGCCTTGACCCGGCTGAGGCTGTGCGCCCGCGCGTCTGAAGAATGGACTTTCTGGCTAACTGGCCCCTTGGGTGCTTGCGTAAATCCGGCTTAGGGTTTGGTGGGTTTTCTAAATCAGCTACTCGGAGCCTGCTAATTACTTACTCTGTAGTCGGAGCTTTACCTGCAAGACTTTCTGTTGAGCAGGCTTAGTAAGGGGACGAAATGGAATTTGATCTCGTTATTCGAAACGGAAGTATCGTCGACGGAACTGGTGGCCCGGCGTTCATCGGTGACGTAGCAATTTCCGACGGCCGAATCGTCCTAGTTGGGAACGTGCCGGGATCTGGGCAAAGAGAGATTGAAGCCGAAGGGCAGCTGGTCACCCCGGGGTTCGTCGATATCCACACCCACTTTGATGGCCAAGTGTGCTGGGACAAGGAAGTGACACCTTCGTCGTGGCACGGGGTCACGACAATTGTGATGGGGAATTGTGGAGTCGGTTTCGCTCCGGTTCGACCGGGCACTGAGAACGAGCTGGTCGAGCTAATGGAAAGCGTCGAAGATATTCCTGGAACTGCGCTTCACGAAGGAATTCCTTGGGGATGGGAGTCATTCGCCGAATATCTGGATGTGATCGACACTCCCTACGCAATCGATATAGCTGCTCAGGCGCCTCATGTGGCGATTCGGCACTTTGTAATGGGTGAGCGTTGTTACGACGATGCAACTGCTGAAGACATGCAAGAAATGAGTCGAATCACAAGAGAGGCGCTGGAAGCAGGAGCAGTTGGATTCAGTACTAGCCGGTTTTATGGGCATCGCGACAAGGGAGGGAACCTAGTTCCCGGCACCAACGCCAGCAGCGACGAGATGATTGCGATAGCGGACGCGTTTACTCATGTCGACCACGGCGCTATCGAAATTATTTCCGACCACTTAAAAACTGAAGAAGAGCTGCGATGGATTGAGCATATGGCACGAACCACCGGGCGGCCCTTAACTACTTTGGTCACCCCCGAAACCGGCGAAGAGATTTGGGAGCTCGCTGAGCGCCTCGAGTCAGAAGGTATTGAGATTCGACCTCAAGCAGGAGCACGGTTGGCGTCAATACTGATGACGCTAGAGGGGACTGTCAATCCAATGAGGCAGTTCCCGTCCTACAGCGCAATAAGAGATCTGACTATCGAAGAACAAAAAAAGGCTCTGAGGTCTGAAGAATTCAGATTGCAAGTTATGGCCGATGAGCCAAAACTTGCTCGAGATCGAGATACCAACAAAATGATTTCATCTTGGGACAGGATGTTTGTCTTGCCTGAGGACCTGTCCTATGAACCAGGTTACGAAGATTCCCTGGAAGGAAGAGCAGCTCGCAACGGCATTTCGGTACGCGAAGCGTTAATGGACGCGATGGCTGACGGGCGCCCAATCCTTTATCTGTTCGGTGATTACGACTACAGCGTTCAGCCTCAGTTTGATTTCATTTCTCGTGATCGCTCCGTTTTCGGTTTGTCAGATGGCGGCGCGCACGTCGGAGTCCTGTGTGACGCAAGTGTGCCGACTTACATGCTTGCCTATGCCACTCGAGACCGAACAAAGGGACCGCAACTACCGCTTGAATTTGTCGTCCACAAAATGTCACAAGACACTGCTTGTGTATACGGGTTGACTGACCGAGGCGTCATTGCCGAGGGGTACAAGGCCGACCTCAACGTCATTGACTATGACAAAGTTAGGTTGCATGACCCTGAGATGGTGTTCGATCTGCCATCGGGTGGAAAGCGTTTGATCCAAAAAGCCGATGGCTATGTTGCAACCATATGCGGTGGAGTTGTTACCTACGAGAATGGGATTCACACTGGGCAAATGCCAGGCCGCTTGATTCGTGGTGGGCAAACCACAACGGATTAGGACTATGGGTACGACGCCAGAACAGCCCCATATAGCTCAACCTGCTGCCTGGAGTGCTTCACTTATTTCGGGAGAAGAACCAACGCGGGAACCTTAGTAGTTGCAGAGTTGAGGCTGTTTAGATCCCTTGTATAAGAGGTCTGCCCATGTCGATGACTTACTTAACAGATCTGATTCCTCTACGGTCGACATAAAGTCAGCGGGACATAACCATTTTTCGGGACCCCTATCACTTGCTTTTAGTGACATGTGGACATGCGCCCAATCATCTTGACCGTACAGGTATCCGAGAAATTGGCCTTGAACAATTTGCTCGCCGACTCGAATGGTCATGGATTCCATCATTTTTTGAGCGAGGATTTTTTGTTGCGCAATTTTTGCTTGGTCTGCGGGACCCGCAGAGGGTTCAAGACTGTAAGAGATAATCTCACCAGTTGGGGTTTGCCAAGCCAAGTTGATTTGAAATGCTCCGTCCGGCTGTCTTTCATATACATCCACAAACGTGACACGCCCGTCAGAGACAGCTTGAATCGCTACTTTTTCTTGGCCGGTGAAGTAGTCGATGCCATTGTGAAACTGAACTCCTAGTTGATTTGTTTGAGTAGCGAACGGTTGAACTCCCCAATAATCATCAATATCGACAAAGGGTGTAGCTAGCAGGTCCAGTGGTTGCAGTGGATCTGAACTCTGGTCGCTCTGGGGCTGGGTAGCAGTGACCGTTGGCTGAGTTTGGGCCGAACTGGTAGTCGCTGCTGTCGTGGAACTTGGTTGGTCCTTGACTACGACCCCGGGTCCACTGTCGCTAGTCTCTTGTGTGGAACTTCCAGAAGTGCCGGTTTTGCTCTCGTCCGCTGCGCAAGCCGACAGCACAATAGTGAGAAGTAATCCGAGCGCAACAATTTTTTTGTAGCTCACCCCTAGTCCTTTCTTTCATGGATTGTCGAGTCAATAGCCTTGGGTGACACTAGTAGTTCACCCTCGCACTGCAACCCCTCCAACGGGCCGAACTCGCGTAGCTCACAAACGTGTTCATCGTTTCCGCTCTTTGTTGACGATCGACTGGGCTATTTCCCTGAGATCAGTTTCGTAGCGCGAGATTCTGTTACCAGGGTCTCCTGTTGGGTGAATCGAGAGGTCAACGTCGTAGATCAGCCCAAGCCAAATTAGGGTTCCTAGGTCATGTAAAATGTTATCTGGGTGCCCTTGATCGTCTCTGAAAATCGCAGCCCCTTCGCTCCCTACGAGCGCAGAGACGTCGTTGAGCGTTCCTGCTTCAAACCGGTTTCGAAGTTCAATGGCAGCGGCCCCATGAGGAATGTCAAGGAACTCTGTGCTGGGGTAACGCGTCCGCAGATTTGTAATGACTGTAAGCCACAGTCTTTCGTGCAACATGTTCCAAGTGTTTGCAAAGCTTTCTGCGTCTGAGTACTGCTTCGGGGAGTCGAGCCAAGGTAAGGCGAGGCCAAATTTCGTTTCCGGGTTTTGTGCCAAGGCGTAATCAATCCACTTTGGAATACCCCAATAGGAGGTGGGGTTGCGAGGGTTGTCAGGGCAGCAAATCATGATCAACAAATTGGTCTCGCCTTGATCAAGTATTGCCTGTATTTCAGCTCTGGCTGCTTCGTCATTCCAGAGTCCCTCAGGGTTCCCGTTGGTGTTGCCGCCGCGAAAGACGATGCTCTGGGTGTGTCCGACAATCTCGGAATTATTTGCAAAGTCTTCGAGGCGTTCAGCAAATGGTGTTCCGAAACTGTGACCGATGTAGAGAGTGTTGTATCCGGATCCGGGCTCAGCTGTGCCTCTATCTGGTTTCTGTTGAGCCTGGGTTGCGTTCTCTAATTTTTCCGGTGTTGGTGCAAGCTCTCCAGTTACGACAATTAGCCAAGAAACCTGGTCAGATGCCTCGATGCTAATGGATACGTCTCCCCGTGGTAACTCACCTGTTTGGTGGCTACCAGTTCCGATGCCGGCAGGTCGCTCGTAGACAACCCTGCTCCCGTGGCTATCTTCTATGGAAACCTTTAGTGGCCCGTTATCCGACGCGATGACAAGTGAATAGTCCACGGCAACGCTGAGGGACCCCAAGTCAGAAGAGCCTTTGCCCTCGAAAGATGTAGCTACTTGCTGGCCACCAACAAGAGTTTCGAGAGAGGGAAATTCAACTGTCGCCGCGCTGGTTGTTGTAGTCACTTCTTGGCTGTCTGAGACCACTGCACTGCTGGTGTCTGTGGCAGTGTGATCCGTGCTTTGCGAGTCGCCAGCGCAGGCGACACCGAACACGGAAAGTAAAACCAATACCGAGAAATTCTTTATACCTATAGCCATTTCACCTGACGTCTCGAACTCTGGGTTAAAAGGTGAACGTCTCGGTCGGGTTGCAGCGGTCTAACTTTTTGCAATCCCGACTTTGACCACTCTTTTAATTTTTGTCAATCTTGCATGCTGATGGCGCCCATTACATCTTGGTCGCCGTCGGTAGGGGCTGCTACTTCGACGATGCGTTCGTCAACATCATCGAATTCAAGGCGAAGCGCTCGACACATCGTCGCGTGGAGTTGATACATGGCCACCGCATAGGTGAGTTCAATCACCGCTGTTTCACTGAGTTCTTCCCGAAGCGCTTCGTACGTGCCGTCCTGCACCCGCCCGCCGGCTAATACGAGATCATCGGTATACGCCAGAACTGCTCTTTCCCCAGGCGTATAGACCTCAGCTACCGACCACGCCGGTATCGCCGCCACTTTTTGTTCGCTTAGACCAGCATTTCGCGCTGCTTTACAGTGCTGACTAAAGACAAATTGACTAGCGGCAGCGAACCCCACTCGAGTGAGAGCAAGTTCCCTCAGATCTGGAGGTAGAGCTCTGTGGGGATCGTTAAAAAGACCGAAGCCAGAGACCATATGGTCCAGTAACGGTGGGGTCTGAGCGAACACGGTCCACCAATTTCCAGGCGTTCCTGTAGCTGTGCCAGGTTCAGCGACCGGGTCCCGACTGCCGAACAGCCGCTCATATATGGGCAGAACGGAATCAGGGGCTTCGGAGCGAGGTATCTGTCGAGTGCGTGTCATGTGCCTACCATATTGACAGAAAGCTAACCGTGTCTGAGGAGGCAACGATGGGCGACACTGGTGATGAGTTCGAATTCAGAGGTATAAATCATTTAGCTCTGGTGTGCAGCGATATGGCTCGGACTGTTGATTTCTATACCAACGTCCTTGAAATGCCACTCACAAAGACACTGGAAATTCCTGGGGGAGGCCAGCATTTCTTTTTCGACTGCGGGGGCGGAGACCAGGTAGCGTTTTTTTGGTTTCCTCATGCCCCTAGTCAGAAACTCGGTATTGCCGCCGCTGCAGAAATGCCGGGCGGTGGAGACATCGTCTCAGCACATGGTTCCATGAACCACGTCGCCTTCGATGTCGCACCCGAAAGGTTTGAGGCGGCCGTGCAGCGGTTACGAGATAAGGGAGTCGAAGTAACGCGCATCATCAATCACGATGACAGCGAAAGCACCGTTAGCGATGAAATGCATGATGGTGTGTGGATTCGTTCAGCATATTTCCGTGACCCAGACGGCATCCTTTTAGAATTTGCTTGCTGGCTTCGAGACCTCACCCCTGACGATGTGTCACACGCGCCAGCAGATGCTGCAGGTAGCCGCGTGACCAACTCGGCTTATTGACGACAATTCTAAATGGGTCCTAGAGGCATCCGAGTCGGTTCGCGGTCCGGCCTAGCAAGGATGGATCGAAGGTCACGCTCTTGCCGCCTTGGTGGTTAGACAGGCGAGTTAGTCATCGGCCATGTTCGGTCCGTGTGTCTTGTTTCGTTAGCTGCTTCTAAATCTCTTCTGCTAGACAGAGGACCGAAGACGCCGGTCACCACCTGGCCGCGCATGAGTGGGAATAAAGGTAGGGGGTATGACATTTATTACGGCGACTATTGCTACGACGCAGGACAGGGCTGGGTTCCTTGAGGGTTTTGAGGCGAACGTCAAACCAAAGGCCACAGAGCTGGGGAGTCTGGACACATCAGTAGGCCAGTTCGTTATGGGTGGTGAGATGGCTGGGTTGATGGGCATTTCCATGGAATGGGACTCCGTTGACGCAGCTTTAGAAGGATCAGAAGCGATTATGGGTAATCCAGGCGGACGGGAACGAATGGTGAACACTGGTAGCTCTATCGTGCGTCGCAGCATCATGGAAAACATCGCTGAGAACGGCGTCCGTGAAGGCAAATACCTTTCCTGTACCTACATGACCGGAACCGTCACCGATGAAGGCGCGGATCTTAGTTGGAAGCACGCGCAGTCCGGCGCTAACGGCTTCATGACCTGTCGCGTTGTTGCAGCCGGTATGGCAGGTTGGACTGGTGCAGCATTTGCATGGACCGATTCGGTAGATGCGATGAATGTTTCTCGAGCCGCCATGTTGGCCGATCCAGAAATGATGCAGATCATGTCAAAAAACGATATGCGCCCAGTTGGTCGAGTGATTATGAGGCAGCTTGCTTAACCAGCAGTTCTAGTTCATCTACAGAACTAAGAAAGCCTCGGCTCCAGCTTCTGGAGCCGAGGCTTTCACTTTGCACTCGGCTCGAGTTGAGAGTCCCGGAGCATGCACGTTGAAACCTAGTTGTGTGATCTAGTCCCATGATGACTTGCGCCGAACGAGGCCTGGCGAGTCTCGGTTCGAATAGGGTGATGGGAAGGGACGAGAAGAGAATACCTTGAGTAGACCTAGGCAAATTTCGACAGAGGAAATCGAAACTTACCGAAATGATGGAGTGGTATGTCTCCGTGATGCCCTTCCGTTCGAATGGGTCAAGGTGTTAACGCAGGCAATGGATGACATCCTCGCTGACTACTCCGCTCTCAAGACAGCGGGTGTTCAGCGCGAAGGAGCGATGGACATCGTCCTGGATCGGTCTCACCTTCGAGCACTCAGCGTCCTGGGCGAGGCCGCTGAAACGATGGGCGGATCAGTATTAGCTGAGGATGGAGATGGAGGAAGGGAAGGTGAGTACATCCTCGTAAACAACGCTGTCCTTGACTACAACGGAATACGCAAGGTTGCTCTCGAAAGCCCGTTACCAGCGTTGGCCGGTCAACTGTTTGGCTCAAGTAAAGTCAACTTTGTTTTCGATCAAGTGTTGATCAAGGAGCCGGGAGCGCTCAGCCGGACTGCTTTCCATCAAGACCAGGGTTATTTCAAGGTGGACGGGCCACAAGTGGCGTCGTTTTGGACATCTTGTGACTCGGTTGACGCAGACAACGGACGGATGGGGTACATACGAGGATCGCATCTCTGGGCTATGCACGCGCCAAACATGTTCGTATCCCAAGAGACTGGCCCAACCCACGGCTTAGCTCAACTTCCAGACATTGAGGGTCACGAGGATGACTTCGACATCATCTACTTCGACGTAGAACCCGGCGATGTGATTGTGCATGACTACCGCACTGTTCACGGCTCGCGCGGCAACGTCAGTACCGACCGGACACGGAGGGCAGTCTCACTCCGCTACGGAGGCGATGGAGTGACGTATCTAGACCGTCCGAGTGCTCGTGGCGAATTCCCCGTTGATGATGATGTGAGTGACGGCGACTCGTTGGACAGCGCAACGTTTCCCATCGTGTGGCGAGAGCACCACGAGTGACCTCCCTGACTGCTTGCAATGAGGTCCGGTTTTAGAAGCACACTACAGGGAAGCCTTGTTGTCATGGTTGTTTCACGAGGCGGCTAATGTCGTCAACGATTTGGGGGTACAGATGAAGAATGTCTTGCGCATCGTTGCGTCGCTTGTTGTGGTGGTAGTGGTTGCTTCGGGGTGCAGCTACAGCGAGGATGCCGAACCTGGCGTTTGGAACTTTGGGTCGAAGACAAGAACCTCGACGTGTATGGAAGACATAGGTCGGGGTGAACTCGATTGGGATTGCCTTACTAACCAAGAGCAAGAACTTGTCGCCACTTACCTCTGGTCAGTTAACGAGTTGATCCTTCAAGATGGCGACGAGAAGTACCTAAACCCACCGACCAGGCACACCCACCTATTGGACTTACTCATCCGTTATGAAGCCCTCGAACTTCTCTGCTACACGGAAGCTTTCCCCGCAATGTACAGCGGCCGTCATTGGCCCTATGACTCGGACCGATTGGAGTCGGTACTGCCCTTTAGACTCCATCAAGTCAGACGGCTGATTGACGAGGAGTTTTCGCAGCAGAGCGCCACCGAGCGCGGAGAACAGCCAGCGTTAAAAAAGATCCAGTACCAGCACCTTTGCCCAGAAGGGCTGCTCCATTAAGCGGTTTCATATGACAGGGCAGACTCCTGGTGGGTAACCATCAAGGGTTTCGCTTCAGATAGATGGATGTAATGATGGGGTGATGGCAGATCGTTCCTACGTCAGTCTTACCTTTGATGTCGACACCATTTCGCTGTGGATGAGCCGACAGGACCGCACAGCTTTCAGCCGAGGTGAGTTTGGCGTCGTGGGTGCCCGTCGGATACTGAAACTTCTCGCGTCACGATCTGTGCATGCGACCTTCTTCGTCCCCGGGTTAACGGCGTCAACCTACCCAGATCTTGTAAAGGAGATTGTCGACGGTGGCCACGAGGTCGGCCATCACGGTAATCACCATGAAAATCCTGCACGGCTCGAACGCGACGATGAACGCCGAGTCCTTGAAGAAGGACTGGAAATTTTGGAGAATTTGACCGGTAGACGACCTGTGGGATGGCGTTCACCAGGTGGATACGTAACCAGCAGTACCTTCGAACTTTTGGTCAACGCAGGGTTTTCGTACGACTCGTCGCTAATGGGGCACGACGTGCGGCCCTACCGCTGCAGGCTCGATGACAGCTGGGTAAAGGGTGAAGGAGTCGAGTGGGGAACGGAAGTCGATCTTGTCGAGTTTCCTTGGGCCTGGCATCTCGACGACTTCCCGTGGTTCGAGTACATCCCTCCACAGGGCGGCAACCTGACAGCACCATCGGCAGTATTGGAAACCTGGCTCGGTGACCTCGATTGGGCTCTTATCCACGAGCCGGGCGGCGTCCTGACCTACACCATGCATCCCCAAGTGATCGGTCGCGGTAATCGGATGCTCATGCTTGAACAACTTCTCGATGAGATCGACAAACGCGAAGTGGGGTTCACAACCCTCGAAAAGGCTGCTAACGACTGGCGAGTGGCTCACCCGTTTGACCAATCATGACAGATGGTTAGGGCCCCGCTACTGACGAAATCCCACAGCTGGATTTAGCCACTGACCGTCCGGTCACCAAGTATCAATTATGTGTTTTTTGACACTTCGGTTTGAACGACGTTCAGCAGATGTTGGTAGATGACTAAGAAGTCGAGACAGGCCGACTCGAGTTTGCTCGGGTTCGATCACATCGTCGAAAGAATTGAAGTTTCTTGTTGCTGTGAAGGGGTCGTCAACACCAAGTTGGGCTGTCGGCCAAGCCACTTGCCACAAGGGCACGCTGTGTCCAGTAGGTGAACCCGCCATGATGTGTCCACAAAACCCTCCCGCTCTTCGGATCTGGATCGAAGCGATAGGCACCGTACGGTGTTGTTGAGTTTGAAGGACCCGGGTGTGCCACCGACTGACCCCAGGCCGCAGTCCCGTTTCGGTTTCGATTGCTGTATACGGGCTATCGATCAGCGAGACGATCGGATATTCATAGGCATCACACAGCTCGACGAAACGTCCAATTTTGGTAGCGGCAGCCTCGGTGATGATCCCTGAATCAACACTCGGGTTGCTTGCTAGAACCCCTACTGTTCTGCCTTCTATTCGCGCTATAGCGGTCACAACGTTTGTTGCGAACTGGGGACGCAGTTCAAAGATCGAGCCTTTGTCGAGGAGTGCTTCGATTACTGGGTAGATGTCGTAAGGGCCCGATTCTGGGACTAGGTCAGCGATCTTGCCTAGCGATGGGTGCGGTTCTCCGCTGGGGTGATCTTGGAGATAACTGAGGTACTGCTTTGCTAGATCAATAGCTGTCGGCTCGTCATCGACAAGAAGGTCTATGCCGCCGGTTTTTTCGTGCATCTCAACTCCGGCAAGTTCTTGAGGAGTGAGGGTGAGGCCAAGTGCAGCTTCCACCATTGGGGGTCCACCCATGCCAATAGCTGAGCCGCGGGTTGTGATAACGATGTCAGAAAATCCTGCGAGGCTAGCGTGCCCAGCGAATGATGGGCCGGACACGATTGCGACGGTTGGAACCCAACCTGAGAGCTCTGCCATTCCGTCAAACAAGGTAAAGCGACCAATTTGTCCGCTGAGTTCTAGGTGACCGAGCCCCGTTCGCGGGTGCCGAGCTCGGCTGCCGCCACCGTCGACGAAAAAGGCGACCGGCCAACGGTGTTGGTGAGCGAGTGATATCAGGTGTTCGAGTCGTGCCGCACCGTAACCTCCACCGCGATCGGTGTAGTCGGTCGAGGAGGCAATAACTGTTTCGCCACCTATTGTTCCGATGAAGTCAACGCCGCCTTTTTCGGGTACCCAGTCACCATCAGCGTCTCTGGCGGCTATCGCGCCGAATTCCACTTCGGAACCAGCGTCGAGAAGCATGGCCATGCGTTCGCGCGCTGTGAGGTGATCCGTCGAATGGACTTTTTCAACTGCGAGAGGACGCGATGTGTCGAATCTGAGCGCTTTGGCGGAACGGAGTTTATTGATCAAGTAGTCGCGCACTGGGTGTCACCTGGTGTCAATGTGGTGGATTTTGGTAGAGGGTAAGACGCGATGGGATCGTTTAAGCATTGATGCAATGAGGGGTCGTGTTTCTTCGGGCAAGATCACATCGTCGAAAGAGAATGTTCGTCCGGCGCGAACACCCGAGGCGACGTCTCGCATCTCTTCGGCGTACTGGTCTCGAATTGTTCTGGCCGTTACAGCATCTACCGCGTCGCGAATTTCCTTTCGCTTGACCAAATATGCGGCACCTTCAAGGCTCATCCCGCCGCTCTCGACGGTTGGCCAAGCTACGCGTAGTTCAGGCATCTTTCTGCTCGCGCCGTAGCCCGACATAGCGAAAGGCCCGAGTCCGTAGGCCTTTCTGAGTTGAACGGTGTACAAGGGGACTGTTCGGTGGTGAATAGCTGACAGAGGACGGGCATGATGGCGTGCTATTCCCTCTCGCTCTGCGTCGGGGCCGACCATGTAACCCGGGTTATCGACGAATGAGATGAGAGGTAGAGCGTAGGCATCGCACCACTCCACGAATCTGCATGCTTTGTCGGCCGCAGCGCTGTCTATTGCTCCTGCCCGAGGTGAGAGTGGTTGATTCGCGAAGATTCCGACAGCTCGCCCCTCGACGCGAGCAAACGCTGTTATCAATGACTCTGCCCAGGCCGCGCCGACCTCGAACACGCTGCCTTGGTCAGCAAATGCAGTAATGACTTTGCGCATGTCGTAGGCCCGTCGGCGGTTGTCTGGGACGATTTGAGAAATCGTTGAAGCAGAGTCACTGGCAGAAAAATCTGAGATGTCGTCGTGCCAGTAGCTGAGAAATTGTCGAGTGGTAGTGATCGCTTCATGAATATCGTCGACCAGTACGTCAACGTCGCCCCGCGCCGCCGCAATATCTGATGGTTGAGCGTCGCTGGAGTCGATATTGCTGCCGAACTCGGCGTCGCGTGTGGCGATAACGATGTCGCAAAGAAATGCCATCGCAGCGTGACTATCGCAGGTCGCACCCACCGCGACAGCGACTGTAGGTGCCCACCCAGACATCTCGGTTAAACCCTCCAAAACATCCCACCGAGCGCGGGTGTAGTTCACGATTGGTGGCACCGGACGTGGATCTGTAGGTCGTGACCCATCACCTTCGATAAACAACACCACCGGCCAGCGGTTAGTTACAGCAATAGTGATGAGTTTCGCTAACTTGCGCATGTTGCGTTCGCTGTGGGTTCCATCTTCAACCGACCGATCATGGGCTGCAATCACCACCGGTTGACCGTCGATATTGCAGACACCGCCAACTACTCCATCGGAGGGTCCATCATCTTCGACTGCTGTTGTGTGGCCCGCGAGTAACCCATATTCAGTAAACGAGTTTGCATCGGCGAGGAGGTCAATAGCGTTTCGGGCATTGGAGCAACCGGCGAGCGAACGTTTTCTGGCGTCAATGATTTGTTGGCGTGGGTCAGTCCCCGATGCTTCGCTCATTATCGGAGGATTCTTGCATAGGTTGTCTAAAGATTTCATGAAGAACCATCAAGCTCGACTGTGGCGACTAGTGGATGCAGCCACCTATCTACGACCAGAACTAGATTGAGGATTGTCGGGCCCTAGCGGCTCAAAGGGGGAGCAGTTGCGATGAGTCACGAACAACGAATGGCGGACGCGGGTATCGAGTTGCCGAAGGGGTACCCACCCGCCGGGCTTTATGTAGGCGCGGTGAAAGTAGGCAACCATTTACATATTGGCGGTCATGGACCTGTCCGCAATGACGGATCGATGATCACCGGAAAGGTCGGTGACGGCGTCGACCTCCAGATGGCACAGGACGCGGCCCGACTGACGGGTCTGCAGATGTTGTACACCGTACGTGAGGAGCTCGGGTCACTCGACGCGGTGGATCGTGTGGTGAAGGTGTTCGGCATGGTGAATTGCGCGCCAGGTTTCAACAACACCCCGGCAGTGATCGACGGGTGTTCACAGCTCTTTCTTGATGTATTCGGGGACGATGGTGTACACACCCGCGCTGCGGTCGGGATGGCCGAGCTGCCATTCGACATCTGTGTCGAGGTGGAGGCGCTGTTTCTTCTCCACGACGAGAGCTAGGTTGACCAAATTCGGCTGGGACGACGTTTTTGACCTCTAGCGCTGTGACGCGTACGCACAAAACCGCGCGTCAAGGGTCTAAACCAAGAATGCGATCAGGGTTAGATTTCGCGTAAGGTTCGGTGGATCTAATCTGCAACTTGTGAACCGCTTGGAGGCGTACGTTGGACCCACTTGTTGATGCCGAATGGGTTTCGGAAAATTTATCGGACCCCTCGCTAAGAATTTTGGAATGTTCAGTCGATCTCAGGCCCGGAAGCACCACACCTACCTCCATGCTCGAGCCCTGGACCGACGGCCATATCCCGAATTCCGATTATGTTGACCTGATACATGATCTAAGCGACCCTCAAAGTGATTTGCGGTTCACAATGCCTACTTCGAGCCGCTTTGCTGAAGCTATGGAATCTCTAGGCGTTGGAGAGGGGACAAGAGTTGTCCTTTACGACCGACGGTTCACTATGTGGGCAACTCGCGTGTGGTGGATGCTCAAGGCGTTTGGCTTCGATGATTGCGCGGTGCTAGATGGAGGTTGGAAGTCATGGAAGTCGGCTGGCTTTCCGGTTGACGTTGGCCCAGCGCCCTCTCGACCTAAGACCAAGTTTGTGAGTGCTCCCCGAACGGGATTAGTCGCAGATCTCACAAGAATGCAAGAAGCGTTAAGGGACGGAACTTGTGTCATCAACGCATTGTCCCCCGGTAACCATGACGGCAGCGAAGAACATTACGGACGGCCTGGGCATTTGCCGGGTGCCTCCAATGTTTATGCCTTACATCTCCTAGACCCGCACACCCAGTGTTACCTGCCTTTAGACCAACTTAAAGCTCTCTTTGATGAGATAGCTTCCGACGATAAGTCGATCGTTACCTATTGTGGCGGCGGAATAGCCGCAACCTCAGATGCATTCGTGCTGAAAGCACTACTTGGTCACGACGATGTTTCGGTTTATGACGGCTCCTTAAGTGAGTGGCTCCTTGACCCGAATCGTCCGCTTGAGGTTTAGATAGCGTGCCCGTTCAGTAGAGGACCTACAGGTCTTGGTGCAACACGAACTGACTCTGAACGAAACGCGGACCGGGTTCGGTAGCCAGTAAAAAGATATTGGGGGAGTAGTCGCAACGACTGCTTCTCACATTGCCTACTACTGCACACATCCATAGTGAGCGGATGACACGTGTCGGGCGTACCGGCGTAACACCGAACCCTGCGGAATCGTGTTCGGCAAGTCCCTCGGCCCGACCGTCGACATCCGCCGCTGCAACTCGCTGTCGTCGATCGCTACATCAAGGGTCCGATTAACCGGATCGATAACAATTGTGTCGCCGTCACGCACCGCTGCAAGCGGACCCCCATCGGCTGCCTCGGGGCAAATATGTCCGATGAGGATTCCGTGGGAGACACCGCTGAACCGGCCATCAGTTATGAGAGCAACGTCTTTACCCAAACCGCGCCCTTGTAACTCGACAGTAAGCATCACCATCTCGGGCATCCCCGGGCCGCCCTTGGGGCCGACGTTGCGGACCACAACTACGTCCCCAGGCACGATAACTCCGGACTGAATGGCCGTCATTGCATCCGGTTCATTTTCGAACACTTTGGCGATCCCGCGGAACTCGCCCGTCTCGAGAGTCTTGCCTCCCAGTTTCAGGATGCAACTCTCCGGAGCCAGATTTCCGTGCAGGACCGTGATGTGGTTGTTCGGTTGCGCTGCCGGCGTTGACACCGCTTGCACCAAGTCCTGGTCACCCAAATCAGTCAACGAGGCCACGTCAGCCAGGTTCTCAGCAAGAGTCTTTCCGGTGACTGTCATGGCATCACCATGTAGCAAACCGTTGTCGAGGAGTTCCTTCATCACGACCGGCACTCCGCCGAGTTCGTGCAGGGCGACCATCGAGTACTGACCGTGGGGCTGAAGATTCGCAATGAGCGGCACCCGCTCACCGATCTCCTGAATGCGATCAATACTGAGAGCCACCTCGGCATCGCGAGCAATCGCCAGCAAATGCAGGTACATGTTGGTCGATCCCCCCATCGCGTAGGCGGTGGTGATGGCGTTCTCAAAGCCTTTCGTGTTCATGATGTCCCGGGGCCGAATGTCGGCTTCGATCAGGGTGTATAGGGCTTTGGTGGTCGCCTCCACCTGAGCCTTAACGTCATCGTGAATATCACTCGCAGCGTCGTAGTCGGCCGGATGTGAGGCACCTCGGGGCAACATCATGCCCATTGCTTCGGTGATGGTGCTCATAGTGTTGGCAGTGAACATCGCACCGCAGGTGCCACTGCCGGGCATCACGTTTCGTTCCACTTCTTCGAATTCCTCTTGAGTGATCCGATCGGCTCGCATCGCCGCTCGTGCCTCAGCCCAGTCGAGAATCGTCAGGTTATTGCCCTTCGACGCCCATGGGTCAAAGTTCACACAGCCCGGCGAGCTAGTCCCCGGATAGATGACGAGTCCAACGTCGTTGGTTCGCGCCAGGGGCATCATCGCGGCTGCGCCCGTCTTGTCACAACCCGAGATGACAATCATCGCCTCGCCGTGGTGGGCTCGATGTCCTATCTCGAACGAGTCGGCGATGATGTCTCGTGACACGAGGCTGTAGCTGGCATTGGGTGAACCCTGGGTGAGAGCATCCGAGACCGCTGGGGCCCCAACGACCAACCCTTGTCCACCATGTGAAGCGATCGACTCCGACATCAGGTCCGATATGCGTTCGACCCGGTTGTTGCAGCGATGGGCGTTTGTGTAGGCCCCCGCAACCGTAACGATTGTGTTCTTTGCCGCGATGATCTCGGGCTCAAACCCAGCCGCTCGCAACTCGAGACTTGCCCGCTTCCAATGATTCCCTGCCATCTCCCCACTTTACTTTTCTAAATTGAGAGCGGCCGGCGCGATCAAATAAGGCTGGTTCCGATCCTTTTGGTTCCCGCCGCCCTGACCGGCCACCAGACCATCGAACTAGGATCAGTTGAGTGAGTGGTATTGACCTCAATGACCCTGCGAGCGTTGATGACCCGCACACCTATTGGTCTCGTTTCCGTGACATGGGACCGGTGCAATGGAGTGACGCTCACCGGGCTTGGGTAATTCTTGACCATTCAGAACTCAGCGAAGCCTTTCGCGATGGACACTTACTTTCAGCGGACAGAGTCACACCCCTAGAGCGGGTGGCGCAGCATCGCCCGTCGAGCTTCGCGAAAGTGGTGGAACTCTTAGGCGGATGGATGGTATTTCGCGACCCACCACTACACACCCACCTGCGAGACCCGTTACGCAATGTCTTTACACCTAGGCGGGTCGCGAACCTAGAACACACTGTCAGCCGAGTTGTCGAAGAAATCGTTGATGGCCTCACTGGAGAGGTCGATGTTCGAAAAGACTTTGCCGGGCCACTCCCGGCTTGGGTGATCGCAGAGGTTCTCGGGGTTCGAGCAGATGAACGAGACCGGTTTCAAGGTTGGTCCGATGATTTGGCGACAATCGTGTTTGCCACTGACCCACATACGACAGCGCCTCAGCAAGCGACAGCGGCGGCCGAAGAATTCAGCGAGTTCTTTCAGCAGTTGATCGACCGCGAACGCGCAGACCCTTCGGGGACCTTAATGACCTTGCTAGTGGAGGGAGCAGGCGATGAATTATCTGACCTTGAACTCGTGGGCGCATGCACCCTCATTTTGTTCGCTGGCCACGAAACAACAACGTCTTTACTTATGAACACAATGGGTTTGTTAGCGAGTCAACCTGAACTCATCGAAGAATTACGAGCCAGCGACAAAGAAACCGCTATCGAAGAGTTTCTTCGCGTTCTTGGACCGACGAGGAGCATGTACCGAAAAGTTGCCGTCGAACACGAACGAGGAGGACAGACCTTCGCCGTAGGCGACAACGTCTTACTGTGTGTTGCTGCCGCAAACCACGACCCCGATGTTTTTGTTAACCCAGGGCAGCTAACGCTCGACCGTGACCCGAATCCGCATCTGACCTTTGGATGGGGCCTTCATCATTGTCTGGGAGCTCACTTAGCTCGCCTTGAGGCACGCCTCGCCCTCGAAGCCTTACTGACGAGATATGAGACCTTCAAGGCTCTCGGACCAGTCCCACCAATCGAAGGAACAGTCATTTCGTCGATTCAGCAGCCCCTACATCTGCGACTCTCATAAGGCGACTCGACGCACGACAGGGGTCTCAGTAATCAACCACAGGTTCACCGAACATGAGTTAACGATGTACGGCTGAACTCCGATGGGGATGGCGTGCACGCCTCAAGCTGTCTAGGGCTATATGCCCCTAACACTGGGTAACTGCCTCTGCGTCGGACTTATCTAATGAAGTAGGTTCACCGGAAACTAATTGTTAAAGGCGGAAATTAATGACCTACACAGTGGCCAACATGTTGCGTGCATCAGACCCAGCATCATTTGTAGAAATCTTCAATCGTGTTGCCCGGCCAGAACTTGAAGCTGGAGGATCAACAAAACTTCGTGTGAGTCAAACCATCTTCGGCGGTGAATTTTCCGGCGCTATAACCATGGCAGCTGATTTCGAGTCTGTCTCCGCGGCGGCAGCAGCGGTTGCCGCCGCGAACGCAAAAGCGGGACCAGAGGCAAGAGAAGCCGGAGTTGAACTTGTCTCCCGAAGTCTCGTCATTACCCGGGAACAGCGGGGAGAGCAAGACGGCGAATATGGGTCTCTGTTGCAAGTCACGAGTTCCCCAACCTCTGCTGAACAGATGTCTGCAAATGCCGACCTCTACTGGTCTCATATGAGCGCCGGTTGTAGCGGGCAGCGATTCGGTCAGATGATTGCCGCTGGAGAACGAACAGGACGCCAGGTAGCGATCACCTGGACCGAGGACCTTGATGCTCTTACACAAGCAAGTGCCGCTATGTTCGCCCACCCCGAAGTTCAGCAACTAAATGCTCGTTTTGACGTAGTACCTGTAAGTCGATCGCTTTTCCGTCGCCTGGCGTAACTGAACTTGACGTAGAGCTGACGAGCATGACCAGAGAATTTGTACGCGGAATCAAATTTACTGATATCCCATGGCAGTCAACTAGCTCTCTGTGGGGCGACGAATCGGATCAGCCCGCTGACCTAGATATCACCGAATACGGATTAGCTCGTGTTCTCTCACGAGATTACGTGACAGGCGCCATTTCGTTACTCATCAAAGAGCCACCTGGCTGGCATACAGCCGCCGCTGAAGCGCATTCCGTGTACCAAGAAGACATCCTTTTAGAAGGTGACTGCTGGTATGGAGAGGAACACTTCGAAGGACCAACGTATTTCAGCTTTCCGCCGGGAGAGTTCCATGGACCGATGTACACCGAAACTGGCGCCCTATGGTTGGTAACTCTCGACGGACCGTTCGATGTGACCTATAGCGAAGACGTGCGGGTAGAAGACATGTCCTGGTTTGAGAGAGCGAATCGCTGAACCAGAGTTGAACCGACATCAATCTGAACGGTGGGCAATGATGTCTAGTTGTGCAGGGGATATTCAACGGAATTCGGGTACTCGACTTTTCTCAAGTGCTGGCTGGTCCCACCGCGACCAAGCTTCTGGTCGAGTTGGGTGCCGAGGTGATCAAGATCGAATTCGCCGAGGAGGGCGACCCTGGTCGTAGTCTGCCTCGCCTACGTGGATCGCGTTCGGGGTATCACGTGCAGCAGAACAGAGGGAAGCGATCTTTGTGTCTCGATCTGCGCGACCCGAGGGCAACTGAGCTGATCCTCGACCTCGTCCCTCATGTCGACGTGGTTCTTCAGAACTTCGCGCTTGGTGTCATGGAACGGCTCGGTCTTGGCTACGAGGTTGTGTCGGGGGTCAATCCCCAGATCGTGATGTGCAACATGTCGGCATTTGGTCGCCAAGGTCCGCTAGCGCACAAACCGGGATATGACCCCATTGCCCAATCGTGGGCCGGTGTTTTGCACATGTTGGGTTATGAGGATCGAGCACCCATTCTCGCCGGAATATCACCGGGTGATGTACTCGCCGGGGTCCATGCTTTTGGTGGAGTGGCAGCGGCGCTGTTCCATCGAGAGCGGACAGGGCGAGGTCAAGAGGTGTCTGTGTCACTGCTCGACGCCTACTCCACCGCGCATGAGGTGAACTGGCAGGAGTGGTCGGTGTCGGGTGGCGAAAACGAACCTATTCGGCGAGGCAATGTCCACCCAGTTGTTGGTGGTGTCGGGGTGTTCGAGA
>Ga0066850_10000141_pt1 | contig 38363 bp, 32 predicted proteins | sample ETNtaG_4_FD_67282 | JGI IMG/M metagenome (GOLD analysis project Ga0066850, IMG submission 67282) | Marine microbial and viral communities from oxygen minimum zone, Eastern Pacific Ocean - ETNP201406SV67 | ecosystem: Environmental > Aquatic > Marine > Oceanic | place: Pacific Ocean: Eastern... | reverse complement strand
TCGTTCTAATATACGTATCCTTGATACAATTAATAAAAAAGGCCTCGCATATGAGGCCTTTTTTATTTCCCTTCAACATTTTTAAGTATTAAATTTATAAATATGATTAAACATTTTATATTTAAGAAGATGATGAAACCAAAATTAGAAGAATGGGATGAAAAGTTTTCATCCGATGAAGAAAAAAATAATAATTTCAACATATCAAAAATGAGACATTTATTTATAATAGCCATATTATCATCTGTTGCATTTAGTCAATTAAGATTATCTGTACATGCAAATGGAAAGCTTTATAATAAGGATATCGAAACTGGATTGTCCTTAAACTATGATAAGGTCATATTTAAACAAGCTAATATCAAATCTGGAATTGGCGCAGAATATATGTTAAAAGTTGATAGTAAGGATTTGTCCTATACTGATTTATCATCTAATTCTATTTATGTATTTTCAAGGTTTGTTTATGAAAAAAAATGGGCGAGCTATTTAAGATTTGGATTTAATGATTTAAAAAGCAATGAAATTAATTCTAGTGGTGTTGCAATAGCGTTTGGAGCTGATTATAAATTAAATGATAATTGGCATTTAGAATTAGGCTATCACATATCTACAATAGATGACAAAAGTTATACAAGACCAGTTTTATCAATTGCGAGACATTTTAAGAAAAAAGATGATTAATAATTTTAAGTATAAAAATATTCTATTTATTATATTGTTATCATTTACTTATTCAAAGAGCTACTCTAGGATTTCCACAACAATAGATTTTCCAAACAATTATCAAATTATCGGTAAAAGTATTGAATTAAATCAAATTGTAGTAGATCAAACATTTGAGAATAAAGTTGGAATAAATATTGCTTATGAACATCTTGCTATAAGTAGAGAGAAAATGAATTTATATATTGGTGGTGAGTTTATGCTGGGTAGAAATTCTGAATCTACTATGGCATTTCATAGTATATATCTAATGCCTTCATTGATATTTAAGGAAAAATACGCACTTAATACAAGTTTTGGTTTAAGTCAAATCAATACAGATCAAAATAATTTTGATTTAAATTTTGGATATGTAGCATCATTAGGTTTTGAATATCAGCTTTCAAATAAAATGGCACTTTCACTTTCATACAGTATGTATGATATGCAAAATAAAGAGATTGCAGATGTATCAGGTTTCAATCCTCCTTTAATATCAAATATTGGAAATGGAGTAATTGAATTAGAGGATATGGAATTAGATTTAAAGTATAATAAAATCGGATTATCTGTCATTTATGGTTTTGAAGTTGTAACAAAAAAGGAGAGAAATGAGAAAAATTAGTTTACATTGGCAAATTATTATATGCATGGTTTTAGGGGCATTATCTGGTCTTTATTTTAATAATGTAGGGTTTGAAAACAGTTCATTGTACTCAATGATACTTTTATTAGGGGACATTTTTATAAGGCTATTAAAAATGGTAATAGTACCATTGATATTCACATCAATAATTATCGGAGTATCCTCAATTAAAGATCGTTCTAAAATTGGGAGACTTGGATTTAAAACGTTCTTATATTATATAACAACGAGTTTAATTGCTATTTTAATTGGTTTGTTTTTAGCAAATAGTATTGAACCAGGAGTTGGAGCTTCTACTATAAGTGATGTTGGTTCATTTGATACATCAAAATTAAGTTCTTCTAATTCAATTTTAGATATTTTAAAGAGAATGATTCCATTAAATCCAGTATCTGCACTTGCAAGTGGGGATATGCTTGGAATTATATTTTTTGCAATATTTTTTGGTATAGTACTTAGTTTTGTTGAATCAAAATATTCTAAAACTATATTATCCTTAATTGATGCAATTTATCATGTTATCATGAAAATGACACAGATAGTTATAAAATGTGCACCAATAGGCGTATTTGGATTAATGACTAAAGCAGTATCTAATTCTGGGTTATCAATTTTTAAAGAATTAGGTATGTATGCATTGACAATCGCATGTGGATTATCAGTGCATCTATTTATTGTATTGCCTGCTATTTTGTTTTTTATAGTTAAAGTTAATCCAATAAATCATTTTCGTGCAATAGCATCAGCTATGGTTACAGCATTTTCTACTAGCTCTTCTAGTGCTACTCTACCTGTTACAATGAAATGTGTAAAGGATAATGTAAAGGCTTCTAATGAAGTGACAAGTTTTGTATTACCTATGGGTGCTACGATTAATATGGATGGAACTGCATTATATGAGTGTGCGGGTGTTCTTTTTATTGCTCAGGCATTAGGTATTGACCTTAATGCTTCTCAGCAATTTATTGTTGTAATTACAGCGTTATTAGCTTCAATTGGAGCGGCGGGGATTCCTAGTGCTGGACTTGTTATGCTATTTATTGTAACAAATGCTGTTGGTTTAAATTCTGATAGTGTCGCTCTCTGGGTTGGTTCTATGCTTGCTATTGATAGACCTTTAGATATGTTTAGAACAATGGTTAATATTACAAGTGATAGTGTAGGGGTTGCTGTTATAGCAAAATCTGAAGGAGAAAATTTATATTAAGTTTAATTTTTGATTTAATTTTTCTATTATTTTAATATCAGTTTTAGAGTTTATTTTCACTTCAATTAATTTTATCCCACTTTTAATAGATATTGTATTTAATTTTTTATCAATTTCTTTGATATCTAAATGATAATATTTGAGTTTAAATAATTGAGCTAAATCATTTATTTGTGTTAATGGCGGGGTAATCCAAAATTTTTCAAATTCTTTAATATCATTATTACTATAGGGTAATCTAGAAAAAATTTGTCCACCATTATTATTTACAATAATAATTGTTAGGTTTATGTTTTCATTATTTAATATATGAAATGCATTAGTATCATGAAAAAGGCTAACATCACCAATTAAAAGAAAATTTTTCGTTTTTTTATTTAAATATGAGACTCCAAGAGCTGTAGAAACGATTCCGTCAATACCACTTGCACCTCTATTAGAAAATATTTTTAATGAAGTATTTAATTTTCCTGAAAATTGATCAAATATTCTAATAGGCATTGAATTCCCAATAAATAGATGATCATTATTGTTTAACTTGTTTTTAATAATATTAATTAAGCTTACTTCACTTTTATTGTTGAAATCTAATTTTTCAATTTCATTTTTAGTTTTATGTTCATAATCAATTATTTTTTTAGTCCAATCTAAGTCTATATCTTTGTTGAAAGTAATATTAACGTTATTTAATGTCGAGAAAATAATATTAGGACAATCATCATTAAATGATAAGTGAGAATCGATAAGGTATGTAGATTTTTTAAGTTTATTAATAAATGCTGTAAGCTTCTTGGAAATTGGTTTTTTTCCAAATCGAATGATGCAATCAGGATATTTATCTAGTTTGTTAATATAGTGATCATAATAGACAAGAATATTTTTATTTTTATAATGACGAAGATTAGATAATGAGTCAGCTAGAATAATGCAATTTAATTTAGTCGACAATTTTATAATCTCTGCTTCTTTACTATTTGATAATCCTCCACAAACAATAATAGGACGTTTGAATTTTTTAATGGATAATGATATCTTTTTCTCAATTTTTTTTATTGCTTTTGGTCTATATGATATCTTCATTTTGTTAGAATCAATTAAAGGCTCATCAAATCTTATATTTAAATGAATGGGCCCAGGAATCCCATTTAACCCTAAACTGGTATTTACTACAGAATCTATTTTTTTAAGCATAGTTGTAGATTTGTTTTTATTAAAATTTTCCATTTTTCTTACATAATCACCATATAGATTAATTTGATTAATAGTTTGATTTTCTCCTGAATCTATTAAATTCCCAGGTCTGTCTGCAGTAAGTATGATTAAAGGAACCATTGTAAGTGAGCCTTCAATAATTGCTGGAAATAAATTTGCAGTTGCTGTTCCAGAAGTTGTTAGTATTACTACAGGATCAAGGCTTTTCTTTGCTATTCCAAGTGCAAAAAAAGCATTTGATCTTTCATCAAAATGGCTAAAACATTTTATTTTTGGATAATTGATAAATGCATTGATTAAAGGAGTATTCCTTGAACCAGGAGAAATACAAGCATGCTTGACTCCTTTCTTAAATAATAGGTCAACAATTTTATTTGACCAGAATACATTTAATCCATTGTTTTTCATTTACACTTTATTACAATTTCTTGATAAAATTCTTCTTATTATTAATGTTAAATTTAAAACATGAAAAAATTAATACTTACTATAATTTGTTTTATTGGGCTATCTTTTTGCCAAATCCAGCATGGCGGAGTCCCAAAATTCTTTAATCAGAGATCTTCATTAGATATTAACAGAATTGAAATTAATCAATTAGATGTTATAGATAACGATTTTAACTCAATGGTATTTGTTTATGGCCACGAATATAATGTAGATATCAATATTCTAGATTCTGCTACAGTTATTGAGGAATCAGGTCTTAGAACATATCTTTTAGAAATTTCATCAGATGGAGCTTATGGTATTGGATTGAATTTTAATCAATTTTATTTATCAGAGAATGCAAAGTTATTTATTTATGATGATGAAAGAACATTTTATCTAGGGTCATTAACATATGAAAATAATAAATCAGATAATATTTTATCAACTTCAGTTGTCAAAGGTGATAATATTGTTTTAGAACTAACTGTTCCGGTAAGTGAAACAGAACGAATTTTATTACACTTAGATTCAATTATTCATGATTATACAGATATTTTAAATTATCATGGAACTCATAATAGTGACTCAAGGGAAGATTGTAATATTAATGTTATTTGTTCTGAAGGTGATGATTGGAGAGATCAAATAAATGGAGTTGTTAGAGTATCTATGGGATCGGGATTATGTTCAGCGTCAGTTATTAATAATACTGCAAACGATCGTACCCCATATGTTCTTTTTGCTGATCATTGTGTTAGTGGAAGTGCAAGTAGCTATGTTTTTTATTTTAATTACCAAAGTACTAGTTGTTCTGGAACATCTGGATCTTTAAATCAAAGTATTAGTGGATCAACTGTATTAGCTCAACAAGATATAAATTCTGGTCCTGATTTTGCATTAATGAGGATGACATCAGATATTCCAGATTCTTATAACCCTTTTTATGTTGGATGGTCTAATGTGAGTAGTGCTCCACAAGAAGCTGTTGGAATACATCATCCTGGGGCTGATATTAAAAAAATATCATTTACTAGTGATACAGTCTCATCAGGTGGAACAGGAAGTAATTTTTGGGAATTTCAATATGAATCAGGAAGAGTTATTCCAGGTTCTTCAGGATCTCCATTTTTTGATGAAAACAAAAGACAAGTTGGAATCGCAAGCTATATTTATACTAATTACTGTGATCCATCACCAGATTGTTATTGTTCTCAACAATATGATCATGGTTATGGGCGCTTTGATAAAGCTTGGTCATTGGGTGTTAGTAATTATTTAGATCCACTTAATACAGGCATCCAAACGTTAGATGGAATTAGTAATACTGGTATTAGCATTGTTCATGATTCGTTTGAAGATATGTCATTTTCTCAAAGTTATCTTAATTTTTCTGCTAATGTAAATGCATTTTCAGGTATTATTGATGGAGTAGAGCTTCATTATGATATTGGAGATGGATGGGTAACTCAAACTATGACTTCGCAAGGAATAGGTGGGGTTTATCAAACAAGTATAGAGGGTCTGTATGATGGAATGTTAATTGAGTATTATATCCTTAGTGTTAATTCTGAAGGAATTACACAAACATATCCAAATGGTGCTCCAGAAAATACGATTTTATTTATTTTAGGAGATCTTCCAGATTTATATGGAAATGATTTTGAATCAAATTCATCAGATTGGATTATTGGAGATATAGTAGATCAAGCAACAGCTGGAATCTGGGAGCTAGCAATACCTGAGGCATCTTTTAATGATTCTGGATTCCAGGTTCAACCAGGTTTAGATAATACAGATAATGGAGATTATTGTTTTGTTACTGGAAATGGTTATGAATTAAATACAGAGACAAATCAAAATAGTGCAAGCTTTGATGATGTTGATGGGGGAGCAACAACATTGTTTAGCCCAACTTTTGATCTTAGTTCATTAGATAATGCAATTGTTACTTATTATAGATGGTATACTAATGATATAGGAGATAATGGAAATAATGATAAATGGATTGTGAGTGTTTCAGATAATAATGGAGATTCATGGATTGATTTAGAAAATACTTCTATTTCAAATGCTAGCTGGGTAAAACAAAGATTTATTTTAACTGATCATATTGATTTGACTTCTAATGTTAAGTTTAAATTTGTTGCTGAAGATATTTTCAATGATGGTGATGCAGGTTCAGGAGGTTCACTTGTAGAGGCTGCTTTAGATGATTTTATTATTGAATTTTTATCTGATGGTTCAGGTGTTTTTGGTGATGTTAATAGTGATGAATCAGTAGATGTCCTTGATGTTGTTATTCTTGTTAATATGATATTAGGAACTGAATCACCTAATTTTGCTACGGCTGATTTAAACTTAGATGGTGATATTAATGTTCAAGATGTTATTATTGCTATTAATATTATTTTAGATTAGTTTTATTAAAATAAGATAGAAAATGATCTAGTTTTAGAACAGTTTCATTCCATTCTTTTTCTGCATTTGATTTTGATACTATTCCACTTCCAGTAAATAATAACAATAATTTATTTTTTATTAAACCTGATCGTATTGGAACATAAAATTGTCCATTCCCATTTTCATCATACATACCAATTGCACCTGCATACCAACCTCTATCTGTTTTTTCAGTTTTTTTAATGTATTTTAACGCTACTTTCGAACTATTTCCTAATAATGCAGGCGTTGGATATAAACTAGATAAAATATTTATAATATGCATTTTTTGTCTTAATATTCCAGATATCGTTGTAGATAAATGGTTTATATATTTTAACTGTAAAATTTCTGGTTTTTTTGGTTGACTTAATTTTGAACTTATTTTAGACATTGTTTTGTATATATGTTTTGTCACATGTTTGTGTTCGATTATTTCTTTCTTACTCTTTAATTCATTAATTCTTTTAGAACTTCCTGCAATAGCATCAATTTCAAATAAATTATTCTCAAGTTTAATTAATCGTTCAGGAGTTGAACCTGTGAAAATATTATTTTTATTAAAGCATATAAAAAAATTGAAACAATTAGCATATTGTTTATTGAAATATTCTATTAGTTTATTAATAGATAATCTTGATTTGAGGCTATATTTAACAAGTCTCGATATAACTATTTTTTGTAATTGTCCCTTATTGATTTTTTTGATAAGTGAATTAATATGCTGGATGTAATTATTTTGATTAGGGTCCTCTGATTTGAATTTTATTTTTGGTATAGGTTCGTTTTTAAGTTTGCTTTTATTAAGCATGGAAAGCATATTTTTATAATCATTTAAGATAGATCTTTTTTGTATAGAATTATTGATTAATTTAGAGTATGTAAACTCTGTTTTTTGTTTATTTTGTTTGATTAATATTTTTGGAATATAAAATTCACCTTTAGGAGTATTTTCCCAGGGGTAGAAATTTTCATCATCTAAATTGAATGCTAGCCCTCCAAAAAAACTTAATTTTTGATTTTTATTATTTATAGTAGAATATTTTTTTTCAGTAAGATTATGAAGTTCTGATTTTGATGTGATTCTATGAGATATTATTTTACCAAGTCCTAAATAAGCTGTGTCGTTATTTGGAAATTTCATATAAAACATATCTTTTTTAATTACTGTTGTATTTAATAGTGATTCAATTTTCATATCAATTGATATAGTATATTGAAAAACAACATTAGTGTTTGATGTTTTGAATTTTTTATATGCTTTATCTAATAGTTCTTTAAATTTCATTTTTTAGATTATTTAATATACAAATCTATTTAAAATAGCTTATCTGTAGAGTGTATATTTTATAGACTTTCAATTAATAAAAAACAATATTATGTCAAAATTTATTCATCAGGGACAAGAAAAAAAAGCATATGTTGAATCAATGTTTAATGATATCTCAAATCGTTATGATCTTTTTAATACTATCTCTAGCTTTGGAATTGATCGTTATTGGAGATATAGATTAACAAAAAAATTTAATTTAAATAGTTCTGATAAACTTCTTGATATAGCAACAGGTACTGGAGATGTTGTCTTTAGTATGCATAAAAAGTTTGATAATGAATTAGTAGGTCTTGATATAGCAGAAAAAATGATTAATCTAGCAAATAAAAAGAAAAATAAAAAAGGTCTCCATTTATCAAACATTTCTTTTATTAAAGGAGATGCAGAAGACCTCGGGTTTTCTGATAATTCTTTTAATGCTTTGACAATCTCTTTTGGGTTTAGGAATTTAGGAGATTATGACAAAGGTTTATCAGAATTTTTTAGAGTTTTAAAGCCAGGGGCAAAGATAGCTATACTTGAATTTTCAAAACCAAGTTCGAAATGGTTTGTCCCTTTGTTTAAGTTTTATTTCAAAAGAATTGTTCCAATACTTGGGGCCTTATTATCTAGGAAAGATGCATTTTTATATTTGCCTGAATCTGTAGATCATTTTTTAAAAAGAGATGTTTTGTGTGATAAGATGAAAATAATTGGTTTCTCAAATGTTTCTTATACAGACCATACTTTTGGTGTTGCTACAATTTATACAGGTATTAAACCATGAAAAAACAAAAGATATTAGCCCAGCTTTCAATGGTTGTTACAACTATGATTTGGGGAATAACCTTTGTAATGGTGAAAGATGCATTAAATGATGCCTCGCCATATATGTTTGCAGCCCTTAGATTTGGAATAGCTTTTGTGCTTGGCTTTATATATGTTAATAAAGGAATTAAAGATATAAGTGATACTGAAATGCTCGGCGGTCTTTTTTGTGGTTTTTGTCTTTTTGTAGGATATGCATTCCAAAATTTTGGACTTATGGAAACAACACCTAGTAGGTCAGCTTTTATTACTAGCGTTAGTGTTATTTTAGTTCCTCTTATATTAGTGCTATTTAGAATAAAGAAGGTAGATGCTCGTATTTGGATTGCTGTTATCTTGGCTGTTGTAGGGCTATATATTCTTTTAAACCCTACTGGAGGAGGAGTTAATGTGGGAGATGTTTTAACATTTGGCTGCGCTGTATCATTTGCAGCACATGTAATTATGCAAGATAAGTACCTTTCTAAGGGTGCTAGTATATCAAAATTATTTTTAATACAAATTATGTTTGTTACGCTTTTTTCATGTATTGGTGTTTTCCTTTTTGAAGATATAAGTATAAATATTTCAGAAAGACTTATTATTGCTTTGCTGGTCACAGGAGTGCTTGCAACATTTGTTGCTATTATGTTTATGGTTTGGGCTCAAACTATTTTAGGGCCTAATCAAACAGCAGTTTTACTTAGCTTGGAGCCTGTTTTTGCAGCATTGTTTTCTACTTTTTTTGCAGGAGAAATTTTAGGATTATATGGATGGATTGGCGGTATGATCGTTGTCCTTGGTGTGGCGAGCTCTGAAATTTCTTTTAATAAAAAATAGTTTGATTTAATTTAAAACCTCCCTAAAATACTTACGAGTAACTTACTAGTAATTATATTTTTATGAAAAAAAATAAAATTTATAAAGTAGATAACGATTTATCTATATCTGTTGATTTTCATACATCCTTTGTTCATGCAGGATTTCCATCTCCTGCTGATGACCATATGGATATTTCCCTTGATCTTAATGAATATTTAATAAAACATCCTTCTTCTACATTTTATATTTATGTTGAGGGAGATTCAATGATAAATGATGGACTCTATAGTGGAGATATTATGATTGTAGATAAATCATTATCTCCAAAATCAAAAGATGTAGTTATAGCTGTCTTAGATGGGGAATTCACAGTTAAAAGAATTTTAAAAAAAAATAATCAAATATATTTAGTTCCAAGTAATAGTAAATATCAATCAGTGATTATAACCAAAGATATGGATTTTCAAATATGGGGTGTAGTAACTCATGCAATTCATCATTTTAGATAAATTATGTTTGGTCTTGTAGATTGTAATAATTTTTATGCTTCTTGTGAGCGTGTATTTAATCCCAAATTAAACAATAAACCAATTGTAGTGCTATCTAATAATGATGGATGTGTTATAGCAAGATCCAATGAAGCAAAAAAATTAGGTGTTGAAATGGGAGAACCTGCTTTTAAAATAGCATCATTGATAAAAAAATATAATATAAAAATATTTTCAACAAATTTTGCTTTATATGGAGATATGTCAAAAAGAGTAATGAATATTATTGCAGATAGTATGCCAAATATAGAAATTTATTCTATTGATGAAGCTTTTCTAGATCTTGGTCAATTTAATATTAAATATCTTAAAGATAAGATGAAGTCCTTAAGAAAAAAGATTTTACAGCAAACAGGAATTCCTGTATCTATTGGTATTGGTAAAACAAAGACGTTAGCAAAAATTTCCAATCATATATCTAAGAAAGAGTCGATATATAAAGGAGTTTTCATGATTGATAATAATAATATGGACGAGGTATTAAAAAAAATTGATGTTGGAAAAATTTGGGGTGTAGGATTAAAAACAAAAATATTTCTTAAATATTATGGTATTAATACAGCATTTGAATTAAAAGAATCAAATTCTAAATGGATGCGAAAAAATAAATCTATTACTGGAGAAAGAATTATTAAGGAATTATGTGGAATTGTTTGCTATCCCTTGGATTCTTATTCTACTGGGAAGAAAAGTATTTGTACATCTAGAACTTTTGGTCAAATGGTTACATCTTTAAATGATTTAAGCTCTTCTGTTTCTATGTACACTGTAAGATGTGCAGAAAAATTACGTTTGCAAAATTCCTCAGCTATGCTTGCTCATGTTTTTATATCAACAAACCCATTTAGAAATGATTTGAGTCAATATAGAACTTCTAAAACAATCAATTTTCCTGTAGCGACAAATGATACAGGAGAAATGTTATCATATATATCTAAAGCATTAAAAGAAATATACAAAGAGGGATATTCTTATAAAAGAGCAGGGGTTGTTGTAAGTGGAATTATTCCAAGCTCACAAGTACAATGTGATATATTTGATTCATTAGATAGATCTAAAAGTAATAATATTATGAAAACAGTTGATTGTATTAATCATAAAATGGGGAGAGATTTTGTAAGGTATGCAAGTCAAGGATATTTTAGAAAATGGAGATTAAAACAAGAATGTCTTTCTCCTTCATATACAACTAAATGGAATAATATTCTGAAGATTAAAGTATAAGTAATATTGATGTTTTATTAGATATAACATGTAATTTATATATATGAGGTTAATTCAAATATTCACTTTATTTATTTATATTTCAATTGGTTTAATGCAAGATCACGATCATGATGGTGGTCATCATCATGGAGATAGTCATCATCATCACGAACCTGTTGGTATTATTAGAGGAAGCGTTGTAGATAGTATGCTTGATGAAGTAAAAGCTTATGCTAATATATCAGTGGTAAAAGAAGATTCTGATGATATTATAGCTGGTGGAATGTCTGATGAAAATGGATTGTTTTTAGTTGATAAAATCCCATTTGGTGAATATTTTATTGTTGTTCAATATATTGGATATGAAGATTTAATTATTGATGACATTGTTATAAAACCTCCAGATAAAACTCAAATAGATTTAGGTCCTATGAGAATTAATCCAAGAACAATTGTATTTGAAGGTGTTTCTGTTGTTGATAGGCTTGCACCAATTATAGAAGATATTGAAAAAACGACATATCCGGTAGCTGAAACAGCTAGAGCTGAAGGTGGATCAGCAGATGAGGTTTTAGAGAAACTTCCTTCGATTACAATAGATTCTGACGGTAATATTTCACTTAGGGGGAATTCTAATGTAACTATTTTAATTGATGGACGAAAATCACAATTAAGTGTTGATATGCTAAATGCAAATATGATTGAAAAAGTTGAGGTGATGACAACTCCTTCAGCAAAATTTGATCCAGATGGAATGGCTGGAATAATTAATATAGTTTTAAGTAAAAATGAATTTGTAGGCAGAAGTGGTAATTTGAATTTAAATCTTGCAGAAAGAGATGGAAAAAATTTATCAGGAACATTTAATTCTTTTAAAAATGATTGGAATATATTTACCTCTTATAGTGTAAGTGAAAAGCATAGACAAGGAAGAGGCACTAGAAATACAACATATAGTGATTTAGATGGTAATATTGAATCAAATATTCAATCTCAGGAATTCTCTGAAAAATATCCTGAAAAAAATAATTTTAAAGTAGGAATTGAGCATTACCCAAATGAAATAGGTCTCCTTGCTTTTGATTTAACTTATATAGAGCATCAAGGATTAGATACAAATACGGTTATTATTGATGGAGATTTAGATAATCCCTTTATAACAATAGAAAGTGAAAATGGAAATGACCTTAACTATGGAATAGGGTATTTTATTGATGATAAAGAAGAAAAAAAGAGTTTTTCTATTCAATTTGATTATGATAATCATGAGGGTTTTGAAACAACATCTGGATATACGGATGAAATATTAGAGGATAATGGAATAGAAAAAATATTCAGAATAGATTATGCGGCCCCTATCCAAAATAAATATAATGCAGACGCTAAGTATGAAATTGGATTAAAAGCTGATTTAGGTAATGATTCACACTATGCAATAATTGAATCAGAGAATTTTGATTGGGATTACGATAATTCAATAAATGCTGCTTATGTAAATGTATTGTATAATTTTACTGAAAAATTCGGGGTTCAAGCTGGTGCAAGATTTGAAGAACAAGAAAAGGAATCTATCATAAGTTATAGTGATGATGATTGTTCTTCTTTAGATCCAAGCAGTTGTACGGAAAGTGGTTTTTGTAATTGGGATGGGACCTCTTGTAGTGAAAATTTATTTGGAAACTTATTAGATAATTTAGGTGATGATTTAGATTTTTCATATAATCATACAAGAGTTTATCCTTCGTTGTATTTCCTTTATAATACTATGGGGAAGGGAAATATTAAATTTGAACTTGGAAGAAGAATTAATAGACCTGGACATTGGAGTATAAACCCAATACCAGATTTAGAAGAAGCTGAAGCAGGTTTTATAAGACAAGGTAATCCCTATTTAAAACCAGAAGATATTTATAAGTCGGAAGTGAGTTATTCACATAGACTACCTGTAGGATTTTTAAAGGCATCTATTTATTATTCGCAAGTTACAGATAAAATGGATAGAGATAAAGATACATATATTTTAGATGGTAATGAGTATATGGTTTTATCATGGGATAATGTTTCAAAATCTACAGATAGAGGAATTGATTTTACCTTTATGACAAAACCACTTCCTAATTGGGATTTGATGATAAATGGAAATTACTGGAATAATATTTTAGATGGCGTTGAAGCAGACCAGCAAGGAAATGAATATGGCTTTTGGGGTATGATGAATTCAACAATTAGGCTTCAAAATGACCAAAAAATAGGAATATATTCTCATTTTTCATCACCAATGACTTTATCTACAGGTGAAATTGATGGAATGCAACGTTTAGATTTATCTTATAAGAAAAAAGTAAATAAAAGATTTAACTATACCATTAAGCTTAAAGATATTTTTGATAAAAGTGGATTTGGAATTACAACAGATCAAATAATAGATTCTGATGGTGATAATGTTTTAGATTTACATGAACTTCTAATAGCAAATTATAGAAGAGGGAAAAGAAATTTATCAATAACATTTGAATACCGCTTTGGTGATTTTCAAAAGAAAAAGTATCGTAGAGAAGATGGTCATGGCCATAGCCATGGTGGTGAAGGAATGGATGCAGGATTTTAATGACTTCGTTTTTTTCTATTCTCATTCCAAGAGATAAAAAACTTTTTAAACATATATTTACTCTAGCTACTCCAGTTATAATTAGTAATCTTAGTAGAGTATTAATGGGTATTGTTGACCTTGTTATGGTAGGACATTTAGGAGCGAGTGCTCTTGCGGCAGTTGGTATGGCAGGAATGGTGACATGGACAGCTATGAGCTTGGGTATTGCACTTAGAACAGGAACACAGACTGTTGTATCAAGAAGACTAGGTGAAAAAAAATATAATCAGTGTGGAATTGCACTTAGAAATATGCAATTATTTTCACTTCTTCTTGGAATTCCAATATCATTTATTTGTTACTATTTTACAACTCCAATCATCTCATTTTTTATAAGTGATTCTGATACATTATGGCAATGCATTGAGTATGCTAAGTTTAATTTTTTAGGTATTTATTTCATTTATGCTTCTTTTGTATTTCAAGGCTTTTATACAGGAATTGAAAAAACTAAAGTTCATATGAAAGCAGTCCTAGCATCAAATATTCTTAATGTATATTTGAATGTAGGTCTTATTTTTGGATCTAAGCATATAATCGATACTTTAGAAGGAACATATTTTAGTATGTTCTCTAATTTATGGTCATTTTATAATTTCCCAATGCTCGGTGTTAAGGGTGCAGCTATTGGGACATTTATAGCATCTATATGGTTATTTATACATTACTTTTTATATCTTTTTAAATCTGACATTATTAGTAAGTATGAAGTATTTAAAATGACACTAAGTAAGAAAATGTTTAAAAGACAAATTGAAATTGGATATCCTATTGCTATTCAGGAAACATTGGTAATGTTTAGTTTTACAATCTTTTATAAAATAATTGGAATAATTGGGGTTTTAGAGCTTGCTGCAACACAGATAATATTTAGAATTATGCATGCTTCATTTATGCCAGCATTAGGTGTTGGCCAAGCATGCGCAACGCTTGTAGGTAAATTTTTGGGTGAAAAAAATCCTGATAAAGCAGAGCAATCTATTTATGAAAGTTTAAGGGGGTCATTCTATATAATGGGTTCTGTTGGTATGTTTTTTATTGTATTCTCCCATCATATAATTGGTATTTTTACAAATGATTCATCAGTGATTGAAATTGCTGTACCAGGGTTAAGGTTTGTGGGATTATTACAATTTGTTGATGCGATATGTTTTACTTTATGGTTTGCATTAACTGGATCTGGCGATACAAAAATTCCAGCTATAGTTGATGTGCTCACTCATTGGATTTTATTTATTCCTGCTTGTTATATACTTGGGATAACACTTGGTTTTGGTTTTTGGGGTCCATGGATAGCATTTGGATTACATTTGACATTCTTTGCAGGATTTATATTTTGGAGATTTAGATTAGGATATTGGAAAACAATAGAGGTTTAGCAATATTCTTTTTTTAATGCTTCTAATAATTTTATAATATCATCTTTAGTATTATAAGCTTGTATAGAAATTCTAAAAAATTCTTTATCATTCCATTTAATAAATGGAATCTGAATTTTATATTTTAAATAGAACTTAATTTGATCTTGTATTACATCGTTTGAATGTATAGGAATACTGCTCATTTGACCTAAAAAGCCATCATCTGATATAGGATCTATATTTAATAGTTGGTTAATTTCATTTCTAGCCCATATATTCATTTTTCTACACTTTTCAGATACTTCTATCCATTTATTTTTCTTTAAAAAATCAATAGTGTCTGGTATTGTTAAATAGGATGATATATCATTTGTTCCTTGCCATTGCATATAATCTAAAAACTGTGAATGACTAGGTGTTTCTGATTTATATCCCCAGCTTATTACAAGTGGATTCATAATGTTTTGCAGTTCTTTTTTTACATATAAAAATGCAGTTCCTTTTGGAGAGCACATCCATTTGTGGCATGCACCTGTATAGATATCTGGGTTTAATTTTTTAATATCAAGTTTGATATGACCTGGAACATGAGCTCCATCTATGATACATAAGATATTTCTTTTTTTAGCTATTTTACAAATTTCTTCTACTGGGAAAATTAATCCTGTCGAACTTGTGATATGACTTATGAAAATAATTTTTGTTTTATCTGTTATCCCATTTGTAAATGATTTAATAAAACCATTTTTTGATAATAAAGGGAGAATAATTGGTTGCCTGATATATTTAGCTCCAGTTTTTTTACATATATAGTCCCATGTTCTATCTAGTGTCCCATATTCATGATTTGTAGATAAAATCTCATCATTCTTATTAATACTAAGGCTTTTAATTACAGTGTTTAAAGCAGTAGAAGGATTAGGGAAAAAGGCAATATTATCTTTGTGACAATTAATATAATTTGCAAGGCAGTCTCTTGATTCTTCAAGATGGTTATATATATCAAATCCTAAATGTTTAGTGGGATTTTTTTCTAATCTTTTCTGCCAATTGATTAGTGAATTAAAAATCGGCTTTGGGGTTGCTCCATAAGATCCATGGTTTAAGTGGACTATATCAGGGTCAAGCATGAATAGTTTTTTAAGTTTTGGGAACATATAGATTATATACAATAATTAACTAATAATTTATTTATATTATATAAGAATGAATAATAATAATAAAATAAAAATATATATATTTATTTGTTTCCTAATAACAAGCTTGTTTACTGAAGATCGAAATTTTGTTATAAGGGATTACATGGAAAATGGAAATATTGATGCATTAATAAAAAATGTTGAAGATGAAATTTATTTAGTTCAATTAGATATTAAGAATGATAGTTTGTTAAATTTAGCACTTTCAGTTTTGCCTCAACTAGAATTATATGCTGGTCCATCTTCTTATCATAGATTGTTAAATAAAAATCATATAAAAAAATTAAAAGATAATCTTTCAGAAGATTATATTCAAGTACTTGACGAATATTACTCTACTGATGACTCTCGTGATTATTGGTCATTAACTTTACAGGGGAATCAATATTATAGTTCAGGTGGAGAAACAGATGATTCTTGTATGTGTATTAATAGCTCTGATTGTGTTGTTGTAGGGTATAATGATAGTTGGTATAACCCTTTTGATTATTCAGGTGATGTCACTTGGAATTTTACACCACCTTATTTTGATGAGGTTACTGAAGCACGAGTTTTTTTAACAGGCGCACAATGTGACGACTTTCCATTATCATCTGAAACAACGTTGTCATTAAAAAATAACAGCTGTGGTGTAGGTGATTTTCAAGTAACGTTAAGTGAAAGCTATACTACTAATGGTCCTTATGTTTTAACAGGAGATATTCTTGATAATATTTGGTGTGATGGAGGCCTCCAAGCCTTAGTCCAATCAGAGGATAATTATAATGTTGATTGGATTAGAATTGAATTGTATTATTCGTGTGACGTTTCAAACACTCCAAATCAATTTATAGCTTCAGATGAAAGTTCATGTGATTATGTTCAAATGAATTGGGATTATGTGTATGATGCAGATAACTATTTATTATATAAAGATGATCAATTAATAGCAAATATAAATTCTGATGAGACTCAGTACATTGACTATGATGTTGAAGAAGGTAATGAGTATGTATACTGTATTAAATCACAAAATATATGTGGTGAATCTGAAGCTTCATGTAATTACGGAAGCATAAAGCCAAACGCTGAGCAAACAGAAAGTATACAGGCATCTAATCAATTTCCTGATTATATACAAATTGTTTGGGATAGTGTAGAGGATGTAACATTCTATAATTTATATAGAGATAATTTTTTATTAAATGTTATTCCAGAAAATAGTGATTTGCTTTATATAGATCAATTTGTTGATCAAAACATCGATTATGAATATTGTGTTGAAGCAAACAATGAATGTGGACCATCCTCTTTAATATGCGATATTGGTCAATTAGCTATAACAGATTTAGGGGATATTAATATAGATGGGACAATAGATGTTCTAGACATTGTCCTTGTTGTTAATTTTATTTTAGAGTTACAAATTTTTGATGACACACAGCAGTTCCTTTCAGATTTAAACAGTGATGGATTAATCAATATTTTAGATATTGTTCTCCTTGCTAACCTTATATTAAGTACTAATTAATATTGATTAGTATTAAAAATTTTACAGCAATAGATTTCGAATTTAAAGAATTAGCAAGAATTGATAATCTTGTTAACCATGATTCTATATCTCATCCAGATGATGATAAAGATGCATGGAAAATTCGAGATAAGAATATTCTCCGTGATAGATTATTGTTATATAAAGAAGATATCCTTATTGGAGTGATATATTATTCACAGGGAAGAGATGAAAATAATAAAACTACTTTTTTCACATTAAATTTAGATCCAAAATATAATAATAAGGGCTATCGAAAATTATTATATAATAAAATGCTTGAACGAGTTCAAATGTTCAACTGCAATAAAGTTCATACTTCAATTTATAATCATCCTAATTATACAGAAATGAAGAAATTAATTAATAAAGAAAAATTTAAACTTGTCCAAACCAATAGAGAGTATTCATGTGATATTAGAAAGATTAATTTAGAAAAATATCAACCATTAATTAAAAAACTAGAAAATCAGGGTATTGAATTTTATGATTCTAAGGAAGAAATGAAAGATTGGCCAAACCATTATAAAAAATTAGAAGAACTAATTTGGACATATAGCCAAGATTTTCCTATTCCTGATGGGGTAAAACATACTAGGATGCCATTTAAACAAGCTATGAAATTACAACTTGATTTTGAAAAAAATAGTTATGGAACTGAAATCGTTGCTGTGAAAAATAGAAATTATATAGGTTCAACTGATATTACTGTTTATAAAAAAGCTGAACCTCACAAAGGTTGGACTGGAGGTCTTGGGGTGCTTAAAAAATTTAGAAGAAAAGGAATAGCAACAGCTATGAAGATCAAAGCTATTAAAATACTACTTAAAAAAGGAGTCACTGAGATAAGAACTGATAATGAAGAAAATAACCCTATGTATAAGATTAATGTAGCTTTAGGGTTTAAGCCGGTTCCTTTCAGTCTAGATTATTTAAAAGAGATTTAATAATAAACAATAATATATGATGACATAGCAATTTCTGGGCAGTAACCATCTCCTTGACATGTTGGAGGAGCCACACAAGAATTTCCACTTACTCTACAAGCATCATAGTCTATTACATTATCATCACCAATTTGTACAAAGTTAGTTATGTCTTTAATATATGGTTTTACATCACGACCTGGACACCATCCAGCTCTACCATATCCCCATGTTCCATATTGATTTGGTATGACCCCAGTTGTTTGTATTATTTCAGGATCCATGCAATGAGTTGAAGATGATGCATCAGGGAATGATTGTTCGAATTCATAGACCCCACCATTTATTGAGAAAATATGTTTTGAGTTGCAAAATTCACAACAATTAAAACAACCGGCGCTTCCCCATCCATGTCCAGTTATATAAGAAATAAATTCAACTTTTGTTGCATTGCTAGGTATTGTAAAAACTTGAGGAGGTCTATTTTCTCCATAATCTGGATTAAATTGAGTAGTTCCATTCCACATAGGATATATTTCTTGTGCATGACCATTAGGATTGTTCCCATGATATAGTCTGATTTTTAGTGTAAGTAAACTATTTGGCCATCCAGATTCTTGAAATTTTAATACTTTTTGTTGACCAGCATTTTCTTTCAATGCTGCTATGAAAGGAGTTATATCAGTTAATGAATGTGGCTGTCTATCAAATGGAGTAATCCAACGTGAAATTTCTTTGCAATTTGAACCATCTAGATCACAAAAATATAAATGTGCTATTCTATCATAATCATCGCAGCCTTCATCATTATAATTCATATTAGAATCAGGACAACCTCGTAATAGTTCAACCTCCATTTTATTATATGTTTGGATTTCTAAGTTTGCTGGTACTTGTATTGTGTCACTAATAGATGCAGCCCATCCACCAGTATAATGCTCTCTTTCAAAAATTTCAATTTCATCATATGTTTCATTAGTCTCAGCAAAGATATTATTTTCATAATCAAAATATAAAGCTTCGTGAGCTAGATAATGAACATATGTTCCTGTAAATGATGCTGGATTTCCTAAATATCCTATTTGTCTTAATTTTTGAGAGCTATCAATAGCTAATGCTAGTTTCCCATTTAGTGTTGTGCCTAACCAATTATCTAAATCAGTTGTTTTTTGATTTATAAAATGTAAATGAGAATTCCAGTGGTTTTGATCTTCATTAGAAAAATCAGATAGTATATCATCATATATTTCTTTTATTTGAATCATATCATTTTCATATTGAGATCTATTTGAAATAAAGAAATAGTGAACATTATCAGGAGAAGTATTTAATAAAGTTTCTCGGGTTGTTGAGCCCCAAAGAGATCCTGAGCCACTAACTGAAGCATCATAATTAATAAAAATAAATGAATCGTTTCCAGTCCAATTATTTTCAAAATCCCATAAAGGTAATTGAGGATAAAGAATTTGAGACACAACATTAACAATATCTAAAACATCTATAAGCCCATCATCATTCACATCAGCTTGCTCTAATTGATCAGTCCCAAGATTGGTATTTCCTAATATTTCTCCAACGAGGAGGATAACATCTTGAATATTAATTATTTCATCAAGATTAACATCTCCTTGTATAGAAATATTTAAATCTGCTACATTAAAAGGCCCTGCTATATCAAAGTAGTTAGTTCCATATGGGCCATCGGAAAATTCATCTCCTATTAAAATATGAGAAAGAATTATAGAAGCTAATGATATATATAAATATTTTTTAATAAAACTATTAAACATGTTTTTTACCTTTTTAATTACTAAATAATATAATAAAAGAGTATTTATTATCCCATTTTTAATACAAGCTGTTATAATTTTAGTCATATTATGAATAAGAAAATAACATTTTTGCTTATTATTGCATTATTTTCAGTAAGTACATCACCTATTATAGGAAGAGCTTTAACTGGAGTTGGTGCTATTTCAATCTCATTTTGGAGAATGTTTATAGCTGCGATTTGTCTTTGGATTTTTAGTGCTTTAAAGAATCAAGGAAAAATGAAAATTAGAAATAATATCAATAAAACAATTTATGCTGGGATATTACTTGGAATACATTTTGTATTATTTTTTGAGGCTGTTAAAATAACTAAGATAGCAAATGCAACATTTTTAGGTACACTTGCCCCGTTTTTTACACTTATCATAGAATATTTTATTTTGAAAAGATTTTATAATAAGAAAGTATTGCTGGGTATTTTGTTTACTTTTATTGGTTCTTTAATAATTTTAGGGTATCAATTTGATTTATCGTCAAAGTATACTCTCGGAAATATTTATGCAATTTTATGTTCAATTTGTTTAGCGCTAGCATTGATGATTGCAGAAAATGTCAGAAAAAATGAGAATACAATTATTTATACAAGAACTTTATATTTATCTGCATCATTAACACTATTTGTTATTTCACTATTTGCACATGAACAGTTATTGAATTATAATTTGAATGAATATTTAGGCTTGATTTTTTTAGGCTTAGTCCCAACAATAGTTGGTCACAATTCGATTTATTATTCAGTAAAATATGTTTCTCCAACAATAGCAGCAGCGTTTCCATTAGGGGAACCCATTATTGCAACAGTCCTTGCTTATTTTATATTTTTTGAAAATATATCAGTAAATATTTATATAGGAGGATTCGTTACTTTTTCTGGATTAATATTAATTTCATTATATAAAAAAATTAAATGAATTATATTTACTTTATGAATAAACTGATATTATTAATATTTATAGTTTTTTGTTTTTGTCAGAATGAATGCCAAAATGGACGATATGATAGTGAAATTTTTGATGTTGAAGTTGAATATGAAGTTCAATATGGACAAAATATAAATCAAACTATATTAGGCTCTGAATTTACTGAAAGCTTGTATATGGATATTTATTCTCCAATAAATGATGAGTTAAGTGATAGACCTCTTATCTTTTTTCTTTTTGGTGGTTCATTTATAGGTGGATCTAAATCATCCCCAGATATTGTTGCTCTTTGTACAAAGTATGCTAAAAGAGGGTATGTTGCTGTCGCAATTGATTATAGACTCTCTCAGCATTTGTTGTTTTTTAATGCTAATGAAGAAAATGCATATAAAGCTGTAATGAAAGCTATCCATGACCTTAAAGCTGCAATTAGATATTTCAATATGAATGATGAACTTTATGATGATTATAGAATTGATGTAGATAGGGTTTATGCTGGAGGGTATTCAGCTGGAGCTGTAACTGCTATCAATGCTGCATATTTAAATGAATATGAAGAGATCCCAGAATTTTTATACGATGATTATGATGTCTTAGGAGGATTAGAAGGGCTCTCTGGTAATCAAGGCTATAACTCCAGTTTTTATGGTATTGTAAATTTATCAGGGGCGGTTGGTAATAGAGATTGGATTATTGAGGGTGATACTCCTATTGTTAGTATGCATGGCGATCAAGATGACACAGTTCCTTATGATGAAAATTTAGTAACGTTATTTGGGTTGAATATAATTGTTGATGGTAGTTATGTGATTCATCAGCGAATGCTTGAACTTGGGAATTATAGCAGTTTGCATACCTATGTAAATGAAGGACATGCCCCTTATACTAATATGACTTTTGAAGCAGAATTTTCAAGTTCATTTTTATATGAGATTGTATGTGCATCTAATGTTATGTTAGGTGATTTAAATGGAGATGATAATATAAATATTTCTGATATTGTTCTACTTATAAACTTAATTTTATCAGGTGGTTATATTGAATCTGGAGATTTAAACCTAGATGAAAATATCAATATTCAAGATGTTGTACTTCTTGTTCAAATGATTTTAAATAATTAATTATCAAAAATCATTCCATCATTTTTAAAAGATTTAAATTCTAAAACATTCCCATTTGGATCTTTAATGAAAAATGTTGCTTGTTCCCCTTTTGTGTCCTTAAATCTAATATATGGTTTAATAACAAATTCGACTTTTTTTGATGTAAGATTTTTAGATAATTTTTCCCAATTATTTAAATCTAATATAATTCCAAAATGTCTACAAGGAATGTTTTCTCCATCTACTAAATTTGTTTTAATTTGTTTTATATTTTTATCAATAAGATGCCCTGATATTTGATGACCAAAGAAATTAAAATCAACCCACCTTGTATCTTGTCTACCAATAGTACATCCTAGGATATTTTTATACCAATCAATTGTTTGGTTTATATCATGAATTGGAAATGCTAAATGAAATGGTCTTAATGTTTTACTCATTTATATTAATATATCCATAAAATATTTCATCATTATTATCTCCATATTGATAGTAGTAAGTGTATCCTGATGAAGGGGAATTAAATCCTGAAAAATAATATTGATTTTGAGATATAATACTTGTACCTGCTGGTACTTCTATTTGAAAAACATCCCAGTTTATATCATAACCATTAGGAATATCCCAGAAACAGCCTTCATTATCTACTTCGCATTGTTGATTTGTGGTGTATGTATCACAATTTGGATTAGAAAAAATAGATTCTGAAACCTGTTTGCATTCAGGTTGAGGAGAATTTTCTGTTTGTATTAAAATATTTTGATTTGAATTGTTTAGCCAGTATATTGGAATTCCTGTTGCTGTTTGATGAAGAATTGGCTCAAAACCATCTTCATTAGAAAAAACAACAAATATATCTCCATAAATACAGCAATCTGCGCAAGAAATTGTTGCATAATCGTTATAATTTGTTGCTATATCATTCATACAACCCGTACATGAAGAATTGTTCTCAAAACAAACCCCGCAATCATCTTTGCCTAAATTGTAATCACATACTTCTAAATCACAGCTACATGTTTCATCACATTGAGTACATTGACCACAGTCGTCTTCGAATAATCCATATTCACTGCAATCAATAGAATTTAAAGGTGAATTATCACAACTAAAGAATAATATTATGAAAAAAAATATTATATATTTATTTGAATTGTATAGATGTTTCATAGTTTGAAATTATATCTTCAGTCCAATTGTAAGACTTTTTCTTTAAGTATTCATCAAAAAAACCTACAATTAGATAACTTAATCTTGGGGTAAAATCTTTATCAATATTTTTTCCTGATGCTATCATTCGACCGATTTTACTAAAATATGGCATATCAGCATAATCAAAATGATTTGTTCCTTTTATCTTAAGTAAATAGGAGTCAGAAGAGCAGTTTTTATAAAAAATATCTAATTTGTTATAGTTAAGTGGAGTGCCTTCCCATTGCTCTTGTCCTATGTAACAAAATGGAATTTTTAATCCTGTGTTTATAACCTCATCAACGATCGGAACAAACCAACCATCTAAATTAAGGCATGCAGAAATGCGTGTATCATTCCATGAAGAGGTAACAGATGTAGCTCCCCCAAAAGAATGTCCAAATACACCTATTTTGTTAAATTCAATTGAATTATATAATTTATGATTTTTCATGGTTTGTAGTTTATCAATGATAAAGCTAATGTCTGATGACCTTGTATTTAACTGAGGAATTCTATTTTCCCAAAATTCATCTTTAGAAATATTATCAGGTAGTCCTGCTTTAAATTCAGCTGTAGAACCATCAGGAAAGATAGTGATAGTCGCATCATATGTGTGATCAGGTGCAATCACAATATATCCTTTACTAACAAGAGCTTCAATATTAATTGAATTTTGGGTTTTGTACCCACCTAATCCATGTGAAAATAAAATAAGAGGAAATTTTTGATCAACTGGTTTTGCTTTATAGTATGAATTCCCTTCAACCGTGCTAACAGGTTTGATAAATGATTTCGATTTTCCTATTCTATTAGCTATAGATTCAATTCTTAAATTATGATTATCCATATATGGATATAATGAATCAGATTTTTCTGAAGCTGGGTACCAAATCTGAACGACTATTTTTCTTGTATCAATTTTATCTTTTGTATACCATTCATCCCTGTAAGTATCTTCCCACATGAATATATCTGTTCCAATAATATATTCTCCTTTAGTATCAGGAAGGTCTTGGAAATTTAGAATTAATGAACATGAGTTAAAAACTATTAAAATAAATAATGGTAATATAAATTTTTTACAATATTTCATAATTTTACTTTTCCTAAGAGAATGTCTTTTAGCATAACCCAATCACCAATAAAACTATATACAGGAAATTTAAATGTAGCAGGTTTGTTTTTTTCAAAGAAGAAGTGACCTGTCCATGCAAAGCCATAACCTACAATTGGAAGATAGTATAATATTTTAGTGTTTGATGTAAATAATGCATAAAAAATCATAAAAATAACAGATAATGAACCTATTACATGTAGAATTTTTGTTGAAGTTTTACTATGTTCAGATAAATAAAATGGGTAGAATTCTTTAAATGAATTAAATTTAGGGTTATAAATCATAATTGAATTTATAAAAATTTGTAAGAAAGATTATATAAAAATGAATTATTTTAAAAATAAAAATATATTAATAACAGGTGCTTCCTCAGGTATTGGTGAATGTTTTGCAAATACACTAAATAAATTAGATGCAAAATTAATTTTAACTGCTAGAACTGAAAAAAAGCTAAAGCAGATGTGTGACAATATGAATAATGCAATATATGTTGCTGGAGATTTATCAGATAAAAATTTCTCAAAAGAACTTTATGATGAATTGAAAAATAAGAAAATAAAAATAGATATTCTTATTAATAATGCAGGTTTTGGATTCTCAGGATTATTTTTAAAATCTTCAATTAAGAATTATGAAGAAATGCTTAATGTTAATATTTATTCTCTTATATCACTAACTCATTTATTTCTAAAGGATATGGCTGCTGATAAGTCTGGAGGTATTATCAATATTTCCTCTCTTGCTTCTTTTCAGCCAATCCCATACTTTAGTATGTATGCTGCCTCTAAAGCATTTGTTACTTCTTTTACTTTAGGTTTACATGAAGAATATAGAGATTTAGGCATAAGAATATTAGGAGTATGTCCCGGATATACAAAAACGAATTTTAATAAAAGAGCTCAAATGGATTCAGTCCCAGTAACAGGTTATTTAATGACATCTCAAGAAGTTGTTGATCAATCGCTTAAGGCATATGAAAATGACAAATTATTAATTATTAATGGTAGAATAAATAGATTTGCAAAAATGTTGATGTCCTTTTTACCAACAAATATTTCACTCAAATTATCTAAAATAGTAATTAAAAAAGGTATGAATAAAAAGCAATGGTAGAAAATATATTAAGCAAAAGAGACTATATAAGTATTGCTTTATTATTTGCTTTATCATTTTTTTTATTTGCTGATCAAAATTTAATGGGACCTAATTTGACCCAAATTGCAAATGATTTTGGCTTTAATGATATAGAAAGAGATGTTAAGCTAGGAGGAGAAATATCTTTAGTTTTTTGGTTAATTGGTGGAGTTGTGACACTCTTCTTTGGTTATTTTACCGATGTTGTATCTAGAAAAAAATTATTAATTATTTCTATCCTTGCTGGAGAAATTCCATGTTTTTTAACTGGTTTTGTTGAGACGTATGAACAATTTTTTTGGCTTAGAGCATTAACAGGAATTGGTATTGGTGCAATCATACCTATTACTTATTCTTTAATTGGAGATTATTTTCCATCAAGCATGAGATCTTCAATAACAGGATATCTTGGTTTAGTTGTTGGACTAGGAATTGGAGGAGGACAATTATTAGCTGGTATAACTGGTCCAGAATATGGATGGAAAATATGTTTTATTATTGTTGCTGTTCCAAATTTTATTATTCTATTATTTTATGCTTTATTTGGAACTGAACCAAAGAGAGGACAGTCTGATAAAAATGTTTCATCTGTTTCTAAGATAAATTTCACAGTTATTAAAAATCTTTTATCAAAAAAGACAAATATTTTAGTTTTTTTACAAGGAGCTGCGGGAACTGTCCCCTGGGCTGTTTTTTTTGTTTATCTAACTGATTATTTAGCTCAAGATATAGGGTACAGTATTCAAACAGCATCTTTTGTGGTTTTTATTATAGGTTTATCAGCTATGATGGGTGGTTTTATTGGAGGCCTATTAGGTAATAAATTGTATAATATTAATCCAAAGTATCAGCCTTTATTAGCGGCTTTTTCTACTTTTTTAGGTATGGTTCCAACTGCTTTTCTTATAAACCTGAGCCCAGGCAATCCTGAAGATTTAAGCATATCATATCCCATTATACTAGGTATTTTTTCAGGTTTTTTTATTACCATTACTGCTCCTAATATGAAAGCAGTTTTAATGAATGTTAATCATCCAAATACAAGAGGGATGGCTTTTTCAATTTATAATTTAGCAGATGATTTAGGTAGAGGTTTTGGGCCTTTTATTATTAGTATATTTATACTTCAATTTGGTAGACAATGGGGATTTAATTTAGCAAATGCGATATGGTTTCTTTGTGGAATTTTTATTTTATGTATGATGAAAACATATCCTCAAGATCAGGAGACTTTATAAAATGATTTTTATGTTGATGATTCTATTATATCTAAGTATTATTATTTTTTTTCATATAAAATATCCTGAAATTCGTTGGGATTGGCGAAAGATTGATGTTTCTAAGATGAAATTCCCTAAAACATTCTTTTGGGGTACAGCAACAGCCTCTCATCAAGTTGAAGGTGATTGCAAAAATAACAATTGGTATGCTTGGGAAAATAATTTTGATAAAAACGGAGAACCAAGGATTAAAGATAATCAAGTTGCAGGTAAAGCTTGTGACCATTGGAATAAATATCATGAAGATATTGAACTTATAAAGAATTTGGGAGTAACTCATTATAGGCTTTCACTTGAATGGAGTAAGATTGAACCAATACAAGGAGAATTTAATGATGATGCCCTAAATCATTACCAAAATGTTATATCAGATTTGTTAAATAATAATATAACTCCGTTTGTTACATTGCATCATTTCACTAATCCTATTTGGTTTGATGAATTAGGTGGCTTTGAAAAGGAAGAAAATATTAAATATTTTATTGATTTTTCAAAAAAAGTATTTAATCAATACAGTGATAAAGTACGTAATTGGTGTACTATTAATGAGCCTGAAGTATATTCTGTTATGGGTTATTTTGCAGGCGTTTTTCCCCCAGGCAAAAAAGATATCAAATTAACTGCTATTGTTCATAAAAATTTATTAATTGCTCATACTATGGTTTACAAGGAATTGAAAAGTATGCCAAATGGAGATGTCTCGCAGATTGGTATTGTTAAAAATGTTATGCAATTTGATCCATCAAGAAGATGGCATATTTTAGATTGGATTGCTTGTAGATTAACAGATATTGTTTATAATGAAATGTCATTATCTTTTTTGAAAACTGGAAAAATAAAAATTAATATTCCCTTCTTACTTAAATTATCTTATTATAATAAAGATGCTCCTGAGGCTACAGATTTTTTTGGTTTAAATTATTATTCGCATGTTCATCTTAAATTCCAATTTAATACACGCGAGTTTTTTATTAATACATATCCTGAAAATGATATTATAACTGATATGCCTTATACTATTTATCCTGAAGGACTTTTCCGGGCACTAAAAAGGGTTAAGGAAATCGGTAAACCTATTATAATTACTGAAAATGGAATTGCAGATTACAAAGATGATAAACGGGGATTATTTATTAAGAGGTATATATATGCAATGAATCAAGCAATGCTAAAAAGTGTAAATGTTCTTGGTTATTTTTATTGGTCATTAATGGATAATTTTGAATGGGCAGAAGGTTATGATATGAAGTTTGGTTTATATGAGGTTGATTTTAAATCACAGGAAAGGACACTTCGGAAAGGCTCACAGGAATTTATTAAAATAGTAAATGAATCAGATTAAAAAACTTGCCGTTATCTTAGCTGCAGGAAAGGGGAGCAGAATGGATTCTAGTGTTCCAAAACCGATAAATAAAGTTTGTAATAAGCCAATTATTTCATGGCTAATTGATTCATTTAAAGCATGTAATATAGATGTTGTTTTGGTCATTAATAAAAAAGATGAGTCATTTTTCAAAGAATATAAAGATTGTGTTAATTTTGTATATCAAAATATACCCTTAGGTACAGGAGATGCAACAATAAAAGCATCTTCTATTATTAAGAAATATGATTTTACATATATTTTTGTTGGTGACAGCCCTTTTGTAGATTCAAATTTAATTAATCAAATTTATAGTACTCATAAATCTACGGACTCTGATTGTACTATTTTAAGTGCTATTTTTGAAGTTAAAAAATTTCCTTATGCTAGGATTATTAGAAAAAATAATAAAATAGTAAAAATTGTTGAAGAGAGAGATGCGTCAAAAGAAGAACTTTTAAGTAATGAATTGTTTTGTTCTCATTACTTTTTCAAATCAGATGTTTTGTTGAACTATATTGAATTTCTTAAGCCTAATGATAAAACAAGAGAAATATATTTAACTGATATATTAAATGAGTTGTTAGGTGATAATAAAAGTATTAATTCTTTGCTAATAAAAGATTGGAAGAAATTAGTTGGCTTAAATACAAAAGAGGATATTTTGTGGGCAGAATCTCAAAATCTAAATTAATTTCTGATTGTAAAGTAGAATTTAAAAAAATATTTAAATGTGATTCTCAAATTATATCAATTGCTCCAGGTCGTATTAATATTATTGGGGAGCATACAGATTATAATTTAGGGTTGGCTATGCCTCAAGCTGTAGATAGATGGATTTGTACATTGATTTCTGAAAGAAGTGATAAAAATATAAATATTTATTCATCAGCATTTAAAAAAAAACAAACAATTGACTTAGATAATCTTAATGAATCTAAACAAAAATGGCAAAAATATATTTTAGGTTCTATCCAAGCTTTTAATAGTAAGTATTCTATGAATACTGGTTTTAATATTTTCATTGGCGGTAATATCCCGATAGGATTTGGGATGTCAAGTTCAGCTGCTTTAGAAATTTCTATTTTATACTCTTTAATGAAGATGTTAAATATTAAATTAGAAAAATTTGAAATTTTAAAGTTGTCAAATTTAGTAGAAAAAAAATATTTAGGAATCAATAGCGGTATGTTAGATCAATATGCATCATTATTTTCAAATAAAAACAAAATGATGGTTGTTGATTTTTCAATATTGAAACATCGATATTTTAATCATAGTATAAAAAATGCTAAATGGATATTAATAAATAGCATGGTTTCAAGAGAGCTTGTTTCATCATTATATAATAAACGTGTTAAAGAATGTAAAGAAGCTCTTGGTATAATTAATCAAAAATTAAAAATTAAAAAAACATTCAATGAAATTAATATAGATGATTTGTCAGATTTTCATAATGATTCGGATTTAAAGAAAAGATTAATCCATTTGGTTAATGAGAATAAACGAGTTAAAAAAATGAAAAATGCAATTCAGATTGGAAATCTTGCTATGATAGGAGAGTTACTTAATCGTTCTCATATTAGTCTTTCAAAAAATTATGAAGTAAGCTGTAAAGAAATAGAATCAATAATAAAAATTTCTAGAAAACAAATAGGATTTTATGGAGGGAGAATAATGGGTGGTGGTTTTGGGGGTTGTACAATTAATCTTGTAGAAGAATCTAGAGTTACTGAATTTATTGATGCAGTAAAAAAACATTTCTTTACAAAATTTAAATATAAAATTGATTTTGAATATGTTAATTTTACTGATGGAGCGATGGTTTATTTGAACAATAAAATAATAGTCTAAATGAAAATTTTAATTTTAAATATAATATTGGCATTTGTTTTTTCATCTGATAAACAAATTTATTCTACTGTGCAAATGATGGATCAAGTTATGGTGCTAAATTCAGAAAGTTTAGTTGTAGAGGGAAGTATTATGACAGAATTTGGAGATTCTAATATGGCCATTTCTTGTAATTCATTTAGTAATATGCAAGAATGTATGTTAAATGGATGTGAATGGTCAATGAATATGTGTATGGACAGCATGGGTAATAATAGTGTCAATACTCCGCACTTTATAGTCTTAGATGAAGTTAATGGGTATTGGTTTGTTACAACAATAGCCTCAGGTTATATCGGACAATATTCTTTATTAGATAATATGCTGATTGATACTTACTTTGTTGGAGATGCCCCTGCTCTTTTAGCTGTAGACCCTATAAATAAAAAAGTTTATTGTTCTAGAATGATGCCTATGAATGGAATGGGTAATATGATGCCATCTTCTGAATCGAATATTATTCAAGGTTTGAACTATGGCCCTATGGGATTATCTGAATCTGAAGACCAGGTTTATGTAATTAATTCTCCGGCACCACATGGATTAGCTCTGAATCATGATGGTACTGAGCTATATACTGCTAGTAATACTGCTGATTGGTTATACAAAATTAATACAGCAACTCATGAAATAACAGGAATAGTAATGGATGTAATTATTGATAATACACCAGACCAAGTTACTCAAAGATTAAAACCAATTCAGTGCATATCTGTAGGTAATAAATTATTTGTTAGTTGTTCATCTGGTATATGGCAAAATCCATATACAGGAGAACAAACTATAATAGAAGGAAATATTCAGATGTGGAATTCAAATGATATGACGCTTTTAGATAGTATAAATTTAGGTGAGCATACAGCTCCATGGCATATGAAGGAGTCTCCTGTTGACGATGTTCTATATGTTGCTCTTTCTGGTGATAATCTTTACAAGACAGAGGGGTTGGCTTGCATTAGATATGGCGAAGAATTAAGTATTGAATGGATTACAAATAATCCATCTTTTGATACTTTGCATGGTGTAGATGTATCTTCAGATGGAAGTACAATATATGTATCAGCAAGAGGTGATGGGTATATTCATGTTTTTAATTCAGATGGAGACTATTCTGCGAATGTATCATTGGGTTCAATGTCGATGCTCGGAGGATTGGCTGTTGAACATAAAGGCGTCCCTGAGTTAGGGGATTTAAATAATGATTCAATATTTGATGTTGTTGATATTATAAAAACTATTAATGTAATATTTAATCCAATGATGAATTCTCCTTATAGTATTTATGCATCAGATCTTAATTCTGATGGAGAAACTAATATTTTTGATATAATTTTAATTGTAGAAAGAGTTTTATAATAATAAATGAAAATTTCAAGAAAAGAATTTTTAAAAAAAGTTTCGATTTTAACAGTAGGTTTTTCCTCATATGGGCAGCTTTTAGCTGCAATATCAAAATCCTCAAGTAATAATTCATATAATAAGCTTATTAAGGATTTAAATGGGGTAATTAATTTACCAAAAGACTTCACATATAAGATAATTTCTCAATTTGGTGATAAGATGAATGATGGATTGCGTGTTCCTAATAACGCAGATGGTATGGGTTGTTTTAAAGGTGATAATGATAATGTTATTTTAGTCAGAAACCATGAAATTGGACATTTTCCTATTGCTCAAAATGTATTTGGAAGTAACTATCCTTATGGTAAGGGCTTGAAAAGATATATAAGAAAAAATAAAAATAAATTTTATGATATCAGTGGAAAGTCTACTGAATGTTTTGGTGGAACTACAACTATAGTATATAATGCTAAAAGTAAACAAGTTCAAGATCAGCGTTTAAGCTTAGGGGGAACATTGGTTAATTGTTCTGGTGGACAAACTCCATGGGACACATGGATATCTTGCGAGGAAACTGTAAAGAAAAAAAAAGGAAAAATTATTAAAAATCATGGTTATAATTTTGAAGTTAATCCTTATCAAATTGATAATAGCTCTCCTCCTTTTCCTTTAAAAGAAATGGGCAGATTTAGGCATGAAGCTGTTGCTTTTGACCCAAGACGTGGCTTTGTATATCAAACTGAAGATAGAGAAGATGGTTTGTTCTATCGTTTTATTCCTAATGTGAAAAACAATCTTTCAAAAGGTGGTAAGCTACAAGGGCTATCATTAAAAAAATTCAGGGGCCCTGATTGTTCAAATTGGAAGTCAGATGTTTTTAAAGTAGGAGAAACTCATGAGGTAAGGTGGATAGATTTAAATAATGTTCGCTCTCCAGATGATGATTTGAGAGTTAGGGGAAGAAATAAGGGCTGTGCTACATTTACTCGTGGCGAAGGAGTGTGGTTTGGAGATGATTATATTTATTTTACGTGTACTAATGGTGGGAAAAATAAGTTAGGGCAAGTTTGGAGATATAAGCATAATAACCTTGATTCTTCTGAAGGATATTTAGAATTATTTTATGAGTCAAAAGATAAAAATATTTTAAATATGCCTGATAATATTACAATCGCTCCTTTTGGAGATCTTATTGTCAGTGAAGATGGTAAAGGTCACGATCGTTTAATTGGTATAAAACCTGATGGGGCAACTTATTTGCTAGCTGAAAATCAATATAATAAATCTGAATTTGCAGGAGCTGTTTTTTCACCTGACGGTACTACGCTTTTTGTTAATATATATAAGCCTACAATGACAATTGCTATAATAGGTGATTGGAATATTTTATAGATTGTTTTTATTTGCTAGTATTTCATCTTTGATTTGATTTGTCCAAGATATTTTCTTCTTTTTGTCTGCTGTTTTAATAGTGTTTATTTCTAAAAATTCATCACTCCCATGTATTATATCAATTGGTTGATTTAATGATTCAAGAATCCATGACATATTTAAAATAATTCCTATTTGATGTATTATTTTTTTATGTTTTTGAGTTGATTTTGCTAACCCGTTAGATTCTAAACAGTGTCTATATATTTCTTCTAAAATTTCATTTGAATTATAATCCTGCATTTCTAATGCATCATTTAAGCTGATGCCAGTACAAATAATATGAGGATTTCCAGCTGCATCTTTAGTCTTAATTGAAATAGAACAAAATAAATATATGTTATGTTTTTCTTTTAATATTGAAAGATGAGATATTGGCTTATTGATATTTAAGGATTTTAAATTTTTAAATATTCCCCATTTTCCTGATAAACTAGAGCTATCTATTGGAATTGGTATATTACTTCCTCTGTACATGGTTCTTAAAAACCCAGGAGGGTATACATCGAAGTAATGCCAACTATTGTAAGGTGAAATTGCAGTAAATCTTCTCATTAAAACAGATGGAGTTAAGTTGTATTTTTCATATGCCATTATATTATACTGGTCTTTGTTCATTGCTTTTCTAAATTTCATTTTTGGGCATAAAAGAGCACCTGCAAAAAAAGAACATTCAAAATCTCTCCAAGCATATAAAATATCTTTTTGGTTTAGTAGACTTGTTGATTTTTCAAATGGTTTAGGAGAACTTCCTATTTTTCCTCCAGTTACATGACTAGATACTACGCCATCACCAGTATGTAAAATCTTATGTGCAAGATATGTTGACAAATCATATTTAACTCTTGATGAATCATTTATAATTTTTGAATTAATATAAATAGTTTTGTCTTCTTTATTATAAAAAGATCTAAATAAGCTTTTTATATATTGTCCAGAATCATCTTTTGTATTAAATGCTTCTTTTTCAAACCATTTAACGTTAAGATTATTATTTTTACATAAATCAAATACATCATTGACAGATAAAGGAAATTTTTTCCCCCCAATTAATTCAGCTTCTTTTTCTATGTAACTAAATTGATTAAAGTTTTTTTCTTGATATGACCTGATTAAAATATGTGCAAATTGTCTTCCTGATGTTCCTGTTTGAGATAAAAGTCTTGGGATTGCTTTTTCAAGAATGTTTTTTGTGAATAGAAAATTTGGCTCAAAATTAAATGACTCACTAGTATCATTGAACAAATCTTTTATATCGCGGTTTATATTTTGATCATAGAACCACTTTATTTCTTTTTGAAATATAATAGATATGCTATTAAGTAAATCTTCAGATGGATTTCTTTGTCCATTTTCGATTAGACTTAAATACGAAATAGATGGAGAAGATTTTGCATTTATTTGATAGCACCTAATCGACAAATCCTCAAGAGTCATCTTGTTAGATTTTCTTAGATGTTTAATCTTAGATCCTATAAAATGTGTTTTTATTGAAAATTTAGATTCCATTATTTGTAAAATTTACAAAGTAAAATTTTATTTGTAAATATTTATTTTATAATTATTAATATTTATTTAAATTTATGTAGCGGATTCAAAAAATATATATTTATATAAAGGGATAATCATGGAAACATGTGCATCAAAAACTAATGATTATAAAATAGTTGGTGACTTGTTTGAAGGGTCTGAGGAAATTCTTACAGTTGATGCTATGAAGTTTGTTATATCTATTCAAAAGAAATTTGGTGCTAAAAGATTGGAGCTGCTCAAAAATAGAATTTGTACTCAACAAAAAATAGATAGTGGAGAATTCCCAGATTTTCTAGATAGCACAAAAAGTGTACGAGAGTCAAAGTGGAAGGTTCTGCCTATTCCTGATGATTTAAAGGACCGTCGAGTAGAAATTACAGGTCCTGTAGATAGGAAAATGATTATTAATGCTTTAAATAGTGGCACTAAAGTATTTATGGCAGATTTTGAGGATTCTAATTCTCCTACCTGGACTAATATTGTAAATGGGCAAATAAATTTAAGGGATGCTAATAACAAAATAATATCATTTAATCATCCAGTAAAAGATAAAGTATATAAATTAAATAAAGAAACATCTACTCTAATGGTCAGACCAAGAGGTTGGCATCTTGAAGAAAAAAATATTTTATTTGAGGATAACCCTATCTCGGCTTCTATATTTGATTTTGGTTTATATTTTTATCATAATGCTAAAACACTAATAAATAATGATAGCGGTCCATATTTTTATTTACCTAAAATTGAAAATCATTTAGAGGCAAGACTTTGGAATGATATTTTTACTTATTCTCAAAATAAATTAGGTATAAAAGAAGGAACAATTAAAGCTACGGTATTAATTGAGACAATAACAGCTGCATTCGAGATGGATGAAATATTATTTGAGCTAAAGGATCATTCTGCAGGTTTAAATTGTGGACGATGGGATTATATTTTTAGTTTTATTAAAAAATTTAGAAAACATTCTGCTTATACTCTACCAGATAGATCTCAACTTACAATGGGGAGACATTTTTTACGTTCTTATGTACAATTATTGATTTATACTTGTCATAAAAGAGGTGCGCATGCAATGGGAGGAATGGCTGCTCAAATACCAATTAAAAACGATGAAAATGCAAACAATGAAGCAATGCAAAAAGTTAAGATTGATAAAGAAAGAGAGGCAAATAGTGGTCATGATGGAACGTGGATTGCCCACCCAGGCCTTGCGCCTATTGCTTTAGATGCATTTAAGATTATGGACACCCCAAATCAAATTGACAAAGAAATAAACAATCCTAATATTTCTCAAATTGATTTATTGAAAGTTCCCAAAGGAATGATTACAGAGTATGGCGTTAGAGAAAACATAAAAGTTGGAATTCAATATGTAGAAGCATGGCTTGGGGGAAATGGTTGCGTCCCCTTGTATAACTTAATGGAAGATGCTGCTACTGCAGAAATATCGAGGGCACAGTTATGGCAATGGTTGAAAAATAATGTTGTTTTAGATGAGAAAAATAAATTCACTTTTGATTTATTTGATTCAATATTAATAGAGGAGTGTGAGAAAATTAAAAGTGAAATAGGTGAAGAATTTTATATGAATGGTAAGTTTGATTTAGCAATAGATTTATTTTCTGAAATGATCAAGAAAGATGAATTTGATGAATTTTTAACATTGCCAGCATATAAATTTATTTAAAAGGAGACAGTATTAATGTATAATAAAAAAGATATGATAGATAAATTAAATAATGATTGGTTAAATAATTCAAGATGGGAAGGAGTTAAAAGACCTTATACAGCAGAAGAGGTTGTGAAATTAAAAGGTTCACGAGATATTAAACATACTCTTGCTGATGAAGGCTCTAAAAAGTTTTGGGATTTACTTATGTCAGATGAAGTTGTATGTGCTCTAGGTGCATTAACAGGTAATCAGGCTGTTCAAGAAGTTCAGGCAGGAATGAAAGCTATTTACTGCTCAGGCTGGCAGGTTGCAGCAGATAATAATAGTATAGGGTCAATGTATCCAGACCAAAGTTTATATCCTGTTGATTCTGTACCTAAATTAGTTGAAAAAATCAATAATTCATTACTGAGGACTGACGAAATTCACTGGTCCGAAGGAGATAGCTCTATTGATTGGATTGTCCCAATTATTGCTGATGCTGAGGCTGGTTTTGGCGGAAATTTAAATGCATTTGAATTAATGAAAGGTATGATTAAGGCTGGGGCTTCTGCTGTTCATTGGGAAGATCAGTTATCTTCAGCTAAAAAATGTGGACATTTAGGTGGTAAAGTACTTGTCCCTACAGTAGAAGCTATTAATAAATTAGTAGCAGCTAGACTTGCTTCTGATGTTATGGGAGCTTCAACAATTATTATAGCAAGAACAGATGCGAATGCTGCAAATTTGTTAACAACAGATATAGATTCAAGAGATACTAAATTTATAGCAGGTAAAAGATCATCAGAGGGATATTATTATGTTAAAAATGGTCTTGATCAAGCAATTGATAGAGGTATATCTTATGCTCCTTATTCTGATATGTTGTGGTGTGAAACATCAAAGCCTAATTTAGATGAGGCCAAAGAATTTGCTTCAGCAATTCATGCTGAATATCCAGGTAAACTTCTTTCTTATAATTGTTCTCCATCATTTAACTGGAAAGAAAACTTAGATGATGATACAATGAAAGAATTTAGAGAAAAATTGTATGATATGGGTTATAAATATCAATTTATAACTCTTGCTGGATGGCATAATCTTAATCTCGGAATGTTTGAATTAAGTAAAGATTATTTAGAAAATGGTATGTTTGCTTATTCAAATATGCAACAAAAAGAATTTGCAAATGAAAAGCATGGTTTTAGATCTGCTAAGCATCAAGGTTTCGTTGGGACTGGTTACTTTGATAAGGTCCAAAATACTATAATGCAAGGAATGAGCAGTACAACAGCAATGGCTGGAAGTACTGAGGAAGAGCAATTTAAAGAAAAAGTATAATATTCGCACTATGTACGTATATCTCCTCCGCATATAAAGAAGGCCCCAAATCTCCTTGGGGCCTTTACTTCACAGTATTTTAGTATAAATCTAGCATAATAATAATGGTTATAACAAAAAACCCCAACATTTCGAAGGGGCTTTAAGTGGTCGGACGCGGAATCGAACCACGGACACGAGGATTTTCAGTCCTCTGCTCTACCAACTGAGCTATCCGACCATT
>Ga0066850_10000139_pt1 | contig 38381 bp, 25 predicted proteins | sample ETNtaG_4_FD_67282 | JGI IMG/M metagenome (GOLD analysis project Ga0066850, IMG submission 67282) | Marine microbial and viral communities from oxygen minimum zone, Eastern Pacific Ocean - ETNP201406SV67 | ecosystem: Environmental > Aquatic > Marine > Oceanic | place: Pacific Ocean: Eastern... | reverse complement strand
CGGCAATTCGCGGATCAAAGAGATTCATGCCTCTCCCCGCGACTTATCGCAGCTTGTCACGACCTTCGTCGGCTCTCGAGCCGAGCCATCCCCCAATTGGGTTGTAGCATCATTATTTCTATTGGTACTCACTAATGTGAGGCCTCTGGTGTCCAGGCATATCAATTCTGGTTTCTCAGGCCACTGCGTATCCCCGCAGGGCGCAGCAGCCTCAACCACTTACCCTAATAGTCAATCTATTAGAGCGCACAAAGCAGACTTGCGACCGACCTATGGTATTTGAACAAGACGGGAACAGTGGTCCACAATAGTAGTAATAAAATATCTGAAAAATGACTAATTATTGGGAATAAAGGGGGCATAGTCCAGTCCAAATGGGAGAGCCTCGTTACTACTGTGAATAGGTGCATCATCGATATCAAATGGTAATTCAGGGGTTCGGATAATGCTCAAATCGACAGGATCGTGTGAAGTTTTTTCCTGATTTTCTACATTCAAAACATTGACTGTGGCAATTTCTAAATCTGCAAATGTCTCTTTTTCGATTTCGGCCCCTTGAGAATCTACAGGAGGGTTGTCTGACCCGCATGCCGGACAGACGATTGGGCCATCCAATAAGAAGCCACAGACAGAGCAATCCACGATGTTCGCAAAGGGCATCAATTATTGATGCTAGCGGAAACCAAACTACGAGTAAAGGACCCCATGGAACAATATCATGAAAATTGTTGCAACGACACAGGTGATTAGCATGACGGGAAAGCCTGCCTTAACCCATTCTGCAGTCGTAATTGGATACGGTCCACGTTCACTGATGGCTACAGTCATCACATTAGCACTCGAACCAATGGGAGTGGCATTGCCACCGAATCCTGCACCCATTGCTAGAGCCCAGAGCAGAGGTTCGGGGCTCAGTTCACCCCCACTTGCCTCTGTGATGCTGAAAATAACTGGAATCATAGCTGCAGTGAATGGGATATTATCGATTAAAGCACTTGCAATAGCAGAAACCCAAACTACTGCTACTGCTAACTTGATTTCGTCATCTCCGAAGTTATTGAAAATCCAGTTTGCAACCTGATCAAGGTAACCTACATCCCCCACTGCACCGACCAGTAAAAATAGGCCTGCGAAAAAGAGAAGGGCTTGCCATTCTACCTTATCAACAACTTCGTTAATGAAACCCTCCCTGAGTTCTTCCTTTTTCGGCCTAGCTAAGATAAGGGCAAATGCTGCTCCTGACAGAGCTATCCCATCAATTTCTATTGGGAGATCGAGCAGTGACTTTGCTGAGAATGCGATCACAGTGAGGCCAAGAATTATCAGAGTTGAGAACATCAATGGTTTGTCGCTGATAGCTTCCCATTCGTCTTCCTCCAACAATAAATCAACATGAGGGGGTTTCTGAGTGGCCCAGTCTCGGTAATACCATCTGAAGTAACTAAGAGTAGCAACCCATGCAAAAACAGTAAGGATTCCTAATTTAAACAGAAAGCCATTGAAAGAGAAGGCACTCAAATCGAGAGTAGAATCTGCAGCAGCTGCGGCTATCATTACGTTAGGTGGGTCTCCGACCATAGATGCCACACCGCCGGTATCCGACAGAATTGCCTCGGCCATCAATGGCGGAACTGGATTGATTTCCAGCTTATTGCAAATCCTCAAGGTCACTGGAGCAATGATGATTATCGCAGTAACATTGTCGATAACCAGAGAAATCAGTGTGGTGATTGTCCCTAGAAGGACGATGAGTCGCCAGGGGTCGCCCCTGCTCATCTTGGAAGCCTTGATTGCCACGTACTCAAAGAAACCGCAGAGTTCCAGAATGGAAGCAAAAATCATCATTCCAAGAAGTAGTCCAATTACTTCCCACTCGATCCACCCTAGCATAGTATGCTCAAGGGTGTATGTCTTTTCCAAAACGGCGACGCCAATTTCGTTTGGTTTCCATTCCTGATGGAGATGAAATACGCCAGAGTAATGCCCATACAGAAGCATTAGTACCGAGCCGAACCATGCAGCTATTGTTCTGTGTACTATCTCAGAGAGAATTAGAGCGAAAGAGAGGATGAAAATTGCCAGAACTACCTGGGCTTCCGTCACCATTAGTCGTTGCGGGAAATATTATCTCTAAATATGTGTCTGCTGCGGATATTAGATTAGCAGCGATACCTACCTTCCGGACCAGAAAACCGCTACATTCCCTCTCTGAAAAACTAGATTTGAGGTTGTTAATTGTGCGATTTCAGAGAATAATGACCTTCTCTGTTCCCTGTTAGATGTGGTTCCCTTATTGGCCTTCACCTTGACTAGGGTATTTCTGGATAATTGATCCGACAACTCGGAGAGGAACGATTCGGTCACGCCACCTCTGCCAATTCTCACAGAAACATCCAGGTTTTCACTCTTGGCTGCGTTGGTGATTCTTCGAGGAATATCGTCACTCATTCCGAACGCCTCGCAAAGTCGGGACCATGTCGAGCCTTTCTCCCACACCTGAGACAGGTGTTTATTATCATCTTAGACGATATTCTTATTCTTGATGTGAGACCCGGGAACATGGATTTTTTGCAACTTCGACAAATCTTCCATTTTACTTCGAGTCTTGGCCGGATACTGTGTTTCTTTCCGATTGCAAGAATTTGCCTTGCTGCATTATCCGCGATGATTGATTCCGCGGATGGGCTCGTCTCAAGAACAGTGGAAAGATGCTTGATTGCATTTTTGGCCTCGTTCTTTCTATCGGACTTGCTCCTTCGGGACCGCCTACCTCTTCCAGACATTGTTTAGCCTCATATACTTCTGACTGCTTTCGCGACAGAATGGCCGACTTCCTGAATCGTACCAGTTCCATCGACAATAGCGAGTATTCCCCTATTGCTGTACCATTCTCCGAGAGGTTTTGTCTGCTCATGGTAAGCAGCTAGCCTCATTCGGACAGTATCCTCATTGTCGTCCTTCCTCTGAACAAGTCTGCTCTCGGTTCCCGGAGGAGGGGGTTTGAATAAAACATGATAGATCTCACCGGTTATTGGGTCCATTCGTCTTCCTACTATCCTGTTTACGATGTCTTCATCCGGAACCTCAATGGAAATTACTGCAGATACTTCGGTAATCTCTGCTAGAGCTTCTGCTTGAGGGATGGTTCTCGGGAATCCATCAAATAGTACACCATTTGATGCGTCGGGTTCATTCAACCTGTCTTCAATTAATCCGATAATCACCTGATCTGGGACAAGTTTCCCTGACTCCATAAATACCTTCGCTTCCAAACCAAGTTTCGTACCTTGGGAGACGGCTGAACGGAGCATATCCCCCGTAGAAACCTGGGGCTTCCCGGTGATTTCTACAATTATCTCAGCTTGTGTCCCCTTGCCAGCTCCGGGGGGTCCGAATAGCACAATTGATCCCTGCATAAGCGAATGGTGCAGGCTAGTGCAGAAAAATGAACCGCTCTAGGGTCCGTTCTGCTTCCACCATAGATTCCCGTATGCAACCCATTGCTCCATTGTCCAACCATCGGGCAGTCCTGATAGAGGGAGGGGCAGGGCTCCTTCGGGGACCTGATGGGTGGGGAGAGTGGGGACAGTTGACTGTAGAACATCCTGGATTTCCGTATTGGAGACCTCTCCTGTGACTACGTCACCGGTAGTGGATGTGTCTAGTGCTGCTGCCCTCCTCTCATCCCTGGTTCCTGCTTGGAGGGCCGAACCACGTGGAATCAACTCCTCATCAATACCAACTGGCTGGAATTCTTGCCTGTTTCTGATGCCGAAAGAGATAGCTCCGGCTAGAGCAGCGAAGAAGAGTATTGCTAGAGTCCATGCAGGCAAACCCAAGTCTTCTAAAATCCCGGAGATCCCTCCTTTATTGGAAGACTGGGACTTACTGACATCGAAAGTTATCGAAGAGTGAGTCATAGAAATTTGCCCTTCCTCGATTGTTGAGTTTGCATAAATTATGAGTTCATTCAGACCGCCTTCAGCAGATTTTCTTGGTTTGACTGATGCGGTTATGTCGACATGCCCTCCTGGAGCCAGCTCATCAATAGTGGCGGGTTCTAATTCAATGTCCCATCCTCCCAGTCCCTCTGAATCTAATCTAATGCTTGATGCAGAATTTCCAAGATTGTAGACTTTCAATGTGAACGTCGACTGATCGCCTTCGGAAATTCCCTGCAAGTTCACTGAGTCAGATTGAATTTCGATCCACACCGATGGTAGTACGAAGACCTCCATCTCTACAGTGATAGTTTCCTTGGATAGACTTGGAGAGGTTGATTCGATAATCACTGGAACCTTCTCAGATAGGGGCCCAGCAGGAGTGCCAGCGGGGAGTTGAAGTCCGATTGTTATTACTGAGTCCCTGTTCATATCCATTGAGAAGGTCTTTCCAGTCAAGAATCCGCCAGACCAGCCATTTGGGAGAGTTCCCATCGTAAGATCGATTAGCAATGGGACGTTGCCGGAATTGTGAAGGAAAATATTGGAGTTCCCATCTTGCCCTAGAGCAATTGAGAAGACTTCGTCGCTCTCGACATCTAGAGTTGTGATTTCTCTAACTTCCAATACGGTTGCATTCGTGACAATGGTATCTCCCAATGTTGTCTTTACAGTAATTGTGTTCCTGTCTCCTTTCTCCGCTGCAAGAGGAACAATGGTTCTGATCTTAATCCTATATTCACCCCCAGATTCAACTTCCATTTCGATACTTGTAACCTCTCCGGAAGGGGGATCGTCATCAAAGGAATAGACCTGAATAGGCCATGTGTTGCTAGAAGATAGAGCACGCACTTCAAAATCAAGTGGAACGTTGCCCCTATTCGAAATTGATAGAACTGTGGTAACAGTTTCCCCATTCAGAACTGCTCTAGTCTCGGAAATGGCCACTGGGCCAAAATCAATTCCGTTTGAATCGGAAATCTGCGTAGAGAAAACTCTGCTTTCAAACACTTCAACCTCGGCCGTCTCGGTAGTGAATAGAGAAGGGTCGTTGACAGAAGTAGTCACGCAGGTAACTTGGTTTGAATCCCCAGCGGATAATCCAGAAGATGAGGGGGGGACCTTGATACGAATTGGTACGGGAACGAACTGAAGTCTGCTAAGAGGCCCGATTGTGACTTCCGATGACTGGCTACTTCCAACATGGACAACCCAGCGGTCGGCAGTCTCACAAGAAATGCTGTACTCGGTTGGCCCGTTTCCAATATTCTTCACAGAGAGTGTGAACAGAGCGAATTTGTTAGGTTCCGCGCCGAGGCCCTCGGTTCCAGCGGGAACCGTGTAAAGGCCCTCTACCCGATCGATGACTACCGATAATCGAACCGAATGGGATATAGTTGGAGACATCTGATTCCTTAGATTAAGATCAGTTACGAAAAGTCCGGGTAGAGCGAAATTGTTCTCTAGATCCGCGTCTTCATCAGTTAGGTTCAACGAAACTACCACTCTGTCACCCGGCTCCCCTAGTGGAGAAAGGATCCATGGGCCCGCCTCACTCAGCGTACGTGACCATTCGTCCTGTGGGGCATCCATTATTCCAGATTCATCGATTACTTGTACTGGAGAAGTTGAGAGTTCAACTGTGATCTCCGAGGTACCCTCATTCAAGAGTTCTAGTTGGAAAACAGCCCAACTTGATTCACTTGGATCGATATTCTGGAACTTTGCAGATTCTAATTCTTGGAAATCGGATGGATGGGAACCATCGGCCATCAGAGGGGTAATGCGGACTCCTATCTCTGTCACATTAAATTCTAGTTCGAAGAAATTGTTATTCGAACCAGAGTTTTCGTCGTTCAACTCAATTACCTCAGAGAGGTAATCGAGGGTTAGTCTGACAAGGTGAGCCCCAGTAGTTGGGAATGAGTGATATAGCGAAAATGTCTCAATCCCACCTCCCTCAAGTGATGGCATCGAAAATGTGCCAATCTCTGTCCCATCGGTAATATCCCAGAGGGATATTGAGTACTCACCTGTTGATTCGACGGCTTGGTTTATCCAAGAAAGTTGGATGGAGATTGTATCTCCCTTCAATGGACTAGTTTCGGAAGAAAAGATTGAGTTCGGGACGACAGTTAGGTCGGACTCCTGGAGTTCTTCTGCATTTGCAGATAATACCAATGAGAAATCTTGAGAGAAACCCCCAGAATGGCCAATCTGAACTGACCATATCCCTGATTGAGAAGAAGGAAGTCTGACCCTCTCAAGATTGTTCAAGTAATCGTTCTGACCTGCTGATTGGCTGATTCCGTTTGCGAAGTTGTTGCCATAGTATTTTTCCCCTGCAGGGGAGGTGACCACGAGATCGAGGTTGTTGACTAGTCTGCTTGCATTCTGATCCGCGGAAGCAGAGCCTTCCCTGTCATTCCATGCGAGAGTCACATCGATACCGTCGCCCCCAGAGACTTCGAAGGTGTAGATGAAACTGTGACCCGGGAGGAGTTGCCTTTCTTGATCATAGAATACAGACAAATTCTCCCCATTACTTTGTGGAAAAAGACTGTTGGAGATATTGAGTTGCCCCCATCCCTCATGGGGGTTTGGCACGTCTTGCCCTCCCAAATCGTCTGCCCCGTTAACCAATAACGCCCTGATTAGATGGGAGCTCGGCATCGCTATTCCGACTTCCTCCCTCAGAAATTCCCTAGCCATCGCTGATGCCCCGGCGACTACTGGAGTTGCCATCGAACTCCCGCTCAATGTCATGTACATCGGAGTTGAGCCGTCGGAATGCATAGATGCTGAGCAATTGGCACCCGAGGCTAGGTCTGCTTCTTGGGCCCTAGCAGAGCAAATCATTACTCCGGGTGCAACCAAATCAGGCTTAATCCGACCATCTGAAGTTGGTCCTGATGATGATTCATTGAAAACCTGGCCAACTGAATCAGAATCGAAGGAACCAGTGGTTGAAGCACCCACGGAGAGGGAGTTTTTTGCCGTACTTGGGGAAGTAACCCCCGAATCGCCCATGTCACCGGCAGAAAATATCACTAGGAACTCTGGATAGTCGTTTGTAAACCAGTCAATAGATCGAGAATCTGAGGTATAATCCCCTACCAAGCTTTCACTGCCCCAACTATTTGTATGGATGTATGCATCATTCAGTAGAGAGTGCTCGAACATCTCGTACAAAGACCCCCATCTTACAAACTGTGCAGAACTATCGGACTCTAGTTGATAGAAATGGAAAGTCGCTTGGGGAACAATCCCCGTGGCATTGTTGTCACCGGATCCGTCGCCCAAAAGTGTTGAAGTGACATGTGTCCCATGGCCGCTGTTTGAATCGGCACCCGAATTGTCTGGCCCGAACAAATTGAATACTGGGCTCCTAAGTCTCCCATCGAAGTCACCATGATCAACATCAAGACCAGTGTCGGTGATTCCGATTACTTCGCCGGATCCTGTGAGATTGGTTCCGGAAATTGTTCTGGCAAAATCGGCACCAGCAATGAAGCTTGCATTTGAGTTCTGAATAGATAAGACTGGCCCTGGTTCAATCTTCATAACTCTGTGATCGGAGGCTAATGAAGAAATCAAAGTAGGGTTCGCAGATTGAATCTGACACAGATGTAAGTCACAATTGTAGGATTGGTGTAGCGTCCCTTCAAGATCGTAAATTTCCCGTCTCAGTTCGGCAATTTCCTCTGGAGAATTATTTGGAGAAGGAGTGACGTCCAAGTCAACAAGATAATTGTCCGACACCAATAAGGGGAGTAAGGATAGGGATACCTTCCACATTGATGGCATTGGTCCGGCCCATCGAACTTGTGGGAGATTTTGAACCCGGGATATTTCTTCTTTGGTGTCGGCTTCCGAGAGGCTGATTATTACTGAATCATCAGGAATATGATCGATAATGCCAAATCCGATTGTTGCAAGAGAGGTTTCTAGATCTTGTAAGTCTGAGCTTTGTGATTGGACAATATGCAATCTACCATCATGGGGCCTTTGAAGGCCTGAGATATGCCACGGACCTACTGGAAGATCCTCAATCATGGGGTCGAAGGTTCCGAAGGGAGTGTAGATTTTGCCGGATGATTCCGAGATCGGATAATCGCTGAAAATTGGGTTCTGGAGCATTGTCCAAGAGTTGCCATCGGACTCCTCGTAAGATTGGGAAATGGATTTTTCATCCACCACCGGTTCTAGAGAGATTGAATGGGAGATAGTTGACAGCAAAAACAGAGCAATGACTGAACAAACTGATTTTGAGGTAGTCATTCGTCATTCCGAGAGAAGATTCTCTTTTGACTATTGACACTATGCGAGCGTATAGTTTACCAAGACAGTGAGGAATAGTAACGGCTGATTGATTCGTCTGTCTTTGCGACAGATTTGCGCCAATCTTCCTCAATTCCCATTAGTGCCCTGATGCAATCAACATTCTCAGGAATCACGTCACTCTCCTGATGAATTGCTTGGAAGTAGTAGAGTCGGTCTCCGACCAGTTTAACACCATCTTCCCAAACGAAAATCTCATGCAAATCGCCCCACTTCCTACCCATGTCTCTTGCCATCTCCATTACCTCGGCAGTAGTTGGAATTCGGTCCTCTGCGCCATTCATGACAATCACTCGTGGAGTATTGGCCCACATTTGAATTACCGACTCCGTAGTTAGGCCGTGACCCTCAGGGAGGTCGGCAGTAATGCTGTGGACATGCATGATTGTTGTTGGAACTGCTACAGCGAGGCTGTTTATTTCTATCTCTGGTTTTACAGTCATTACATCGGGACCATGATGACTTGGTACCTTAAGAACGGGTTTGATTGCATTAATCGGCCCCTTTCCGGAATCTCCAGGATCGGCTGCTCTCCTAATCATCGTACATTCTACCTTCAATGAGCCACAGTGTTCGAAAAGAGGTACCAGAGTTCTGGATAATCCGGTAGTATTGCAAGAAACAACTCTGGTTCCTTTTGCATTCAAGTTCTCCGTGTGGTTTGCCGAGGAAGTATATGATAGTCCAGTTAATTCGTGCTTTTCCCCTCCTTGGAAAATGTACTTGATGCCGGCCGACTGATACTTCTCAAGATTCTCAACACCCAATTTTCCGGGAGAGCAATCAACAACGACATCCGAAATCGCGAGTAAGTCAGAAAGGCCCCCGGCACAGGAGTATCCGTGCTTAGAGAAGCGTTCAATCCTATCCTCATCATCAAATGTGCAATATAGTGGAAATCCCTTCTTGATTGCTAGTTCACAACCAAAACTTGGACCTGTCTTGGTCACACCAGAGATTTCCATGTCTTCTTGCGCATCAATAGCGTCTGCAACACGTTTCCCAATGGTCCCAAAACCATTTATTGCCACCTTTATGGTTTCCATTTTCTTATCCCCATGTCTTTGCCTTTGATTAATCGGCGTCTGAAGGATGCCTATGAACATAGCGAATTCGGCAAGAGTCAATAATGAGTCGCCTCTTTCTGGATGCGTAGTGTAATGCATAGGGGGTAAAAAGTTGAGGGAGATTGTCAATAAGAGTTTGAAACTCAACAAGGATCTAGACAAGTATGTCGAACAGGCATTAGAACAAGGTCGCCCAGTTAAGATCGGTTGGGGGCGTGCTAACGATGAGCGGCCCAAAGATGGGGAATTTGGAGTTCTGACTCACTTGCCCGAAGGGGCCAGGGTGCTTTGCTTAGGGAACTTGGGGGCATGCGTAGGAGCGGCAAACAGGGGCGGGACTTTGACCCTCAGAGGAAGTGCTGGCTCTATGCTTGGTGCATTTCACGTCTCAGGGAAAACAGTGGTTGAGAAAGACGTAGGCGATAAGGTCGGATTCGAAATGATTGGGGGCGAGATTTCGGTTCAGGGTTCTGTCGGAGATGAAGGAGGGGCTGCAATGTCTGGTGGAATACTACTAGTTAGAGGACATGCGGGAGATCGTTTAGGGTCGGGAATGTCAGGTGGCACTGCCATAATAATGGGATCAGTGGGTTCAGAACCTGGCATCGGAATGACAGGAGGGAGAATCGTAATCTCTGGAAGTTGCCCTCCGCCGCCGGACGGAGTAGATATGAGGTCAATTAACAAAACAGAGATTTCTGAATTTTCTGAATTACTAGATCCAATGGGATTGACCGTAAACGAGGATGCCTTAGTTCTAGAACCGGGAGAGGGCCATCCCAATAGTGAGGATACGACTGAATATTTTATCTCAGAGGGCTTTGAAAATATCTCGTTATTCCCAAATGAGGACTCTTTGTCCAACAATGCCCCGTTGGACCACTACACCCTCCTCTTACAAGATGGGTCCGATTCGGGCGGTGCACTACTGAAAATACCATGGATGATTAGCTGTGAAACCACAATTGGGGCGGAAAATTGGAATAACGTAGATTCACCAGCAATTGTCAGAACTAATTCAAGGAAGAACGACTTGCTATTAATCGGCAGAAAGGAAGTTTCTGATGCGATTGATTTTGTCGCGAATTGTTCAGGGATTATTTTCGACATCACAGACTTTCCGGGACTAAATGACGCGGAAATAGAAGCAATACTAATCTCATTGCGAAGCAGAATGTCTGAAGATTCAATTTTCATGCTAAGAGGGAGGATAGACAGGATTGAACGTGTTTTCAGTCTAGTAATGGACTTGGATCTGGATGGAGCAGTTGTGAACTGCGCCACTAGAAGTGGCTCTAGGCTTGCCTCTTCACTTCCAAAGATTGGAATTGCTTCAAAGGCTATGGGGATAGGGGAAACAGGAAAATTCGTCATGATCGAGGTAATGCATGAGCCGGATGCTAAGGATCTGGTGATTGCTGTCGCCTCAGGATGCACTGCATTGGTTTCTCCGTGTCCCAAGGGAAATTTGAATTCGAAGATAGATGAGTTGGAAATTGGTGTTCGAGGTTGGATGCGAGAGGTCGGCGTGGATAGAATCGAGAGGATAGGCAGGAGGAATCTTCGTGCCAACGATTTTGACACAGCTGCAATTTCTGGCCTCAGATTAGTTGGATATGACCGACCTCTGAAGATGTGGCTAGAACTGAGGTGAAAAAATTCCTACTCTTGATTTCAAGCACTCAGTACTCAGTTACATTCAGAAAATTCACGAGACTGAGCACAAACCAGGGGAATGGTCAGAATGGTTGCCGGAATTGGGTTGCCCGGTAGATAGCAATAATCAGGATTTGATCGAAGTCGAAGTGTTTCCAGATCGGCCCGATCTACTAAGCCATGAGACTATAGCAAGGGCATCTAGATCATTCCTATCCTCAACGGAAGTAGGAGTCGACTTACCGGTTTTTCCCGGTGAAATCGAATTATCTGTTGATCCGGAATTGGAAGGAGTCAGGCCAATAGTGCTGGGAGCAGTGGTTAGAGGGGTGGATACGGGATCAAATCCAGAAGAGAGAGAAGATTTCATTCAGTCCCTAATGGATCACCAAGAAAAGTTGCATTTGACATTGGGAAGAAAGAGGAAGTTCTCGTCGATAGGGGTTCACGACCTGAATTCACTGAAACCCCCATTCAGAGTTACTACCGTCCCGTCGACTTACTCTTTCATCCCACTAGCTGGCACGGAAGAAATGAGCATTGAACAGATTCTATCCGAACATCCAAAGGGAGTGGAATATGCCCATCTTATGGAAGAACTGGAACGTTTTCCCGTGATTCTAGATTCAGAAGAAAGGGTTCTTTCATTCCCACCAATAATCAATGGCAGCCACACAACTGTACATGAAGGAACCGAGGATTTCTTCATCGACGTCACTGGCTGGGATGAAAGGTCCTGCGAGTCTTGCCTTCTTCTTATTTGCCTCTCAATGTCAGAAAGAGGAGGGCGAGTGGAGAGTATAGAATTCTCCGGCCCGGATGGGGAGGAAAAATCAATTCCCCAGGGCGGCGCTAGAAAGCACCGAGTCCCGGATAGTCTGATTAAGAAAATCCTGGGTTTACAGTTGAGTTCGGATGAGTTATCACGTGCAATCACAAAGATGGGAGGAAAGCTAGAAGAAAGTCGGACCGTGACCGATGGTCCAAACGAACGTGGAAGGTGGGTTGACTGCGTCGTTGGAGAAATTGAGCACCTAATTTCGATGCCTCGCTGGAGGAGCGACATAATGCATCCGATCGATGTTGTTGAAGACATTGCCATAGGATTCGGCTTCCAGAACCTCCCAGAAATTCTGTCAAAGACGCATCTCGATGCAATTCCTCTAGAAGTTTCGAACCTGAATAGGAGGTTTGGAGAGAGTATGAGGGCATGTGGGTTACAAGAAGTGCAAAGTCTGACTCTGTCTAATGAGAAAGATCAATTTGAAAATGTCAGATGGCCGCAAGAAGAGGGAGTGGCATTGATTTCCAATCCCATCACCACAGAACATACCATTCTAAGACAATATATCCTTCCTTCCCTACTTAGGTTGCTTTCCGCGAATAGGCATCACGAATTGCCTCAGAGAGTGTATGAGTTAGGGACAGTGGTGAGGAGATTCAGGAATATCCAAAGAGGCGCATGGACATGTGCAGAGGTAGGGAACGGGTTCACTACTTCAAAGGGAATCGCACAAGCGTTTCTCAGAGATATGGGGGCTGAAGAGAAGGATGTCGAATTTTTATCGACAGCGCCGGGACATGGGCCATGGATAACAGGAAGAGGCAGTCTGATTCTGGTCAAAGGCAAGGAAATCGGAGAATTCGGAGAGATTGCTCCGGAAGTGAGTGGGAATTTTGGAATAATATCGCCAATTCAGGCTGGGGAGATTGACTTGGAAGAAGTCAGCAACATTATTCCCGATCCTGTCTACTAGTCCTCCTTGTTCTTTGACAAAAGTCTCTTGGCATCCAAGAACTTCTTGCTCTCAAGATGATCTTTGTCTGCTTTCTTGCCTTTTTTCTTTCCGGATTTTCTCTCGTACTCAACTACATTCGTCATATAATTTGATCGGGAAATAGATGGTTTTCTGGGTTTCTTCTTCTTAAACGGCCATATAGGTCCCATGCTATGCGAGCGACGAGGTTGCCCATCATACTTTCCCCATTTCAAGTCAATAAACAGTAGTTTTCATGTCGTTAGTTACTCTGGGAGGCATGTGAGTGAGCGCCATATAGGAGTGGATGAGGCAGGGAGGGGACCTGCAATAGGGCCTCTGGTTGTCTGTGCACTTTCCATCCCAAAGGAAGACAGAATTATTCTAAAGAATATGGGAGTGGATGACTCAAAGAATCTAAGCAAGAAAAGAAGGAAATCAATTCACTCAGAAATCATCACTATTTCCAAATCAAGAGAGTGGGAAATAGGCATTATTCGTTGTAGTGCCGGAGATATCGATCGTTGGATGGAGTCTGGAAATCTGAATACCCTGGAGGTGATGTTGTTCGCCGAAGCCATTTCAGAGGTAACCAATAAGACATCAGAATTCACGCTATTCCTAGATGCATGTGATGTAGATGCGAGACGTTTCGGGAGGAATGTATCGTTCGCACTAGGAGAGAGAGCCGGGGATTTCAAGATTGTTTCCGAACATAAGATGGATGCAAGCGACGTAATCACTGGCGCGGCCAGCATTATTGCTAAAATACACAGGGACTTGGCAGTGGACAAGTTATCGAAAAAATGGGGTGTTGATCTAGGATCGGGGTATCCATCAGATACGAAGTCCAAGAATGCGATTGAAAATCTTTGCAGGGAAGAATACCTCCCTGATTTCCTCAGACGAAAGTGGAGCAATGTTGAGAGGGCTTGGGCAATGCACCATCGAAAGCCAATCCCACAGAGGGAGGGAGGGGGACCCAGAAGTTCCCAATCGGCTCTTGATGAATGGAATTAGCAAGAACGGTGAAATGCAACTATTGGTTGGTTTGTTTGATAATCATGGGTGAAGACAACGGTTTTGGTTCGGAGGACATTCAAACCGTGAAGAAATATGCATTGCAGAATGCAATAGAATATGGTGGAGAGGGAAAAACTGGAAGTGTCCTTGGAAGGGTTCTTGCAGAAAGAACGGATCTGCGCCCACATGCAAAGAGACTGCTAGAATTGATTGATTACGAAGTTGAAATAGCTAATTCCTTGACTAATGAACAAGGAATAGAAGTTGCGCGATCAGAATTGGAAAAGATTGATCCTCAGGCTTTGGAGAGAGAGAAACACCAGAAGAAAGAGGGTTTGCGCGATCTTCCTGGAGATACATCGGAAGTTGTTCTGAGATTTGCGCCCAATCCAAATGGGCCTTTGTCAATTGGTCACTCTAGGGGGGTCGTGATAAATTCCAAATATGCTGAGAAATATGGTGGAAAAATTGTTCTCAGATTCGATGACACCGATACTAGAGTCAAGCCACCATTGATGGAAGCATACAAATGGATTGAGGAAGATTTCGAATGGTTGTCTGGGAGATCTGCCGATATTGTAGTTAGGGCTAGCGAGAGAATGCCAATTTACCTCGAACGGGCAGAGAAAATGATCTCGGAAGGTCATGGTTATGTTTGTCGGTGTGGGGCGGAAGAGTTTCGTGGATTTCGTGAATCGAAAACTGCCTGTCCATGCAGGGAAAGGGAGATTGAGGGAAGTCTAGAAGACTGGGGGGCAATGAATTCGGGCGAGATGAAAGAGGGAGAAGCTGTTGTACGCGTTCGAACAGACATGAATCTACCCAATCCAGCACTGAGAGACTGGCCTGCTCTAAGAATCCAACATTCTCCCCACCCAACGGTTGGGGACAAATACAAGGTTTGGCCCCTGTTAGACTTCCAGAGTGCTGTCGAAGATCGTGAACAGGGGGTTACTCACATAATCAGAGGCAAAGATCTGATGGACAGTACAAGGAAACAGACTTTGTTGTACGAACACTTCGGATGGAAGTATCCTGAGACTCTGTACTGGGGCAGAGTCAAGGTCCACGAATTCGGTGGATTCTCTACATCCAAGATGTCGTCTTCAATCATTTCGGGAGAATATTCCAGTTGGGAGGATTCTCGCCTACCGACTCTAATGGCCCTACGACGTAGGGGATTTGAGGCTCAATCTTTGATTGATCTTTGGGGGGAAATTGGCCTAACTCAGAAGGATATTTCTATTTCAATGCGAACCTTGGAGTCATACAATTCCAAGATTATTGACAAAAGCTGCGAGAGAAGATTTTTCGTTTCTAATCCAGTGCCTGTTGAAATCCGAAGTGAAAACAAACCGAGTGAAGCAGAGTTTGTTATGCATCCGGACGGAGAAATCTCCGGAGTCAGGAAGTGGGAAGTTGGTAATTCGATATTCATTCAAGAGTCTGATTTCAAGCAGGGTAAGTTGCGTCTGAAAGACTTCGCCGATATTGAACTCATGGGTTCAGATGCTCAAATTGAAGGCGAAGAGAGGAGCGACGAACGCCCAATCATTCATTGGCTATCTGAAAAGATCTCTAGAGAAGCAAAATTGTTCGTACCAGAAGGTGGAGAAATGAGAGTGATATCAGGGATGATAGAAGACTTTGAACTAAGGGTTGGAGAAGTTTACCAGTTCGAGAGAGTAGGTTTCGCAAGACTTGACAGGATTGATAACGATGTAGCCGAATTAATCTGGCTTCACGGTTAGTCACGATTTTCATTATTGCCGGCAAGATCGCATTTATCCTCCATTAGTTGCGTCGCATTGAAGGGGACGATGCGAATCAGAGTAATATGGAGTGTGCTCGAGTGAGGCTAGCCGCCTTATTCTCATCGATATTAGTAATGGTTGTTTTCACGCCAGTAATTGCACAGGCTGCAGAGAACAATAGTTGCTGTGAGTCCCCTGACGAGTTTGACCTATACTTGATTGGTGATCCAGACAGCGGTCAACTTACTCCTTTCGAATCTGACTTAGAAGAGAAGAAGACCGCGGAAGTGACCTCGTCGGTTTTCGGAGAGGTAGAAATTGGTTCGTGGATGATTGAATGGGGAGAGGCTGGTAGCTACTCTTCTGGAACCTGGACGTTCTCCATCCCTTACGAGGTTACAGATTCAACCGGAGTATCAGCCAATGCAACCGTGGTTGTCAAGGTTGGAGGGGATACGTACGAAAGTTCTTCACAATTGCCCGCAGTCTATCTTACTGAGTCTGGTGAGCTTCAGGTTGATATTGAAGTTCAAGACGGAGAGATATCTAAGAATGAAAAAATCGAAGTGATTTTTTCTGTTAGGAGTTTGATCTTCTCCAACCCAGGAAGTGAGTCGGGAATAATATTCCATTGGGGAGCTGAAGAAGTCGATGCTGCGATCTCGATTTCATTCCCACTTGTGAGCATACAAATTCGCGATGCTAGTGTTAAGGGCAGTCTTGTATTCTTTCCCGTGAGACTTTCTTCAGCATTCGGTGACAAAATATGGACTGGTTCCACAGGCGGCTTAATGGTACAGAACGTCGAGATTTCCCAAAGTCCAATTGTTAATTCAAACGAAGACTGGGTAGATGTGACATTTGTATGGGAACCAAGCGATTCCGAGGGGGGGACAGTGAGGACTGACTTCCGAATTTCCCTGCAGGGTTCACTTGTTATCGCAGCAGACAAGATCCACGAAATCACACTAGGGGAAGATACTGGAGACAATAGTTGGTATCCTGACGAAGAGCCCCCTAGAGCTGGTGATTCTGACCTGGCAGTCGAAATCAATTGCAAATACGACGGAAATTCAATTGACAGGAAGACGACGATAGAGTTTGATGGTGCCATGTCGCAATGGGTGAGATGGGGACTAGATAATATTGGGAATAAGAGTCTTGGATCCAATAGTTGGTGGAGGAACCTGAATACATTTTCCGATACTGTCAGCGGATCAGAGAAGTCCAATGCCAGAGTAGACAACACTGAGCTATCGGCACTAGAAACTCATCTAGAAGGATCAAGGGCCAATCTGAAGTCGTTTCTTTCGAACGGATTGATGTTGAATTCGGAATCGATTTTCGGAGTGGACGCAGTAGAATTTGGACCGTTGGAGGTCACAATTGACCTAGGGGCATCTAGAGCCTTCAACTCTGAACGGATTTCTATCAGAGTTGAGGCGAGTTACCCTATTGAGAGGGGAGAGAGACAGACACTGATTGAGGATTTTATCAAACCTGGAGGTTATGATTTCTGGGATGAAGTGAGTCTTTCTTTTGAAATAAGAACCGGGATGCTATCCGGATTTGGTGGCGTAAACTTAGATAATGAAGAAGTGGAATACACGCACAGAAGATGGATTGTAATGGAAATTCTCACTGTGGAGAAAAATGACATCGAGGAGGATACTGACTTTAGACTTGAGTTTATGGCCAACAATGCGCTCTTATTCAGCCCTTTGATTTCCGCTATGATTTCGGTATTTGCTCTTTGCTTGGCATTGGGCATTGGAATGGCCCTGACGAGAAGAAGGACAAGAGTCCCGAGTATGATCATGCTAGGAGTTTTGGGGGTTCTTTCACTTTCGATATATTGGTTAGGATTGCCCATGCCAATAGTTCTGGGCGTAGTCGGTTCGAGTGTTTTGTTGGTGTTCCCTGCTGCAATCGTTTCACCAGTAATTGAGGAAGGAAGCAGTCAGAGGGATTCCAACAAGGGAGGCAGGGTAAAGTGCCCATCATGCGGAAAACGGAACTCTGTGGAGTCCGATATCAGGCCACTAAGGATTGAATGCAGCAGATGCAGCAGTACTCTGAGGATAGAATAGTCATATCATCCCACTGGAAACTAGGGAGTCGGCGACGTTTGATGCTGCTTCGGTGGGAGCATAATTACCCCAATTGGATAATACTAGGCTGATTTGAGAAGCGAGATCTGATTCCCAACCGGATCCGAGCACACAGTGCCAAAGTAATTCCTCTACCCTAGCTGTAGAAGGTAGTTTTGAATTAATAATTGGGCTAACTAACTGATTCATGATTAATTCGCGATTTTCTAATTCCGAACCCTTCCATTCTTTGGAAGCGCCCTCTATCTCATGCCGACTCAGCCAGAAGTAATTATTGAAATCAAGAATTGGGACTTCCGTCAAGGGAATGACGCGAATTGAACCCTCCGAAGAAAGATAGTCCCTAAGAAAGGAAAAAACCGGGTCATATGTTGTGTCGAGTGCTTCGTTAATCCAATTTCCGGATAATATCCATGGCCGCATCCTCCTCAGGCGAGGACTCAGAGGATTGATCTCGAGGGCTAGAGCATGTGATTGGGCGACTGTGCTAAGTGGACCCTTTCGAAAATCCCCAAATCTCCCTCTCAGGCCATCAACAATAATTGTGGAAATGGAAAGCCCAGTCTTCCGGACTTTCCATTTTTCTTCGCTTCCGGTAATTTGTATGTATGGCTCATAATCAGGAGCAGAGTGAGTAAATCTCCTCTTGTAGGGAAATCTTAGATCGAGAAGTGCAGCCTCAATAGGAGCAAGAGAAAGGGAGCCTTCCAAGGTGGGTTCAGAGATCAGTAATATTGGTCTTCTATTTCTAACCAAATCGTTGGCAAATCCTTGGATTGACTCTCGTATGGGGGTGAAAATATCCTGCTCTATTAGTTCCCCCACCCTTCGACGATAGAAGCCGGGTTCAAATCACTACTGATTACTCGACCATCAGACGGAGTTGGTCCCTCTTGTACGTCCAGTTTGAGTCTATCTGGTTGTTTTCCCTGTAATATCTCGAAAGTCTCCTAATCTTTGACTCACAGAGTTCCAGTTGCCTCCTGTTGTGAATATCCTTAGAATTCTGAGAAAGGTGGTCAATCAACCGAAGAGCTCGTCGCATTAGACTCATTAGGTCCTCTGGCAGTCCAGCCGACGTCCCCAGTCGGTTGAGTGTCTGAGAAATCCTCTCTCCGGTGACCAGCCGAACATCGGGGACTCCGTGCTTATCCCTAAGTATGGTCCCGATTGTAGCATTTGTTTGGCCTTCGCCCGAAAGTTTCACGATTATCTCCTCTATCTCTTTCTTGTCAGCATTTGACCACTCGGGAGGTGTTGATGAATGGGGCTTGCTAGAGCCACTGGCTCCCTTTCCTTTGCTGTGCATCCTAGACAATTGTATACCTCGGGCAGCCGGGCGACCTGCTCTCCCTCTTTAACCGCTACGCAGTAATAATTGGATAGGGATAATCAAAGGCGGTGTCTTGATTTTGCCAATTTTCCTGGCCCTAGGGGCCATTCCCATCCCGGAGCAATCGCTCTGGCAGAGCCAATAAGTCTACCATTTTGGATTACCAATATCTCATCGCCGACAAGGATTGAACGATCATAATTTTCTATCATGCCAGGGAATATATCGCCGACCCAGTCCACTCCAGGAGTGATTTCCACCTTCTTTAGCAGATTGAGCCCCCTCATCACCTCTAGGCTTGACTTGGAAAGCAAGAATCTGCCTCTTCGCGGATCCCATTTTGCCATTTGCACTCCATCCTTGGTAATTGTGAAAATCGGAGGTCTACCTCTAATTTGGCATCCGTCCAACCATTCATCGGAACCTAACTTGAATCTCGAGATGGATTTCATCTTCTCCTCCCTGACATTGAAATCAGTTTCGCCACCATCACCTCCACCAATCGATGAGGAGACGGCTTCCTGTAGTCTTGCTAGAGATTCGCGAGAACCAGCACTTTGCCCTTTCCTAGTATCGATAATTTCTATGCCTCCAAGATTTAGATTAATCCCAGAATGGTTTACTATTGAGGAATATCCGACCCTTTCCACGAGTCTTTTCAGCATTTTCCGAATTATTGACAATTCATCCTCATCCCAGTCCCCCGAGACTGGTATGTCGTAGTGTGCGGCTGGCCACAAGTCTTCCAAATCTCTTGGAACTAAACCCAAAGGAGCCGTCACCATAACCTCATGAGCTCGTGATTTACCAATTGAACGGCGGAATCTAGAATGGCTTTGGGAGAGACGGTATGGCTTCTTTGCTGAGCAGGGTAGTAAAATAAGGACGTCGCGCTGTCTCAAAGGAGGCTCATAATCTTCGGAAATAGTTTCTCTCCAATGCCTGATGGTCACATCGTTCCTACTTTCAAAGGAGTGGCAACGGAGTTGTTTGCCGTATTCTACAGAACTGCTTGACAGACCCATCTGCTTGGAAATTTCGAAAGACAGGCGGTCGTGCCTTCGAAGGTGCTCTACTGAACGCGGACTCGAAGAACTCTGGCGTTCAGCTAGTTCTCTAATTGATCCATCTCTAATTGCAGATCGAGTTGCTGAAATTGCCCGAACCCACATCTCGCTTTGAGATTCCAAAGATGAGTCCTCATTTGTTGATGGTTCAGGAATTCTGGGGCCTGTTTCGGAAAGTAAGACCCCAAGAGATGATGCTTGTCTGGAACGTGCCAAATCGAATATATCGATCCCCATCCATGACAGTAGCGCACAATTATCGGGACCTCCAATCCCTGGGGCCCATATCAAAGAAGATGAGAAGTGAGTCCTGATTGTCAATAGAGCCTGTTCAATCATCCCCTGGTTGTTTGACAATTGGGGGGCGTCGGTTAATACAATAATTGACGGTTGCATATCCGTGGAAAGTAATGATGGATCGTGATGTAATGAGTTCCACGTCACGGGAACAATTTCTATTCCTGAACCAAAAACACCGGAATCTGATTCCACTAGACTCGGTGGCAAAACTAATCCCTGTGAAGACTCCCAAGTATCACGAGAATCGAATGGAAAACAAAGGTTATCACGAGTGGAAATCTTCATCGAAGAAGGGATATTGGAATTATCCAGGGAAGAAGAAAATGGTGCGACTGAAAGCGGAAAATCGGGGTCATTATCGCTAGTAATTAGACATGGGGCGAAGGAAGCCGGTGCATTCCTGTCTCCAAGAGAAAATAGTCTGGAGAATCTATCTCTGGAAATGATATTCCTACTTAATGGCCGCTCGTTCATTGGCTGCCCATGGAAGCATTTCGCTTGAAGGATTCTAAGACCTAGTTGCCTTCCCAAGTACGATGCGAGGGGCCAATATGGTTGTGACAATATTGATCGTGGCTTCAATTTGCCCAATTTCTAGTGCCGAAACAAATTCCCAAAAATTACTTTTTGAAGAGAATGGGGATGCCCCTGGGAAGTTGTGGGGCCCGGGAGAAATTAGTGAAGAATGGCAAATTGTTTCTCCGGATAATTCCACAACCATCGGAACTTTCTCATTGAACGACTCGGTTGACGTATTTGCAGTGAACATTTCTTCTACAAATTGGACGATGGTTGGTTTCTGGGTTTCTAATAACGATTCGGTTAGCATTAGCTTACAAAGATTGAACCAAAGCACCTGGTCAATTGTCGAATTTGCTAATATCGAAGAGGGCGAGTTGGGGCTTAACAATGGATTACATGCCATCAGACTGGAGAGGATAGGGAGTCTCGATGAAGAAATTGAATATCGATTCACCCTGGAAAACATGGGATCGTTTGACGGAGAGGAGAGGTTTGTCGATCTAGCAGGGATGTTTACTCCCTTCTATGTCTTTATGGGGGCAATTCTTATTCTCCCGCTAGTTATCGTTTTATGGTGGAATAGGGATGACCTTATGCCCTCGGGAAAGGATGATGATGGGGAATTAGTAGAGAATGAAAGGTACATCTTGAATGCCCTTAGGGAGCGGTTCTCCTCCTATGAGGGAGAAATGCGACGTGAAGAAATGAATTTGGCGTTGTCCGTTCTCGGAGATGGTTCGTGGAATTCGGTTTCAGAAGAGCTAGGGGTGCCAGAAATTAGGTATTTTACAGAAAACTTAGATATCTGTGCTTGGAGATTTGAGGAATCAAGCAGATCGTTTCTAATTGGTATTAGAACGGGAACATCAAGTTGGGAAATGGCAGCTATCAGAATCTTCTCGCCCCTTGGAGAGGTGACGGTGATCCGTAGTGTTGTTCCGGAAATGGTTTTTCAAGATGACGAAGTTTTCATAGGAAATCTTGAGGAGGGGGTGACGACCTTTATTCAAATTGAAATGCTAGGAAATCCACCAGTTGTCAACATGCACATTTCGGGACTAGTGGATGGGAAACCAGTTGCTGCAGTTCCGACTCATTCCATAGAATTAGAAGAGGAGTGAGTTTTAGCGTCCTCTTCGCAATCTTGCCTCATTCTTGATTCGGTCCTCCACAGGAGGGATGGATTCTTCTAATTCAGCTCTAATTTCGTCGATTTTCTTCTTCAGATTGCGAGATGGTTTCTTTGGTGATTGAAGTCTCAGAACAACTGTTACTGAACCCCTTCGGAGACCAGGATGATTGCTCGGCAATCCCCTGCCAGGAATCGAAATTGTTTCACCCGGGTTTGAACTAGGTGGGACCTTTATTCGAAGACTCTCGGAGTCAATATGAGGAATCTCGACAGTGGTCCCCAGTGTTAGATCTGCGAAGCTAAGAGGGAGTGCCATTAGCAAATCTGGACCGTCTCTTTCGAACCATGGGTGCGATGCAACTTCAATTTCTATGTATAAGTCACCAGAAGACCCATTTAGAGATGATGGTGCCTCCCCCTGTCCACGCATCCTAAGGCGATTCCCGGAAACGATTCCGGGCATCACTGAAAATTTTACGCGAATTGATTGTAGCCCCCTCCCGTTACCTCCACAATCACTGCAGGGGTCAGAAACTAATCTTCCCGAGCCCCTACATGATGTGCAGTCCTTTCTTACCCGTTGCCTGAAGGGTCCAATCATAGAAATCTCATCGATACGCCCTCTTCCCTTGCATGAAGGGCAAGGTCGCGAACCCTCTTCCTTGGTTGAGCCCCGTCCGTTACAAACTTCACAATCCTTCAGTGCCTCAATTTCCAATTCATCTTCAAGACCATCCATAGCAGCCTGGAATGGTACTGAATGCCTAACCAGTAAGTCTGATCCGCGTGATTTATCATTCTGCTGGCCACCGAAGAATTGGCTGAAAATTGATTCAAAACCACCTCCAAAGAGATCATCAAAGCTAATATCAACTCCTTGGAATCCTCGTGAACCAAACGGAGAACCGCCGGGCCTTTCATGGCCAAAAACATCGTACTTTCTCCTTTCTTCGGGATTAGATAAAATCGCATATGCCTCTTGGATTTCCTTGAATTTGGATTCAGCTTCTGCGTTATTCTGGTTCTTATCGGGGTGATACTTTCGTGCTAGAGAGCGGAAGGACTGTTTTATTTGGTCATCAGTAGCGCCTTTGTTAATCTCGAGAATATCGTAATAATCTCGCTTAGTTGCCATAACGTTCCCGACTCAGGCTCCTAAAGGGGCCATATCAACCGTTCCCCACTCATGTTATCGAAGACCCGCAGGATGAGCAATAACTCGACTCGACCTCATTATATGTTGAACATTGTTCGCAGAATCTTGTTTTCTTCAGCGTTCCTTTCGGAATGGCCCACCTTGAACCATCATCTTGCTCGAATGAAGAAATTGAATCAATTTTCAATATTTCTTCCTTATTACTTCTTTCGGCCCTCCTAGTTGCAGTTCTCTCTATTGAGTTGGAGAAGAAGTCTGAGATTCTAACCGATAGATTCTGTTTGGGTTGAATTGTCACTTCCATTCTTCCCGTATTCTGTTCAATTCCGTTGACTGAGATGGGGAATTCAGAATGCTCTTCCGCATTTTGTTCTAGTTCGATGGATTCTCGGTTTAGTTGTCCGATGTTTCCCTGCATTCTCAGTCTGGATACGGATGCCTTTCTCCCTTTGAAATCTGAATAGGCCCTCGCTTCAAGTTTCTGAATTGCATCTTCGCCCTTATCCCATAATCCTCTTTCTTCCAATTTGTATGTTTTTGAGAGGGCACTGATGGCTCTAGAGCGTCGATATTCGTGATCATGAACCGCTGAGTATCGAAACGCCATTACCATGCCGATTATAATGGCAGTAGAATGTACTGCAATTTGTCCAAAGTAATCATTTGTGAGGGCTTCGTTTAGTTTTGGGGAGAGAATGCGAAAAGCGATCAAGATGATGTTGGGTATTGCAACAAAGGCAAGTGAGACTAAGCCTGAGCGTCGGGTCACAACGAATCGTCAATCGGGAGTGGTTTGAATTTTCGTGATAATGGAGTTTCTGCAGGTTAGCACTATTAGTTGACAATTACTCGACGGTTCGTGGAACCGGAGATTCGAGTTTCGACTATGATCAGGAGTCATGATGACCCATCCAAGGTGGTTGATTCAGTTCGCTCAATTTTCCCAGAGTGGAATCCAAAGGGAGTTCCTGGCCAATCTGATTTCCCCATTTGCAGAGAATCAGTAATAATTAGAGGGAGTGCTGATTCTCTAGATAATCTTCTATCAATTCTACGAGAAAGTAGGGTTCTCGACACTGCTCTTGATGCAATGTCAATGGAAGCAGACGATGAGGGGACTGTTTTCAGGATCTCCAGACAATCGGCCTCCATTGGAAAGGTCTCCTTTGTATTGGGGGAGAGCCCCCTTGGCGGAACGATGGAGGTTTCTTTGAGTGGGTCCGGCATTGTCCTCTGGTTAGAGCAGAACACTTGGCATAGTGGGAGGGATTATGTCCCTAGAGAGGTGGGTGACGAACTAGCAATGACCGCATCTGGAGATGCTTCTGAATGGTTCGAATCAACTAGAAGGGAGAAAAATTAGGCGTCACAAATCCGATACTGATCCCAAAGCGTTGCAGACATTACAAATTATCTCAGTTTGCCTAACAAGGGAAATTTTGTCCTCACTGGGAAGATGAATGAACAGTACGATAGGGGATTTTCTCGCAGAAGCAGCCAGCAAGGATCGATAGTATGTTTCGTTACAAACAAATCCTCCAGCGTCTTCGTTCCACCTGATCTCGGGAATTCCTTCTAAATGATCATCAATTATGTTGATTGGGACGTTTGTCTGAAGAGTGATTTTTCCAGAGGCAATCTTCCCAGTGGTTTCCATTCTTAGGGAATTATCTGCAATTTTCATCTGAAAACGATTCCGAGCGAACTTCTCAATAAGGAGTTCTTCAGCATTTTCTGAAAATCCGAGATGTAGGACAGCACTAATCTCCTCGCCACTTTGAATTCTTCCCGAGATTTCTCGTGAGCCCTTTTCGTCAACTGTTAGTATAGAAGTATTGATTTTGCAATCGAGCCCCGCATTTGAGGAAATGGACTCAACTACTTGTTGAGAGATATTTCTCTCATGATGGGCAAATGGCACGAATCCAGTTACTAGAATGGTACCAGCCATGAGTTTCGCACGATATGTCCATTGTTCTCATTTTCTATGATACATTGGTCGGCAAATTCATCCGCTCATAATCATCGCAAACAATGTGGAAGAGGAGTATGTTGTCCAATTGGAGACTTCGAAAGGCAGTGGTTTCAAGCCCCTAGGGGTGATTTCAGCAATTTGGGAGGAGTTGAGTGGGGGAATAGGCCCATGGGGCGCAATTAGACCTCTTTTTACTGTATTACTTTCACTAATTCCGTTTCTCTTCCTCGGCCAGCATTTCAATCGCCAGCATAGAAAAGGTGGAGAGTGGTTTCTAATTCAATTTCCATTAATTCCAGCATTTCTATGGCCGTTCCTTTTCGTCTGGTCAATAGTAGATGCTTGGTGGGTCTCTAGTGGTATTGTGGCATCATCGAGGTCAATTAATGACTAGAATTCATTATCCAGAGAAAGTGGACTGAAGAGCCCCCCGGGGCTCCTCACCTCGGAGAGTTGGCTCCGAATCTCAAATTCCCAATCCCTAAATTCCCTTAGTGCAGAAACAAACTCAAGTTGACTCTCATTGAGAATGGTTCTGACAAGTGTATCCAAAATATCCATTCTATCCTGGTCGACCCTGTCAATTAGTTTCTCCAATGGGAATGAGTCTATCCCAAGAACAGTTTCTGTAGTTATTCCTGAGTCATTAGGTAAGGGATAAAGTAGAATCTCGGGTAAATCTTCTCCTTCTTCGATAGCAGCTTTCTGGAGTGAATCCAGTAGGATTCTGATATACTTGGAGATAACCAAAGCCACCTCAATTATTGGCATACTGAGCTGATTTGTCAGATGAACCATGTTCTCTCTGAGAAAAAGTAACTTCTCATTTGCCGGGGCTCCTGGCCCGGGTACGGTGCGCGCACCCTCGGTCATGATTATCTGAAGTGAGGGTAGCAAATGAAGTGTTGAGGTCATGATGTCCGATCGTCGTAACGAATTGGTGAACCGCTGTTCCCCCTAATCCCATCAAGCAAATCATCATCAATCTCGAAGAAGTCATTCAACCAGTCGCCATCAGTGTCCCAATTGGTGGGATCGGTGCCATCAGCAATTAAATCGCCATCTATATCCAGAATCCACCAACCGTAAGCATACTCACCAAGACCGGGGTTCGGAAGATGATAACGATCGCCGGCGAGCCTGTTGAATTCGTCTGTCCACGCACCATTGACATGAGTTATGTCATTGCTAGTGTTTACATCCAAGTATGTCAAGTCATTATCTTGTACTATCAAGGCATAGAGCTGGTCATCGTCGTTAATCCTGTTTATTCGCAAATAGTTGGAAGATAGGGAATTGGAACCAGAACATGTCCCGAGAAGGGTTTCACGGAGTTGCCACCATTCTTCCACCTCCTCTCCTGAACAATCGAACAAAGTCGAAGCACGGACAATTGATGGCGAAGACAGGGTTGCATTGACGACTGCGTAATACTCCTGGAAGTTGTTGTATGGGATGTACTCACAACTGCTCCCAATACACTCCCACTCGCCATCATTGTCGGCATCTTGAGTTGCATCCGAAGGGTCGGTTGGATCATGAGTAAACCAATTCCACTCCAATTCCGGCCTTATTATCTGGCCATCTGAGAATTGGATTGGTTTCCAGTTTTGAGGAGTAACTTCTACCCATTGGACCTGGATCTTCAGGAATGAAGACCAGTTATCGTTGGTCTCGTTCCAACCTCTATGGAACTCATAGAAGTCGGGCATCATATCCCCATCGGTGTCATTGTCAAGTGGATTTGTTCCGTACTTGAACATCTCTCTACCGTCTGATAGGCTCATGTCTTGATAATAGTCAACTACCGCTCCATCCAGAATAATTGGAGTCATCAATATTGAGTCCGAATCCGAATCGGGGTCCAAGGGCCCGGTTCCATTATCATACTCCATTATATTGGTGAAATATAGTGAACTAGCATCGTTACCAAACTGTTGATTATCTGGGAGGGGGGTAAAAACACGTCCATCCCAACTTCCTTGGGTCGCGGGAGTGTCCAGAATCCCCCTATCCAACCATCCATCTGCATCTGGATCATAATCCACGTCCAGTGGATTTAGTGGATTTAGTGACCATCTGAAAGAGTTTACTGGCAATACTTCAGAGTATATCGAATAGCAGTATTCCCAACCATCGGGCATTCCATCGCCATCCGAATCGTCATCGGTGGGATCGCTAATTCCGATTAGTGACTTGTTGAAATTATCTGGATCAGCCTGATTGATTAGGCCTATCTTTTCAGAGGAACGTAGGCTTTTTGAAGAGAACAACGAGAAAAGTTGATCCCAAGCTGACTGATTCGAAAGCCCATTCTCTTCCATGAATGCATTGGTTGCATCCACTCCGTACGAGACTGCAGAAGTCCCATTCGGTACGTTACCTACCTCTAATCGCTTTCCATACCATCTAGAATCGTATTCTGCCAAGTTGTCGAAAGATTCCGAGTCGGTAATTTCACCATCCCCATTGCAATCAAAGGAGTCTTCGTCGGAGTCGAAGTCTACATCTGAATCGGTCAAAGGATTCATTGTCCAATGGTTTTCTTCGAGATCCCATTCTGAGAACCAGTACTCGTACCCATCACTCATTCCATCCCTATCTGTATCGTGATCAATAGGGTCGGTAATCCCGAATATTGCCTGAAGCAATGGTTTCGCAGGGAAGCCGGATTTCCATTCCATGTACTGTTCCATTCCAAGTTCAGCCCTCCCCGCCTTGCTGAATAAAATCCTAAACACCCTGTTCTCGAAAGCAGTCTCATCTATTTCTCTTGCTTCATCTCCGAATGTTGGCGCTCCCGATGGATAAGATTCCCCATTTATCGGAAGATTTGTTGTGAGGTTGAGTTCCACTAGATCGCCAATTCCATCACCATCAGAGTCGAATCCTCCTTGATTAGGAATCAGTGGATTTAGTGTCCAAACGCCGAAACTAGAGTTCCATGTAGTAAAAATTACTTCAATTCCATCCAATAAACCATCACCATCGGTATCGGGGTTGTTAGGATCAGCAGAAGTTCCTGTCAGACTTGATTGCTCTTCGGACAAAAAATGCCCAAACGACAAAGGTGATTCGGCCCCTATCCAAGGAGTCTCCAGAAGTGCCCCTGCTGCATCTGATAAGTAGAACTGGGGTGATGATATTGTTGGATTCGATTCGCTAATATCACTATCTATTGAATTGTACTCTTCCCAGTTTGACATCCCATCTAAGTCCGGATCGCCGAGACCATCCCCCTCATTTACGGGATTTAGAGTCCAGTCGCTCTCGAAAAGACTCCATCTGGCATGGAAGACCTCCCATCCATCTGGCATACCATCGTTATCAGAATCGGAACTTAATGGATCGGAGGAGCCAATATCATCACTTGGTAAGCCGTTCCACAACGATAGGTAGTATTCACCGGTTCGTTCTCCGAATGATTCGTCTGCCAAACCCTGCCATGAATGATGCGGCAATGAAGAAGTATGATTATCTGGATACAGAGTCCCAGACTGAATTGAATTATAGAGGAGAATGTCTGATTTGATGTGATACTCCATCCAATTGACAAATGCTTCTTCGGAGTCAATTTTTCCATTATTGTTGACATCAAATCCGTCGCCATCAGGATTATTTAGGGAGTCAGAACCATTCATCGGATTGATTCCGGAGTTTGAAGATGGCCAGCTGCAAGAGTATCTTGCTTCCCATCCATCGGGTAATGAGTCGGAATCTGAATCTATAGAATTTGGATCAGTTGGAGTCCAGTTGGAAACGTAATCGGGAGATTCCCCATGAGACTGTATTCCAGTGGCAATTGTTCTCTCTCGCAATTTCTCCCATTCGTATTCGCACAGATTGCTTAGGCCATCTCCATCGGCATCACCAGAAGCGTCATGTGGGTTATTGGGGTCCAGTGTCCAATCGTTCCCCCCGGTGTATATGTCTCCGATCCATCGACGATGTTTGATTTCCCAGCCATCCGGCATCCCATCTCCATCGGAATCTGGGTTTGTTGGATCAGTTGGAAGATCACTGCCACCACTAGATCCAGTGCCAATCCACCCTCCAAGATGGACGTCTTCAGCAGATTGTCCGACATCTGAATCGCACAGGTACTGCTGATTGAGATAGTGGCAATCGAAGGTTGTTGAACCTAGGAACCAACCCCAGTACTCCTCTCCGTCAGTTAGGCCATCTCCATCAGAATCTGAGACTCGGGGATCGGTGCTGTTTTGTCCGAAAACAGAAGGTGCAACAAACCGGTATTCTTCCAGATTGGTCCACAGTCTGTCGAATCCCGGGCCACTCCCCCCTCCGATCGACACCCCGTCATCGTCATGGTCTCTTGATGCATCGAATGGATCGGTCGGGTCGAGCCCATGGGTATACTCCCAACCATCAGGAATTCCATCAAGATCTGAATCATTAGCATGAGGGTTCATTGGGGCTATGTTCATGAATCTTCCAGGGGAGATTCCAGCGAAAACCCAAACATCTCCTTCTTTCTCTAAGGTCGTCAGAGAAGTGATTAGCCCCGGAATCTCAGTCTGATTCTGACGAATATCGAGAATTCCATCAGAGCTCCCCTCTAGGCACCAAGTTCCATCTGCAGAGCCAAGGACGATCATCCCATCCAATGGTAGGATCGAGTGGATATCATTAGCACCTGTTAGCAAACCCTCGAGATTAAGCATTCTTTCATTGCCAATTGCCTCCCTAGGTTGAGAAATAAATAGGTCCATGGTGATTAGATGAAGCCCTCCCCCCATCCCCAACCAGACGTCATCAGAACCTTGATCAGAAATTTCCACAATAATGGAATTGACGATTGCCGTCTTTGTCGTATCCAATATATCGGGACTGACGAACTCATCCGCATTGTTTCTAGTGAAAACCCACCATGGCACTCCGTTGTTTTCGGAGCCATCTGTAGAGTTCCAAGCAATTAGCCCGTAGTCGGTTCCTATAAGCAATATTGGAGTTCTGCCGAAAATCTTTGCATGGCCTGCAGAAGTAACGGTGGCGTTTGACTTCTGAAGCAATGTCGACAGAGAGTCAACATATGTCATCTCCGAAGTTGACAGAGATTGTTCGTCCTCAGAAAATGTTGTCCTCCAGACCCCATCATTTCCCAATATTAGGATTCCCGGTTCAAAAGATTCAGAGACTAGCTGGAACAATACAGAAGAGTATCCAAGTTCATAAGTTACCATAGTGTCCATTTCTGGTAGGCCATTTTCCATGATTATAGTGTGGAATCCTATGTTCGAACCTAACATTAGAAAGTCTATGTTTCCTACGGAATTCCTCTCCATAGTATTCAATTCGACTCCCGGTGGGAGTTCGAATAACGAAGAAAATCCCCTGAATGGATCCAATGCAGTAATTCCATACTTGCTTCCAATTAGCAACCTCTCTCTTGGTTGGTCAGAAATTACACTATGGACAGAGGAGTCAGTTAGCCTGATTGCAGTGGAGTGATCGAAATTTAACGAGTTTTCGCTATTGGGGATTTTCTTCGTCGAAGATATTTCTATCCCCCTGACTCCCGGAATTACTCCGGAATTGTCGTCGAAGTCAACTGAGTATTCCTCGAAATTACTGAATGATTCCCCCCACTGGGAGGTGCCTATTGTGACATCCTCAGTGATGAAGCCATCCCTGTCTCCGTCCCATCCATCCAAATCACTGTCAAGTGTGGCATCGCTGGAATTCAATGGATCCAGCCCATATTGAGCCTCCCATCCGTCGGGAATTCCATCCCCCATTACATCTAATGGGGCATATGATATTTCATCCCAGAAGAAATAGTCGGAATCGGAGAACCTGGGGTCGCTCCCCATCCAACCGGATTCCCCGGTTGGCCGCTCGAACTGAGTCTGGCAGGAGTCGTTAGTGAGTCCTTCTATAGAACCCCAGCACCAGAGGCCATCTCGCTCAGTAATCCAATCCCGTGGCGTACCTAGCAAGTATTCCTCTACATTCGTGAACATCTCCCCCAAGTCAATATCCCCATCGCTATTGAAATCGAATCCGTCACCACAGCCCCAGCTGAAATCTGCCTCGCATCTATCAAAGTCGGTGTTTTTATCACTAGCGTCTAATGGGTCAAAATATCGACATTCCCAGTAGTTATTAGCGTTGAGAGGGTCGTTTGGGTCTCTCTGGTATAGTCCTCCCAATGTGCACATATGTACTTCATATCCATCAGGTAAGCCGTCACCGTCAGTATCTGACTTTCGGGGATCAAGATATTCCCTCAAACCAGAATCTGTTTCATCGGGTGATTTGCCGGTGAGAGTGTTTCGATCCTCAAAGCAGCTATCCAAGGTGTAAGGCCAACAGTATTCCTGCAGAGCAGTCAATCCGTCCCTGTCGTAATCGGTTGAATTATCAGTAGAGTCGGAAGGGTCTAGGCCTAGAATAGAATGCTGAAAAATAGTAGTTTCAAGATTGATTGATTCCCCAAAAATAACCTCGTAGAGATCAGGAATCAAATCGCCGTCTTGATCGGTTACGGGAGATTCGGTGCCCTCTGCCAGAACTGGGTCTGTAGAGGAAACTGGAGACTGTGGACGAGTTTGAGAGACTAATGCGAGACCAGAAAGAATCAACAGAGAAACTAGCAATGCTGTCTGCTTCCTACGCATTCGCCCACCTCTAATGCAAAATCCCGTGTTCAGAGATTTATCATGGTGATGGAGCGTCGTTCGGACATTTGCAGTTAGAGAGGACTTGGGGTCTCCAACGAGGTTGAAAAATCGATGTTGTTCTGAGAGAAGAATGGATTTGTTCAAAGGTTGCCAATAACCGGCTTTCACTTGATGGGGATGGGCATAACTCACTTGGGATCTGGCAGTCGAGGAAATGCTGCCATCATCAGTTCAGGGGAATGCAATGTTCTAGTCGATTGTGGCTTCAGCCTAAAACAGACTGAGAAAAGACTTGAGATTGCCGGATTTGATCCTGAGTCAATCGAATCTATCATCGTCACACATCATCACAAGGATCACTCCGGTTCGGCCCTAAGAGCCTCCAAGAGGTGGGGTTCTTCTCTGCACTGTAATCTCGAAACTGCATCGAAGATGGGTTGGGATTCAGACGAAGAGTGTGTGGTTTTTGGAAACCTCGAGAGAGTTCAGTTCTCGACAGAGCTTAGCATGTTACCAATTCCTATACCTCATGACGATGCTGACAATGTAGCTCTGATAGCTAGTGACAGAAATGGGGGTCGTGCTGCGATTGTAACAGACCTAGGTGAAGCTCCACGAGATCTGATCAAGCATTTGTCTGGGTGCAATCACATCTCAATAGAAGCAAACTATGACCAAAAGAAGTTGCTAGGTGGACCCTATCCAAACTCTCTAAAGAGGAGGATTTCAGGGAGAGGAGGTCACCTTTCCAACAGGCAAGCCGGGGAAGTACTACGGGAAGTATTGCACGACGATTTGGAAAGTATTGTCCTATGTCACCTCTCAGAGAAGAATAATGCCCCCCATATAGCCGAGAGTGAGGTTCTGATGGCAATGGGTGACGAGTTTGATGGTAGCATCTCGATTTCTAAGCAACTGGGACCTGAATTCAGTTACTGGACGGGGCAGTCGGAGCCGAGAAGCATAGTGACTTCCTGATTACCTGCCCATCACTGCTCTGTGCACAGAGTTCTGGACTTCCTTCATCCTTCCCACGGCACCCAGATCCCTGAATAGGGAGAGTGATCTCTGAAGGTAATCCATTCTCTGGGAGCGATCGTTTTCGATCTCCCCTAGTCTGGCGAGCAATTCGCCCTGAAGCATCCGGAAGTCGTTTGACTCGGCCACAGTAAGACCATTGAGATAATGCTCTGCAGCCTCTTCCCTGCGTCCTGCATCAATTAGCACCTGCCCGAGAAGCATCTCAACTTCAACAGTGCTTTGAGGGTCGTTTTGATCCGAAAGTGTGTCTAGTGCTCCAGAGTAATGAATGAGGGCTAGATCATTGTCTGAAATCTTTGCATAATACCTCCCAAGGACGGCTCTCGATCTAGCATGAAGGAAATCCTGATTCGAGTCCTTAGTACTCTCGTATGCAAATAGTGCGTGCTCTCGGGCCCGGTCTAACTCCCCCATTTCAATGAATGCCGATGCAAGCCTTATTCTGGCGTCATTGAGGTCAGGGTCTTGCTCTTTTTCCAGTAAGTTCTCAACATTCCCATAAACCTCAAGTGCTCTGCGAACATCTCTCCTCCTGCGGAAAATATGACCCATATTGTTGTAAGTTCTTGCGGCTCCAACAGCGTCCCTAATCTCTATCTGAATCTTCAGAGCATTCCTGTGGAGCTCGAGTGCATCTTCCATGGCCCCCCTCTTTACTGCGATGTCTGCTCTAGCAGACAGAAGACGTGCGAGTTCGTGACTTGGCTGATTGCCACCGATGTGCTTGGTTGCTGCGTCATATTCTTCTTCCGCATCGTCCCATCTACCCTGGATTGTTAGAATATCGCCCTTTAGTTCCCGAATTAGACCTCGGCTTTTAGAATCGAAGTCACTGCTTTGGAGAGAGTTGAGAATTGAGAGTAGTTCAGTGTGACCGGAGCTAACCAAGCCGTGTCCCTCGGTTATTAGAACCTCAGCAAGGCCGTCTTCATCGCCTGTCTGGCTTAAGTGATGGATGAATTCAATCCTGTCTGCAGCATCGCCCTTCTTCCCTCTGTACCAATTCACTGCTGCGGCGTGAAGTCCGGTCTTCATTTCCTCATTCATAGATCTCAACAAGAATTCTCGGACAAGATCGTGAACATCGAAATTCTCAGCATCGGACTGGCGTGCCAGACCCTTCTCGACCAAATCATCGAGGAGGTCAATGCTTCCTTCGACTTGGTGAATAGCCTGGACTGGAACTGGTTCGCGGAATACGGCAATGGCTCCAAGTAGACGTTTCTCTGAACCTGAAAGACGACTGAAAATCTCCTTTTCGACAAATGCCTCTAGAGTAGCGTGGAATGTCTCGGCGACATTTCCTCTGTTGATTAGCTCGAGGATCAAAGGATGGCCACGAGATAGCGAGTATATGTGTGAAAATTGATCCGAGTCCATTTTCGGAATTGCAGTCAGGATCTGTTTACTCGACTCCTCGTCCAACCCTTGAAGGGGCATTACAAGAGTTACGATATTTCCAGACTGGTCGGATTCTGGAACGACCATTCGGAAGGAGCGGGAGAACATCACTAAACCAACTTCTTTCAGTGTGTGAATTCTCAGGGTAAGCTCCCTAAGGATGGAGAAAAGGGTTTCATCTCCGACCTTATGTAAGTCGTCAATCACTATCAATGAAGGTGCCTCAGACAATCCGGAAGAAATTAGGTTTACGGCCATTTTTGTTTGGGGCACCGGAGATGAAGCAAGATAGTCAGAAAGATCGTTGTTACCCACTGCTGAGAGCCATTCCGCGCATGCCTCGAGGAATGCGCGAGAGCCTTCCCAGTCTTGACATCTATGATAGAGGAGATTTCTCCGATGGGTAAATCTGTCTAAGATCTTTGTAGAAAGTGATGTCTTTCCGATTCCAGCGATTCCGGGGACAAGGATTGAAGCAGAATTGGTTTCTAGGAGCTTTGCCATCACGTCTAGTTCCTTTTCTCGACCATAGAATCGTCTTGTTCTTGGGAGGTCGTTGAGATAGGAAACTAGTTGCTTCTCAATGTGCTTCGATAAATCTCTCTCGACCAATTCAGAAGAAAGTCCAGAGAGATCAATAGTACCTGAGTCGTCCATGTATCTGAGCATGTCCACGTGCCTAAGAGGTAGTTCTGATGCCTCAATAGCTTCAGCCAGAGTTGTATTTTCAGAGTGACCACCTGAATGGATGATTCTTACTGATATTTCGGAAATTCTTGTCCAAATCTCGTCAGCAACCTTGGCCCCTTCATCAGTGAGGAAGTATGCCTTCCGCTTCCTAGAAACACCGGTGACGTGTGCTTGTCTTTCGATTAGGTGGCCATCCTCTTTCATACCAGAAATCGCACGGGGAACGTTTGAACGGGCAATGGACACCGCATTGGCGATGCCCATCTGAGATAGTGCGAAGGGAACTTCGACCTTGTCGCTATGATCGACGTAGTCGCTAAGATGTAGGAAAATCCTCTCTTGGACCCCCGGGCGTGATGAAGCCGTCGTTACCATATACCTAACACTCAGACTCACTCAATATACAAATGTTAGGAGAACATGGGACCAGATTATCCCTGAGAATCTGGATCTGGCACCCATTCTTCGGATACTGAGTCCCAAAGCCAACCGGGATGATCTTCATATCTCTCTAAAGCGCCACCATCGACCTCTCCGTCACCATAGTCTTCTGGTATCTGGACGGGAGTCTTGTAATCCTCTTCTTCATCATCGATCACGATTCCGATGAAGCCTGTGAAGTATGCTAGGATGGTCAAAGCCAATATGGCCAGAACGGCCACCGTCCCGACCAATAACCAGTTAGTACTCTCGACTGATGGCTCTCCCTTGCTAATTGGGTCTACAATCGATGTTCGACCAGAATACGAGAATTCCGGTATTGATGATTCTCCCTTTATTCTCGAACCAGGCACTCCTAGTTCCCAAGTCCCGTCTTCGGATACAATAGTATTGTTCACCGGATTGCCCCCGATCAAAACAGAAACTTGTTTTCCGGGGAGGCCTGTCCCGGAATATATAGCCATTTCATCCACTTCCACCCAAGACTTCTCTGGTTCTTGAATCGTGAATAATAGAGGGATGACTTGGAAGGTTACAGGGGCCGAATTGACTCGAGAGTCCCACGCATCGGTTGCGATGAAAATCACATTATTCAGAGTCCAAGATTCCATGTCATCATTGAAAAACAACATATCGGCAGGATCGTATCGGGCGATTCCATCTGTTCCTACGCCTACGACAAGAGGATGTCTGTCATCAGAATCGATTGTTGAGTCATTGTACACGGAGATGAATTGGATGTCGTTGTCAATGTCAGAGAAGTAGTCCTTCAGATCAATCTCGACTGCTGTGCACTTGTCCACAGAATTGGATTCTAGATCGCAATACAGGACAATTTCACTCTGCCAGTTGGAAGAGTCGAATTCGGGTTGATTATTTCCTGCATTTGGAGGATTGTCGGCAATTATTGTCACATCGGACCAACTGCTGTAGTCTATTCCATCATATGAGCGGAATCTGAGAAGGTACTCTGCGTCATGACGTAGATGCGTGGTGTCCCACTCCATCTCCCACACGCCTTCGTCCGAGAATTCATTGATGCTGGTCTCGAAAACTGAGACGTAGTCATTTGAGACGTCTTTAACTTCCAAGTCCACCCTTGTAACTCCGCCATCGAAATCCCTGGCAACCCCGCTTAGGAGAGTATCAAGGGAGGAAGATATTCTGGTTCCCGAGAATGGTTGGTTAACACTAATTGTGGGTTGGCTGTTCCGGTTGTCTATAGTCAGAGTAAGCACTACTGGCTGACACTCGTCAACATCTGCATTGCAGAAATCTGAATCAGATGCCCAGATTGTGAATGTGTAGGTTGTCAGTTCCATGGGTCTAGAGGAGAAGTCCCACGCCCAATCCCATGTGCCATCTATATTGGTCTCAACGGGACTAGTGACTTGGTAATTTGGACCTGAAATTTGCATATACACTAAGCCGACGTCACTATTGCAAGCATCTGGGCACCCATATGGATCCTGAGAATATCCATCAAAAAATACTGAACCGTCATCGTGGGAAGAGAATGAGCTGGGAGTAGTGACGAAGATGTTTGGTGGTTGAGTATTAAGCTTAATTGTGCGTGAAACAATCGGGCTGTAGTCTATGCCATCAAATGCCCTGAATTCGAATGCGTAATCCCCTTCCCCTGCGAGGGCAGTCATGTCGATACTGTAGTACCAAGAGCTGAAGGGCCTGTTGAAACGCGTTACTTCGCCCTCATTGGCACCGCTCGAATCTACTGCGTATTCAGTATCCTCCCATGAACCAGTGAAGGGATTCCGAACCTGTACAGCATGCACGTATCCTCCTTGATCCCATTGGGCCCTCTCATCAGTGAGATAGCTATTTGCTAGCGTCCCATCGTGGGCACTTCCAGTGATATTAACGACCCTGCGAAATGAGTGTCCTTCATTCTCCGTGACAATCACAGTAGGAGCATCATTCTCTAGGTGTGCGGTTTCCTCAAGTGAATTCTCCTCAAGAGTAAATTCACCCAAGTAGTAGCCATAACCAAACCTATAGGCAGTATATCTGTAAAGAGACAGTTCTCTTGTTCCTGCTGAATAGTCGCAACTGGAATCCGCGGTATCGATAGTCAGATCGCCATCATTGTCGATTCCATCGGAACATGAGTCCTCGTACTCGTCGTCCGCGAACCCATCCGGATTGTCCCCTCCCCCTAGGCCCCTGAAATCGAGATGGAAGTTCGATGGAAGAGCAATCCAGGGAGTGAAACCATCTCCACCAGTATTGACTCGGTATAGGTCGTTTCCAAGTGCATCCTCCACAATAACCATAGCATCACTGACCTTTTCCCCGCCAATTAGTGTCTGGAATCTAACCAACTCAGCCCTGCTAACCTGTACAGCAAAGTGAGTGGGCTGAGTTGCTATCTTAACCTTTGAAAGATCCAAGTTTGTCAGGTCGGCGAAGGTGAAGACAGTGGAGTTGTTATCCATGCTGACTCCCAAGGGGAAGTTTCTCGGAGTCATGTTCTGACAATTGTTGCAGTCCTTGACTGGAGTGGGGATTATGGCTCCCCGGAATTCGTTGTCTGGCCATGCCTCCTGATCTGGCCAAGAAAGTCGGACTGGGTATTCACCGCTAGGAGGGGATGGGATGTACTCTGACTGGGCGGTTACTGAGCTCTTCGTAACATTGTAGATAGTCTCGGCTTGGTTCCAGTCATTTTCTGAGAAGTATGCCAGTGAGCCATATTGCAGGGACTCGGCGTATCCACTATCGAAATTCTTGATTATGGCACCAGTCTTTTGCACATCGAATGAATTCCTCTGAATATCCAGAAGAGACCCGACTGCTCGGATACCATCTGCCGTACCTCCTGCAGTGATAATGTTGTCATACATCGTAACGCCAGTCACGTAGGCATGCAACACTGGGCATGTGAACTGGCCCCCCCAATTGGTTTCACTTTGGCAAGTCCCGGTTCCGTCATAAGAAATTGTGTTGTTTGCCATGTATAGTCTCGAGGCTGCTTGAATTGCGTATGAGTAGTCACCGGCCACAACTGGAGTCAA
>Ga0066850_10000138_pt1 | contig 38560 bp, 34 predicted proteins | sample ETNtaG_4_FD_67282 | JGI IMG/M metagenome (GOLD analysis project Ga0066850, IMG submission 67282) | Marine microbial and viral communities from oxygen minimum zone, Eastern Pacific Ocean - ETNP201406SV67 | ecosystem: Environmental > Aquatic > Marine > Oceanic | place: Pacific Ocean: Eastern... | reverse complement strand
AAATACCCAGCAGATAGACTATTACACATAGGAGAGAAATTATTACCATATAAGTGCTTGTAGTTATTTTAGTCATTTTGATATTAAATCGTTTTAGAGTAACTAATAATGTTCTTACCAAAATAAGCATCAAAAACTGTGCAGATGTTTCTGATTAACAGTCTGCCTTTGGGTGAAATTTTAATAGAATTATAATTTATTGTGAGTAATCTATCATTTTCATATGAAGTTAGAATATTTAATTCATTTGAAAAATAGTCATTAAAATTAATTTCATACATATATTCAATATCATCAAATTCTATTTTGAAATGACACATTAATTGAGAAATAACTTCTCTTCTTATTTCATCATCAAAGGTTAATTGATAGCCATGAAGAACGGGGGTTTGTTTATCGCTAATTATTGCATGATATTCTTCAAGCGATTTTAGATTTTGCGAATAGGTGTTATTTATTTTGCTTATGCCCGTAATCCCAAAACCAATAACGTCGCAGTCGGAATTTGTTGAGTACCCTTGAAAATTTCTATGCAATTTACCTTGATCTTGTGCAATTGCTAACGCATCATTTTTCTTCGCAAAATGATCCATTCCAATATAAATATAACCAGCACTTGTTAATAATCTGATGGTTTCGTTAAATATTTTAAGCTTGATCTCTGGTGTCGGTAAATCTTCTTTTTTAATTTGTCGTTGGGTTTTGAATAAATTCGGAAGGTAAGCAAAATTATATATTGCAATACGATCCGGGTTTATATTAATAACTTTTCTAATGGTTTCAGTAAAACTTTTTATTGTTTGTTTGGGAAGCCCGTAAATTAAGTCTATATTAACTGATTTAAAATTACGTTTTCTAGCTTCATTAATTATAGAAAGTGTTTCATCGTATGTTTGGATACGATTAATAGCTGCCTGTACCTCCGAATCAAAATCTTGCACTCCTATACTTACTCGGTTAAATCCAAGATTTCTTAATAGTGTTATCGTTTCTGATTTCAATTTTCTTGGGTCAATCTCAATAGAATAGTCACCGGAATCATCATCAAGTAAATTGAAGTTATTATTTAATACATCCATTAGTTGGGTTAATTGTAGTTTATTAAGATAAGTTGGTGTCCCACCACCAAAATGGATTTGTTCTACTTTACGATCCTTGTCGAAAATTTTCCCTTTCATTATTATTTCTTTATAAAGGTCTTTAAGATAAGGGGTAATATGTTTCTTGTTTGCTGTAATAATTTTATTGCATGCACAATAAAAACATACAGTGTTACAAAATGGGAGATGCACGTAGAGCGATAAAGGTTTAGGTAAACAAAATTGGTTGGATGCTGTAATCGCCGCACACAATTCGTCTGTCCCGAAATCTTTTGTAAACATATTTGCAGTAGGATAAGACGTATAACGAGGACCATTTAGGTCGTATTTTTTAACTAGTTTCTTGTCTAGCGATAATAAATCCATAAGATGGATATGCCCCAAGCAATTAAACTCTGAATGATTTATTCGAACGCGCATCTTTTTTCTGATTTGGCGCGTAGTTTGACCATTTGTCTTTATAGTATTGAATTCTTTTGTTTCCGTCGGACTCTCTATTGAAAGTTAGGAAGATATTTCTTCTGCTTTTATTGCTGGTGTTGGGGGGTGAGCCGTGTGGTACGAAAGCATCAAAAAAGATAACATCTCCCGGGTCGGCCTCAAGTAGCACATATTCGTCTTTGGGAGTATACGGAGGATCATCTTTCGATAAAGGCTCCCATTCTTTTGACATAAGTTTACGTTCGTAGTTTCCCGAATTCATGAAACTCAACGCTGCGTTTTCTTTTCTATTTTTATCAACTGCAATACCCATGGAGATGTAGAAGTCACCGTATGCATTCCACCCGGCAGCCTGATCCTGATGTAGCTTGTCAGCTCGGCAGCCGGGGAGTTTGTAGTTGATTTTTTCCTTAAATAGTACAGGTGGTTCACCAAGAAGGTCGGTTAAGCACTCAATAGCGTCAGGAGGAAGAAGAAGGTCAGTAAGTTCGGTATTGTGATCGCCAAGAATATTCTCAATACGTACCAGAATATGCTCACCAGTGATTGGGCTTTCCTCATAGTATTTTGCTTCTTGGCCTTCCATGGGCTCCTCATCCCGCAGTTTATCCAAATGAGCAGAGATTTTTTCCATCACTGCCTTAGTAAAAAATCTTTTTAATACAACAAATCCTTTTTGCCTAAATTCCTTTATCTGATTACTGCTAATTTTACGACTATTGGTTTTATTAGACATTTCGTATCTCCGCCTTAACTAACTGTTTCCGTTACGATGTTAATATTTTGAAATTTTAATCCCGGCACTATGCAGCGGCATATATGATGATTTTGAGGGTAAGGAGGGAGGGATTGATTGATCAAAATCAATAGCAGTTGAAATTTATCTCTATCCGAGAGTATAAAAAAGAAAATGTTTTCCACGAAACTGATCTAGATCAAATCTAAAATATATCTAAAGTGATTTAGATCAAATTTTTAAAACGTTTGCTACCTTAATCTATAAAGGATTTTTCAAGACATCTTTTAATGAATCTAAAATATATGAGCACAATGAGACAACTTATGAAAAAAGTGCTCCTATTATCGTTATCGTTATCGTTATTTTCAGCTCAGAGTTTCGCTTTTGATGCAAAGGATTGGAAGTTAAGGTTAAGAGGCTTAGCCATTGTTCCCGATGATAGTAGCACTACAACCGTATTGAACAATACTACGGGTCAGGGTTCTGGTGTTACCGTGGATAATAATCTTGTTCCCGAAATTGATATCACTTACATGTTGAGTTCACATTGGGGAATTGAGGTAATTGCTGGGGTATCAAATCATGATATTAGTGTCGATGGTACAAGCACAGCCACACTTGCAGCGCTTGGCGTGACAGACGGGACGAAGTTATTTGATACCTGGGTATTACCCCCTACAGTAACATTCCAATATCATTTTCTCCCAGAAAATACTTTCCGACCTTACCTTGGGGCTGGAATAAATTACACAGCGTTTCTTGCTGACAACGCAACAACTACCGCAGAAACAGCTTTTGGAGGCGGCATTAAAGTTTCAACAGAAAATGTCTGGGGATATGCAATACAGGCAGGCATGGATTATGACATCAGTGAAAGCTGGTACCTTAATTTAGATGTTAAATATATTGATATTGATACTTCAGCTAAATTAGGTGTCACTAGTGGCGCTCTTGCCGGTAACGTATTAAATGTTGATGTTGATGTTAACCCTTGGATTGTTGGTATTGGAATCGGTTATAGATTTTAGTTTTTTTATCATAATTATTAACTTTAAATTTTTTTATTTATAAAAAAAAGAGAGAACTATTTATGAGTAGTTTTATAAAGCTATTTTTTAAGATAACAACAACATTATTTTTGTTTGTTTATTGTATTAATGTGTTTGCCGAATATGGGCTAAATTTTCCTGAACCAGTAACAGAGAATGCACGCGATATTTACGACATTCATATGAATACGGTAAGAATCATATCTGCGTTATTGGTAGTTGTTTTTAGTATTGTAATTTATTCAATCATTTTTCATAGAAAAAGTGTTGGTTATAAAGCTGATCAGGAATTTCATAAAGGTGTATTTGGTCGCTGGGCATGGGTTCTTGTACCAGTTTTGGTTTTAGGTGTTGATCTTGGTATTGCAGGTAAAGCAGAACGTGTTTTGGAAAACTTATGGCTCATACCGAAGGATGAGAACATGATGGATGTAAAGGTAATAGGACATCAATGGTGGTGGGAATATGAATATATAGACCATGGTGTCACGGTTGAAAGTCGTTATATTCCAAAAGAACCATCAGACGATCTGTATTTACGTGACGTCGATAATCGTCTTGTTTTACCGATTAATACAAAGGTTCGTTTCTTACATACATCTGCAGATGTTATTCATTCTTTTTGGGTTCCGCAATTGGGTATGAAAAAAGATGCTATCGCCGGGTATATTACAGAGACGTGGGCGGATATTAATAAGGAAGGGATATATCGTGGTCAATGTGCTGAAATATGTGGCGCATGGCATGCACGCATGCCAATTGTCATTGAGGCAGTTGACCAAGAAAAGTTTAGCGATTGGGTGGCACAGCAAAAAAATATTATGTTGGCAAAAGCCGAAGAGGCATCTTCTGATAAAGAGTGGAGCATGGATGAGCTCATGGAAAAAGGACGATCGGTTTATAACAAACATTGTTCTGCATGCCATCAATTAGAAGGTGAAGGCCTTAATCCCGTATTTCCAGCACTTAAAGGAAGTAAGATCGTAAATGGACCACTGGATGAGCATATAAAAATAGTTTTAGAAGGCAAGGTCTCAACTGGTATGCCTGCGTGGAACAATTTATTAAATGAACTCGAGCTTGCCGCGGTCATTACTTATGAGCGTAATGCCTGGGGAAATGATACTGGCGATATAATTCAGCCAAGTGATGTTAAAACATCGGATTAATTATTATTTTATATCTGTTTTGGAGGACATTATAAATCATGACTAACGAAGCTGTGTTACACAGTCACATAGAACATGCCAAGCCAACAGGATGGAGGCGTTGGGTTTGCAGTACTAATCATAAAGATATTGGCACAATGTATATGATCTTTGCATTGATTATGTTATTTCTCGGTGGCGCTAGCGCTTTAGTCATTCGGGCCGAGCTGTTTATGCCGGGCATACAACTCACTTCCCCAGATTTATATAATTCTTTAGTAACTAATCATGCATTAATTATGGTTTTCGGAGCAGTAATGCCTGCAGCAGCAGGCATGGCGAATTGGATGATACCTTTAATGATTGGTGCGCAGGACATGGCATTACCCAGAATGAATAATCTTAGTTTTTGGTTTTTACCAGCCGCGGCCATTATGTTGGTTCTCGCTTTTATTGTTCCTTTCATCCCAGGAGGAGGCACAATGGTGAATACAGGATGGACTCTGTATCCACCATTATCTCTTCAGGTTGGCATGTCAATGGACTTTCTTATTTTTACTGTCCACCTTTTAGGGATTTCTTCAATTTTGGCGTCGATCAATATTATTGTAACGATATTAGGGAATCGCGCCCCAGGAATGACATTAATGAAAATGCCAATTTTTGTTTGGTCCTGGCTGGTTACTGCATTTCTTTTAATTTTAATTATGCCGATATTAGCCGGCGCTGTAACAATGTTGTTGTTTGACCGAAATTTTGGTACGAGCTTTTTTAATGCAGCAGGCGGGGGCGATCCCGTTTTATTTCAACATTTATTTTGGTTTTTTGGTCATCCCGAGGTGTATGTCTTGCTGCTTCCTTCTATGGGTATAGTTGGTTCGATTATCGCGACTTTTTCACGTAAACCGCTTTTCGGATATCGTTCTACCGTTTTTTCTATGATGTCAATCGGTTTAATCGGGATGCTCGTTTGGGCTCATCATCAGTACACAATAGGGATGTCATTGGGTGCTGTGACTTATTTTATGATTGGGACAATACTAATATCAATACCAGTTGGTCTTATGATATTTAATTTTATTGCTACGATGTGGCGGGGTTCAATGACATTTGAAACGCCAATGTTATTTGCGATCGGTATAATTTTAATGTTTTCTTTTGGGGGATTTACTGGCGTAATGGTTGCAGTAATCCCAGGCGATATTCAGTATCACGATAGCATGTTTGTCGTTGCGCATTTTCATTATGCCTTAATTCCTGGCGCGTTGTTTGGTCTTCTTGCCGGTGTATTTTATTGGATTCCCAAGTGGACTGGTTATATGTATGACGAAAAACTCGGAAAGTTATTTTTTTGGACAAGCATTATTGGTTTTAACCTTACCTTTTTTCCTCAACATTTTTTAGGTTTAGCCGGAATGCCAAGGCGTATCGTTGATTACAATTTAATATTTACTGAATTCAATGTGATTTCAAGTATCGGTTCCTTTATTTATGGTCTTAGTCATTTGATTTTTCTTTACATTATCATTAAGACTATCCGTGGCGGGAAAAAAGCTGATGGAAAAGTCTGGGAAGGTGCAAAGGGTTTAGAATGGGAACTTTCATCACCCCCTGAATTTCACAGTTGGTCTAAAACACCAGAAATAAAATAGAGATGAAACGAGAGCCAAATGTAAAAAATAATAATCGTACTGTTATAGTATTGACAGGAATCGTTATTGTTATGTTCGGCTTTGGCTTTGCAATGGCACCATTATATACATTGTTCTGCAATCTTGCCGGAATTCAAACGTTGGGTGGTAACTTGACGACAGAGAAAGCAGCAGTTGAGGATACAAGCAAACAAAGTCGCTATGTCATAGTTAAGTTTGATTCTACTATCACTCGTGGTTTACCTTGGAAATTTACTCCCTCAATAAAAGAAATAAAAGTAAAAACAGGGGAGCCTAATAATGTAATCTTTTTGGCAAAGAATTTTGCTGATGAGAGTATAATTGCGCAAGCAATTCCAAATCTCCTGCCATGGGACGCAAATACTTATTTTAATAAAGTAGAATGTTTTTGTTTTCAGAAACAACTTCTCGAAGCACAAGAATCAAAAGAGATGTTAATACGTTTTGTTGTTTCAACATCGTTACCCGATAAAATTAATTCATTGACTCTTTCTTATACAGTTATGAATGCTGACACTGACTCGATGAAGAAATATTCTAATGAAAGACAAATTAAGAAAACAAAGAACTATTTAACAGACATTTATTTTAAAGAAATACCATTGTTTTATAGCTTAGACAAAGAGACATCTTAACAAGAGGTAAAAGATATGACTGCAAAACAAGAGGATTATTACATACCAAATCCAAGCCCCTGGCCATTTATTACTGCTACTTCAGTTTTTAGTACGCTTCTTGGGCTTGCATTAATTATTAATGATCTCTTTTTTGGCGGTATATTTTTATTAGCTGGTATTTTACTTTTTACCTATCTTTTATTTGAATGGTTTGGGGATGTCATTGAAGAGAACAACTTGGGGCTTCATAGCAAGAAAGTAGATAGTGCTTTTCGTCAAGGAATGATCTGGTTTATCGCTTCTGAAGTCTTTTTTTTCATAAGCTTTTTTGCTTCTTTGTGGTATATCCGTAATGTGTCAGTGGAGTGGTTAGGTGGTACCGGTTACCTCTCAGCTACCCATGACTTTCTTTATAATCAATTTGATGCGCAATGGCCGACTGCTGGACCTGGCGCTGTGGGCGAGGGATTCTCACCCATGGAGGCATGGGGCATTCCCGCACTAAATACATTCATTCTCTTGACGAGTGGCGCAACAATTACCTGGGCACATTGGGGTTTAAAGACTGAGAATCGTAAATTGTTAGTCGGAGGTTTAATAACAACGATAATATTGGGTCTAATTTTTGTTGTAATGCAGGCTTGGGAATATCAGGATGCCTATGAACATTTAAATTTAACATTACGTTCGGGTGTTTATGGTTCAACATTTTACATATTAACGGGTTTCCATGGATTACATGTTATTACTGGATCAATCATGCTGGCTTCAATTCTTGGGCGAAGCATTAAAGGGCATTTTAGTCCGAAGAGCCATTTTGGTTTTGAAGCGGTCGCTTGGTATTGGCACTTTGTTGATGTTGTTTGGTTGGCTTTATTTTTTCTAGTTTATATGCTTTAACTCAATCTTTGATTGACTAACGAATTCAAAAATTACTTTGTAAAAAAAATGGGAGCACAAAAATGACACTAACTTTTAAGCTACCTGCGCTCATAATATTATTGTTGGTTGTATTTGCCCTTGTGGAAGCAATGTACTATTTAACAAAAGACCATGGCGATAAGGATAAAACAAGAGTCGTGCAAGCATTATCAAAACGAGTAACACTTGCACTAATTTTGTTTATTCTACTAATTGGAGGAGCTTTCTTTGGCATCATTTCGCCCTCCTAGCCAATGCAGGCAAACATCTCTTTAAGTATATTTTTCTAGTAACGCTTGTATATATTGGATTAGATATATTTTAATGTTTGATCGTTATTATTTTCGAATAAATGTGACGCTAATTATAGTTATGTTAATACTCGTAGGTGTGTTTGTTAAATTAGGCTTCTGGCAGTTATATCGTGCAAGCGAGAAACAAAAAATTGAAGAAGAGATAAAATACTCCAGTAATTTACCGCCATTAATTCTTAATGAAGTAGAAGATTCAAAACCTAAATATCGTTTTCGCAAAGCTATTGTTAGTGGAAAATATCTATACGAAAATAATATTTATCTTGATGGAAAGAAATATCAAAATGATATCGGCTATGAAGTGCTAACCCCATTATTGATTGATGGCACAGAGAATTTACAGGTTTTTGTAAACAGAGGTTGGGTTAAAATGGATGGAAATGGAGAAAAATTACCAGCTGTTTATACACCCAAAGGAAAAATAAAAGTTAATGGCACCATCGTTTTTTCTACGCCCCCACCATTTATAAAATTGCCTTCTACTGATATTGAGCGTGATTGGGGTGAGCGCTGGCCATTCCTCGATATAGATTATTATACTGCACAACATGATGCTAAGGTTTTACCATTTTTTATACAGCAATCACCCGAAGATCAGAATAGTTTTATCCGTCAATGGCCAGCGTTTAATGCAAAATATTTTATGCATATAGGTTATGCAATACAGTGGTTTGTCTTTGCCGTTATTACTATTTTAGTTTATTTAGGGTTATCTATTGTTCAAAAAAATAATACAACAAGGATAAATCAATGAACGAATATCAGACAAAAAACAATAAATTCAGATTTGAATTATGGATTTTAATTGTAATATGCGCATTCCCAATGACCGCATCATGGTTTTTTTATAATCATCCTGATTTTTTACCAAAACAACAAGTAAATCAAGGCGAACTCATCAACCCGCAACATCCTGTAAGATTTGAAAATCTTAAGACCATAGATGAGCGTGAATTTCCAGCGTTAAATCTTGATGGTTTGTGGACTCTTGTTAAATTGAATGAAGGTAATTGCAGTAAAACTTGTCAGCAAGATATATATGATTTTAATCAAATTCGACTCGCACTAGGCGAGGATATGCGTTATTTGCAAAGAATATTAGTTTTGAGCGGAACAACTATTACAGATGAATATTTGAAGACAATTTCAAAGTATCCAAAGATGGTTATTATTACAGAAGCACAGCCTTTCTTTAGTGATTTTGTTTCTAATTTTGCCAACTTTGAAGAAATAAATAATAACGGAATTTATTTAATTGATCCGAAAGGAAATCTTATGATGCATTATTCACATGGAATAAGCAGTGAAAATATACTGAAAGACTTAGAGAGATTGATTATGGCCACAAAGAATTGGCTTGGATAAAGGGAATTATACATTGAGCTATAAAAATATAATTTTATTTTTTGATCAAAATCAAATTCAGCAAAATAGAACTATGTAATCATAAAAAATCTACTATTTGGAGCGTAACTTTGTGTTTATTTCAGCAGCTTTTATTTTATTTCTTATATTAATTCTTCTAATCATTAGTGTAACAGTAATTATTGCGATAAAAGGGCATATTAAAGTTACAAAAAAGTTTCGAAATAATTTGAAGATAAAATTAGAAAAACTACCTTTTTATGCCATGTTGCAGAAAAGAAATATTGATATTAATAAATATCTTGAAAAATTTAAGGTAGATGAAATTGAAGAGCACTTAGTAAATTGCAAAGAATGCGAATCAAAAGAAAAATGCCTAGAAATGTTAGAAGATGATGATAGTTTTGAGGAAGACTATTCATTTTGTCCTAATGATGAGCATTTTAGAGAAAACGAATAGATAATTTCCAGGAAGTGAAAAGTTATTAAAAATGATATAACAATTATTGGTGCCGGGCCAGCTGGTCTCAGTTTTGCACGCTCTCTTGCAAACACTGATTTGAATATTTCGATAGTGGAGAAATTAAATGAAAATATCTTAGCAGACCCTGAGTATGATGGTCGAGATATTGCATTAACACATTTCTCAGTTAAATTATTAAAAGAGGCTGGTGTGTGGGGAAGAATTCCAAATATCTCTAAATCCCCTATAAAAGAAGCAAGAGTTCTTAATGGTTATTCACCATATTTCTTACATTTTGATCATCGCAAGGCAGGTTGCGATGAATTGGGTTATTTAATTTCTAATCACTTAATACGGAAGGCGTATTATGATGAAATTAAAAATTTCTCTAACATTGAATTAATTACCGATACTACCGTTACATCAATAAATAGAAATCCAGAAGCAGCTACTATTACCTTATCAAATGGTAAAATAATCGAAACACGTTTAATTATTGCGGCCGATAGTCGTTTTTCTGAGACTCGTCGTGGCGAAGGAATATCTGCCAGAACGCTAGATTTTGGACAAATTTGTGTCGTATGTCGAATGCAACATGAAGAACCTCATTTTGATATTGCTTATGAGTGTTTTTATTACGGAAGAACACTAGCAGTTTTACCGCTGACAGAAAATCAATCTTCTATTGTCATAACGGCTCCTTCAAATCAACACAACAAAATATTAAATATTGCCGAGAATAAATTTAATAAAGAAGTCTCAGCACAATTTAAATTTCGTCTAGGCAATATGAAACTAATAAGCAAACGTTTCGCTTATCCACTTATTGCAGTATATGCGAATAGATTTGTGTCAACACGTTTTGCATTAATTGGAGATGCTGCTGTTGGGATGCATCCTGTAACGGCCCATGGATTTAATCTTGGTCTTAAAGGACAAAATGCACTAGCAAAAGAAATAAAAAATGCTTTAGAGAAGAAAATAGATATTGGTTACCCTAGTGTATTAACAAATTATCAATCCATACACAGACGAGTATCATATCCATTATATTTGGCAACGAATGGAATTGTTTGTTTGTATACAAATGAAACATCTAAAGCAAGATTTTTAAGGAAAATAATCCTAAAACTTGCTAATAATATTTGGCCTGTTAAGCGTGTAATATTGAATAAATTAACTGCCATTGAAGACTAAAACCCGCATTTCCTTAATTTTCTATATACCTGATATACCTGAAGAAATTTAAATAATAATGGTTGTTATTTACCCCATATTTTTTGTTTTGTACAAGAAATCGCACATATTATCTTCTGTTAACTTGACTAGAATCAATTCTCAAGCAAATAAGTTCTTGTAAAGTAAATTTCACTTATAAAGGCGGCTTCATATTTTCGGGCTCGATGGTTTCTGTTGAGGTGGGAGGGATGGTGTGTTATGTCTTTGTTTTAAAAGGCTAAAAATATGTGAATCTGATTTTGTTGCTGCAATGCTTCTGTCGTTGGCGATATTAGTTGCCGGTTCGGTCGAGGCAGAAGAGGTTGTCGAGGCAGAAGAGGTTGTCGAGGCAGAAGAGGTTGTCGAGGCAGAAGAGGTTGTCGATAAGGCGCACGAGGATTTGTTTCAAAATAAGCGATTTCCTTCAGCCTTTGAATGTAAGGTTTGTCATCCAGTTCAATTTCGTCAATGGTCAGCATCAAGTCATGCCTATGGCAATCTAAGTCCCTTTTTTGTTTCGGTAGAAAATTCAGTCTTAGGCAAGTCTAACGGTACCTCGGCTGATACTTGTTCCCGTTGCCATGCACCAATTGCTGCTGTACTTGGACTTATGCAAATTTCCAATCTGAAACGAGCACAATTTGCTCGTGAAGGGGAGGATTTTTTGGGGCCAGTAGTTGAAGGTGTAACTTGCGTTGTTTGCCATCGGTTTGATAAAAAATATGGTAAGCGAAGTGCCCGTGCAATGATTACTGAAGGCGATATTTTTAGTCCTATTTTCGGGCCAACCAATAACGAAATTCAAGCAGAGGCTGAACAAGACTCCAGACTGTCTTTGGTAACTGAACCTGGCAAGAAAGGACGAGCAATTCATAAACGAGTTGAGGAATATCCTTTTCTAAGAGCCTCAAGATTTTGTGGTAATTGTCATGCTTCCAGATTACCAACTGGCTTTCATAATGAGGAAACTTTCGATGAGTATAGAACCTCGAAGTCAGCAGCCGATGGCGTAACTTGCCAAGATTGCCATATGGGTAAGGTCCCGGGTGAAAATAAGGGGTTTGATAAAGGTCCAGCCGCGATAGTAGGTAAGGTTGAGACCAAACATCGGCGTTTGTCGAATCATTATTTTGCAGGTCCGGATTTTTCGGTACTGCATCCCGGTATCTTTCCACATAATCCAGATGCAGTGGAGTTAGCAACTTATGAGCAATGGATGGAATTTGAACACAAAAAAGGCTGGGGTACAGATGAGTTCGAGGACAATGTTACCGATGATAATAAATTTCCGGAATTTTGGCAGGATCAGGACTTGCGTTACGAGGCTCGTGAAATCTTAGATGAACAGTTCGAGTTACTTAATTGGGCAAAGGGTCAAAGAGATGCAGTAATGAAAGCTGGTTATAAGGTCGAAGATGTAGTTATCGACGATTCGAATATAAAGGACGGCTTAAAGTTCCGCATTAAACTTAGAAATGCCGTGTTGGGTCATAATGCGCCATCGGGTTTTATTCACGAACGAATGGTATTTTTCCAGATCACGGTAAAGGATAGTCAAGGTAATGTTGTTTTTAAGTCTGGTGATCGCGACCCAAACGGTGACCTCCGCGAAAGATACTCCCGATATGTTCGCAACGGCGAATTAAAATACGACAAACAATTATTTAATTTGATGAGTCATTTTATGGTTGGGACTTTTTGGGGTGGTGAACGCACTCAAATACGATTTATAAATTTCTCACAGACGACACGGCCATTTATTCGCCCACCACCAAATCCGACCGCAATACATATGCGTCCAAACATGGTTCGCACAAAGAAAAATAGTATCGAGCCAGGTGGATATCGATGGGCAAAATATTCCATTGATCCAGATTTATTAAAATCGGATGAGACCTATACGATAAGTATGAAGTTGATTGCCCAACAGTTGCCGGGCTACTTTATACACGTCAATTCCCAAGTGGGGCTTGATTATAACTTCTCTTTACGTGAGTTGGCGAAACGGGTAGTCGATCTAAGTATAAATTTATGGGAAACCACGGAAACAGTTAAGATTAAAAGGTAAAAAAATGTTTTTAATCAATCATCAAATAAAAAAAATAAGTACCCCAATATTTTTTAGCACCCTTGTTTTTTTTACTTGTATACAATTTGCATATGCCGACATTGAGTCTTCAGTAAACAATTGGACAAAAGCCTGGTCTTCACAAAAAGTTGATCTCTACCTTGATAGTTATGCTGAGCAATTTACCCCTCCAAAAGGAAAAAGCCGCAAAGCATGGGAGAGTGAGAGAAAGATAAGACTGCTAACACCAAGTTATATCAAGGTAGTCTTATCTGATTTAAAGATAAATCAGTATGAAGAAAATTATGCAGATGTTGAGTTTACACAAAATTACCAATCAGATACTTATACTGATGAAGTCAAGAAACGACTATCAATGCAGAAAGTTGATGAGCAATGGTTGATTGTTAAAGAAAAAGTAATCGCAACTAATAACACAGAAACTGAAAATTTAATAACCCAAAAGAAAGCACCAGATACTATCTCCAGAGATATTAAAGAAAATGTTGTATCGATTGAAAAAGAAGTTATTCCAGTCAATGAAACTATCGAAGAAGCATTAAATCATTGGTCAAATGTTTGGTCTGCCCAAAACATTGATGCTTATCTTGCAGCTTATGCAGAAAGTTTTGTCCCGCCAAAAAAGTTAAGTCGAAGAAAATGGGAAAAACAACGTCATAAACGAATACTTTCTCCTCGTTTTATAAAAGTTACACTTACTGACACAAAGATCAAAATACACGGAGAAGATTATGCCGATGTTGAGTTTAAACAAAACTATCAGTCTGATAATTATAGTGATGATGTCAGAAAACTTATCTCGATGCAGAGGATTGAAGACCAGTGGTTAATAGCACAAGAGAAAACACTAGAGGCAAAAATCCAAGAGGAAACGCCAGATATAAGAACCCAGAAGAAAGACAGTATCCTGTTAGAAGAAGAACAATATCTGGTAGTGGAATTAGAAACCACTGAGGAGAGCGCTTTAGATTCTGCGGAAGCGGTATCCACAGAGGAAAGAGAAGGAGAGAATACAAAAGAAGAATCCACTTATGAGAATACAAAACTCAACGAAAGCAGTTCGCGTTACTCAGATGAGATGATTACACTCAAAGAACAACAAGATTTACCGCAACGCCCAGAACCATTTTTCGAATTATGGCAGGACTATGTAAATCAAGGTCCGTACGCCTATGAGTTCGAACTACCTACTGGAATGGTTGTTTCACCAGGCTTATTATTATTTGGTAATCTTAATACCGGACTAGAGGTTACCGATGATGGTGTTAATGATGTCGATTCAGCATGGGTTACGACAATGGACCTTTTTCTGAATTTAACTCTCAGCGGTACCGAACGGATTTTGGTCGGCGTCTCTCCGTTGACACGTGAAAACGGGGCTAAGTCAGAGTATTCATTTTCACCCGGTGATAATGGATATATTAACAATCATAACGTTCGGTTGACTACCGCCTTTTTTGAGGGTGAATTATCTGAAATGTTTCCGAAGCTTGATATGGATGGTCGGTTACCACTCGATTATGAAATCGCTTTTGGACGTCAACCTGTTATTGTTCAAGGTGGTATGCTGATTAACGATACAATGGATTCATTTGCCGTCACTAGAAGCACAATTCCTTTTAGCGGAACTAATTTTGCACGAATTGGTGGGTTTTTTGCTTTTGGTAACATTGATCGTAGTAATAATGTTGATGATGACCGTGCCGAATTATACGGCATCTTTTCGGCAATCGATGTTGCTCATTCAACGTTTGAAATCGATGCAACTTATATTGATACCACTGATACTAATAGTGACCAGGTAAATTTCGGGGTTAGTATGCTTCGCCCCTTTATTTTATTTGAACACGACGTTGATACACAATTTCGCTTTCTCCATTCATATACACCAGATAATGAGAATGCACATGCAACTGATGGAACTTTACTCTATACCAGTTTTTCCTTCGCGCCAAAAAGGACTGATAATATTTTGTATTTGAATGCGTTTAAAGCATTCGGTGATTATGCAACGGCAGCTCGTAGTGCCGGTGGTCCTTTATCTATTACAGGGCTGTTATTTACTAGTAATGGTTTAGCTGGAGCACCAATCAACAACTTTGCTAGTGATGCTTTTGGCGGTTCACTTGGCTATCAAATGTTTTTCTCTCCAGCGCTTCGTCGTAATCTTATTTTTGAGGTTGGCGGAAAAATTGATAATTCCTCAAGCACAGTCAATCGTTATGGTGGAGCAGTACGCTATTCACATGCATTAGGACAACATGTCTTTTTTGAAGTTGGCGGTTTTATTGTTGAACAGGAATCAACAGGTGATCCTGCATATGGTATACGGACTAAAATAAATTTCATTTTTTAGAAAAAAAAGGGGAGGGAAGTATGCCTGTTTCAATAACCAGACATACATTATTTTTATTTACTATACTCGTTGCAACATTCGTACACATACCAATTGTAATCGCTGAACCTTATTATCAGGGCCCAGAAAGTTGCGAGGAATGTCACGAGGATATATATAAATCTTGGGAGAAAACCAAGCACTTCACATCCTATCGCACGGCACATAAAGAGAAAAATGCGAAGAAAATTGCCGAAGCTGTGGGCACTAAGAAGGGAATGAAACGGAACAAAGATTGCATTATTTGCCACTATTCAACAAAACAGAAAAAGGCTGACGACAAACCCAAAGTAAAGAATGGTCCATCCTGTGAAAATTGTCACGGTGCCTCGTCAGACTGGGAATCAGTTCACTCTGATTACGGTGGAAAAAAAGTTAAGAAAGAACAAGAGGCTCAAGATCATAAAGTCAAACGGATTAATGATTCTACTGCTGGCGGGTTAATTTGGGCTTCAATGCATTATGACCTTGCCGTTAATTGTGCGAAATGTCATGGTTTAGCGCGGCAAGAGATCAATGAAGAGGCATTCGGTAAAATGTTAGAAGCGGAACACCCAATTAATCATTCCTTTGAGATTGTTATGTTTTCTCAAGGCAAAATGAGTCACTGGGAAGATAAACGTTCCAAGGCTCAATTAGCTAATTTGTTTATCGCAGGACAGGCTGCAAAATTAGTTTCCGCCAGTAGAGCAGCATCCGAAGCTAAGAATGAAAAATACAAAGAAGAACAATTGAAACGTGTTTCTGATGCTGCGGCAATCTTGAAAGTTATACCTGAGGCAGCAGCACTAATTAAATCACCAAGTGACACTAATGCTCGTGAAATGATGAAAGCGATCAAGGAAAAGGATCTTTCAGGCTTGGTTGGTAAGCTGATTCCTTGCGCAGGTCCAGACGAGGAAAACCTAAAACAATGCTAATTATTTTACCTATTTTAGTGAGTGCCTAAATAATTTCATCATATCTGATGTATAAAATTACATTAAGATCTGTGTTTTGTTGACAAGCAAGAGTTGTTATTCATTACTAAGCATCGATCACTATGTCTGATTTTGGTACTGAAATACATGTGTGACAGGACCCATCTTCTGCCGGTGAGCCTGGAGGATTAAGATATTTGACCTCGCCGTCCATGATTGCCGTAATACAGCTATCACAATTTCCAGCGCGACAACCAGCTATAATATTTACAATGCCATTTGCTTCGGCAAGTTCTAGAATAGATCCTTGAGTTGCATCCCATGATGTTGTTTTGTTAGAACGCGCAAATTTAACATTGACAGTTTCAGTACCAGAAACACTTTTTTTATTATCTTCAGTTGATGTTTTTTTGACCGTAGCCGGACCGAAAGCTTCAAAATGAATACTGTTAACTGGAACATTCCAGGCTTCAAGTTCCTCAACAAGGGATCCCATCATCGACGGTGGTCCGCAAAGATAGAATTCATAATTACTGGATTTAAGATGCTGTTTTAATAAATCAACACTAATTTTTTCACCATAATGATAATCCTTATCTATTATGTCATCTTCACCTGCTTCAGAATAACAGACATGAAGATGGATGTTTTCATTTTCCAGAGTAGTTTTTTGTAAATGTTTTTTGAAAGCATGATATTTACCATTTCGAACACCGTAGAAGAAATGTGTTTCGCGTAGTGATCCAGATTCAATGACGGAATTGAGCATACTAAGACCAGGCGTTAAACCAATTCCACCACCAATTAATACAATAGGTTTGTGTGAAGACATATCTAAGAAAAAGTGTCCTGACGGTGCTTTGACATCGACGATATCACCAATTTTTAATTGATCATGAAAGAAGCTAGAGGCTAATCCAGGCAAAATGTTTGGTTTATTATGTGGTGGTTCACGCTTAATTGTCACACGATAGTAATCAGGATGATTAGGGCTATCAGATAATGAATAACATCGAATGACGGGTTTTTTTTGGCCCGGAATATGAAGATTAAAAGTAAGGAATTGGCCTGGCTCGAATGGTGGTAAGGGTTTACGATCATGTGGTTTCAGGTAGAAGGAAAAAATACCTTTTGCCTCCTTTACTTTATCACTGATCTCAAATTTACGAAAACCGTTCCAGGAATGATCAGATTTTTTTTGCTCAACTTTTCGACGATCGGTAATGAGATCGATCTCGATCTGTAAACGCTGTCGATTCATCTCATAATTACGACGTGTCCAAGTGGATCGTCGATTGTTAATTAAGATCCAGTTACCGATATAGATCGTTAACATCCCTAAAAATGAGATAACGGATAAATCAATTAGCATATCTATTTCCATTTTTAACTCCCGGTCTTACATAAACAATATTGATATTTAATTTTTATTTCTGGTTACGCGATCAGTAAAATCGAAACCCTTATGGTAGTTATGACAGAGCTGACAATCTTCTCGAATTCGACCTTTGGCATGACATTGACTACAAGTTTTCTTTTCTATTGAAATAAAGTTACTTGAATATGTCATCGGATTATAATCTTCGAAGCTTGAATCATATGCAGCATCAGCATTAAGTTTGTGACACTTAGCGCAACCTTGATTGGGATCAGAAAGCTTAACACCCTGTGGATCGACAAGACGGAGATGGCGTTGGTGAGAAAAAGATTGATAACTACTGTTTTCATTTTGATGGTATTGCCATTCGATACGTAGTTTCCCTTCTTTTTTATCACGCGTAATGGCGTGACATTTTACGCAAGCTCCAGGCCCATCTTTTTTTGACAATAAATATTCCCTCATTACCTCTGCCCGCTCAATCATCTCTTCATTATCTCCTCCCGCGATAACCGCAAAATCCAGCCACCTTTTAATAACAATGTCGGCATGGCCGTTTGGTTGGTAAATAAATTCAAGAAGATCTCCATACCATCCACCAAAAGCAGGACTGGCAGGGAGCTCGTATTCTAAGTTCATAGCCCAGGCACAAGCCATGCGTTTTGCTGCTTCGGGATTAAGTCCAGTTAATAATTGATTTGCATTAAGTCTAACCCCGTTTTCTTCAAGCATTTCAATTAATGGCGATATCCCGTCTTCTATCATTCCTAACATCAAGTTTTGAAAAGCTTTACTATATTTTTCTGGATCATCAGGTGTTAGACCCATTAGATAAGAAGTAATAACACTCATCTCGTCGACCGAAACACTTTCATAATCTTCAGCGTTCTCATCTTCTGCGTCTTCATTCGGACCACAAAGCTCGATGGCGACTTCACGATCAATATCAGGTTCGTTGAATTCTGGTAAACGTAGAAACACTAATTTACGTTTTAGAATTTGGTTAGTGTGACAAGTAGCACAGATTTTTTCATAACCCAGAGGTTTAATGTTACGTTCTTCGGATTCGTTTTGGTGACAGGTTATACATTCGGCAGGAGCGTCTTCGGGTTTACGCTTATCTTTTTTCATACGCTCATCTTGAAAGTATTTCGTAAGATGTGTTGTGTGATCAAAGTTGATCGCTGTGCGTCTAAAATATGGGAATTCTTCCGAAAAATCAGAATGACCCGTACTAAAATTAGTAAACTTTTTTTCATGACAAGATGCACATTGTTCGTCACTTAAACTAGAAATATCAGCACTAACTCCTTTATGTTCGTTATGGCATATAGTGCATTCGGTTTTTATAATATTTTTATCGGCAGGAAAAACTGCATTATGCGGCGATGTTGCTTCCCCCTCGAATAAATGACAGTTAACGCAGGCCTTAGTTATAGCAACATCACTATCAGTGATAACAGCCATTAACCATGTTGTTAGTTTTGATTCGTGTGCTGTATGGCAGGTTTTACACTCTAACGTTTCAAAGAATCCGGTATGTCCGTCCGTCAATTCTCCGGCATCTAACGCGCCAATTCGAAAGCCATCTGAAAAAATATTTTTCTCGTTGGAAAGATGAGTAAAAGCAGCAAGCAATGCAACTATAATTCCTGCAGCGATGATTGATAATCTACCACGATACCAACGCATTGTACGTCGTGGTACGCATGGCGATTGTGTACAACCACAAATACCCTCAGGGCTCGGCCCGTTTTTACAAGGACCTCCATCAACCTGAGGTCGGCGACATTCCCAACGCCCATTTACAAAGAAAGGTTCGCACTCGGCGACACATCCACACGTGCCATCGAAATTAGGACCGGCTCTGCAAGGCACCCCCCATTCAGCAGCTCGTCCACATATATATTTGTTGCTTGGTCTTTCGTAAGCACTTTGATCAAAATCAGAATGATTTTTCTCTGTCATAACGCGTACACGTTAACAACGAGAAAATGCCAAAAGGACAGCAACATTAATGCTGAGGTTAGTGGAATATGTATAAGTAGCCAGCATTTCATCGCACCCTGCAAGGTATAATGAATATCAATAATATTTTTTTGATAAGCGAGCTGACTCAGTTCATTAAGATACTTTTGTTCATCTATATTAAGATAACGGCGAACTGCATTATCTTGATGCTGAATCCATTGCTGGCTGCGTTGACTACCGATCAGGTGTTGAAATGTAAATCTAGGTTCTGCGAAAAACCACTGCAATGTATCCAGATAGTGTTTGCCAAGTGTTTCTACTCCACTTTTATTGCAACACTTAAGCATCGTTTCTTCAGCTTTTTGACGTAGTTTGCTTATACGGAGAGGGATACGTTCAAAAATGACTTCAACGCCAGTTTGTGTCAAAAGTTTTGGATAGATCTGCTGAATAAGGTAACCAATGATCCCACTAGTCACAGTAAGGTAAAATAAAATAGCCAGAGATTTTTCATACATACCTGTAGGCCAAATTGTCTTTGTATGAAGCCAATAAACAGCCAAAACAAAAAAACCACCCACGGTATGCAGCATAAACCAAGTTGAAGCTTTACCGATCATTGGTAACATTGATAAACGTTTACGAATATTAAAAAACGCCAAGAAGACTATAGTTACGAGCAAGCAATAACCAGTCAGTTCACTTGGATTTCCAAGGCGCGCATGAATTGATTGATCTTTAATTGCTAATAAACCAAAGATGATTCCAGCAATCAGCCAAATTAAAATGTGATACATACGGATGGAATTCATAATGTATCATCATCCACAAACATTTCCCGACGAAAATCAACACGACTCAGAGCATCGTGTGAGCAGGCGCGCACACAGGCAGGACCGCCTGGAGTTGTCGAACAGAGATCACATTTTGTTGCTTTGAGAATTGGTTTGTTTGTTTCGCGATCGAATAATTCTTCACCCGATTCACTCCTAATTTTAACCATTTGAATATTGTTGTAGGGACATGCTGTGGCACAGTTTGAGCAACCAATACAAACATCATCATTGATAACAACAGTTCCATCAATTTCGTTACGATAGATGCCTCCGGTAGGACAACCAATCATGCAAACTGGATCAGAACAATGCATACATGCATTTACCACCATCCAATGATTAAAAGTTTTACCATGACGAATAAAGCGAGGATTTCCATTATGTGTTGAGGCACATGCACGAACACAATCATCACAACGAACGCAACGATTAAGGTCAATTAACATGGATTTAGTGGCGTTAATAAAGCGTTCTTCTACCGCCCATTCTAGCATTGCATCATCTACTAAAGTTTTAGTATTAGCCTCAGTTTTTATAGACGCTAAAGATTTAATTTTAGGAAAGACGTATTCCTCTAAGATTCGCCCCGGTACGCGCAGGACATCCACGTAACCGAGCGCAGTCAAGGAAGCTTTAAGATTTACTGGACTACCACTTTCCCAGGTAGCAAAAAGTTCTTCATAACCAAAAGTATCACCCGAGCTGAGATAAGTAAGGGTGCGTTGACCGCTTCCGTATTCAATGGATACACGTGCAAATCCGGCGCGGATCATCAACAAGCCGTCTGCATAATCATTCTGTTGAGCAATCACTGGTTCGTGTTCGACACCCCATTGACCAGAAGAGCGCAGGCGCTGAAAACTAATATACCAATCAAATCCTCCATAGGTTTCAAATAATGTTTCATTAGCAATTTTGCTTAAAGTATTTTCGTCAAGCTCAGAAAAAAGTTCTGTTTCGCGTAGATGAATGGTTAGTGCATTTTCCCGATAACACTGATCAATTGTGTGTCTAAAGGCTTCATTGTATCGTCGAATTTCCCGGATCCCTTGCCAACGTATTTCTAAAAGTGTTGTCTCAGTTTCGGCAAACACGGTTGCGGTTCTAGGAACTCTACCAAGCGCAGCCAATTCTCCAAATAATTCACTCTTACCTTTTTCAATGGTATGGAACTTTTTTAAAACTTCAGAAATATCTTCGATAAAAATTCGGTTTGTAGTGCTGTATTTATAATTTTTTATTTTTTGATCATCACATACTGTCTGTGCTTTGTAGCTATTTGTATCTCGGGCTTCGGGAATTTTCGAGTTGGTCCAGATTTGACTTATCGTATCAAGGAACCCCTTTTTTGTACTTTTATCACGCCCTAATAGGAGGCTTGGGTAACTATCAGCAAAAATCCGTACTCTACCGCTTAAAATTAAGAATGCTGAATTTCCATAATCACCTTCTCGAACGATGATGTCACCAACTTTATAATGTAGGAGTCGCGTGTCATTTTTAAGAATACCCTTTAGCGGTGTGTGCTCGGGGTAAGCTTCGGCATCAAGAGTAATAATTTCGGGTTGATCCATGAGCCACGCAACATCTTTTTCACTCATTTCAGGATCATAAGGAGAATCCCAACGTTGCGGTTTCGTGAGGTGAGTAATGGACGCCATTTTATACCTCCCGTTTGCGCATTAAATTTAAATCACTTTCTTCTGATGCTAGATTAAAGGGTAAATATATAGGATTTGTATTCTTAGCAATTTGATCTTAATCAAGACGACAAATAAAAAAAAACTATTATAATCAGTATCTTATAGTATTATTACTTTATTTATGTATATTGTTATTTTAATTTTACGAATTGGGTAGGCATATCTTGATATGTTAGGTTGATAACAATAAATTTAATACTTATTTACACTACAATAACTATTATGAGACTGACAAACTGCCACAATTTTCAAGATTTTAGGAGGCTTGCTAAAAAGCGTCTGCCATCCCCTGTATTTCACTATATAAACGGTGCTTTCGGTGGCGCTATTTTTGCTTGGTTATATAATTACCTCCCCAATAATTGATCTAGATCAATTGGGAAAAGGATAATTTCAGTAGATTTGGACGTTTAAGAGAAATGAAATAGGTTAAAACATACTCAATCTATTTTGCCAAAAATGGAATCTTGCATAATGACGATAACAAAAGAAAATACAGAGGAAATTGCTGGAAGAAGTATTTTTAGAAGTCCTAGGGTTTCTTGTGTAACCTGCAGTTTAAGTGAGTTATGTTTGCCGCGAGGTTTGAAAAAAGAGAATTTAGATAAACTTGATTATATTATTAAAAATTCTCCCCCTATAGCAAAAGGCAATCACTTATATCTTCCTGGTGATGATTTTAAGTCATTATTTGCAATTCGTACTGGTTCAGTAAAGGTATATGTTCTCGATAAAAATGGCGAAGAACAAATTATAGGTTTTTATTTCCCCGGCGAAGTTATTGGTTTTGATGCCATAAACAAGGAAAAATACATATGCTATGCAATAGCACTCGAAACATTATCGTATTGTAAATTACCTTTCGAAAAAATGAGTTTAATTTGCGCGGAAATACCCGAATTTCAAGATCAAATGTTCAGATTACTAAGCGATGAAATATCAACTGAGCATGATTTGATCCTTACGCTTAGCAAAAGAACGGCTGATGAAAAGCTAGCAATATTCATAATGAGTTTATCTAATCGATTTGCAAAGCTTGGTTACTCATCTACAGTATTTAATTTACCAATGTCTAGGCAGGAAATAGGTAATTACTTAGGTCTTGCAGTTGAAACGGTGAGCCGTGTTTTCACTAAATTTAAGAGAACTGAATTACTAGATGTAGATAAAAAGATATTATCAATTAAAGACAAAGATGCGCTACACGCCCTATGCGGTTACAATAAGTAAGTGTTTCAAGCGCTATAGCATAACTATTTATTTAATTTTGCAAGTACCAGATAAAATCATACCAATTTCTGTGTGGTAGAAATAGGGTTTATCAATACTCTCCTTATCAAAATCATTCATTTGAAATAATGCGTAAGTTCCATCGTTTTTAAAATGTGTGAAAATTTTTAGTGAGTTATCATCTTTATTCGTAGAGATAACAACCGGTTTATTATCCTTGTCGCCATTACTTAGTCTAGTTTTTAGAGCCGTTGTATTCAGAATACTTCCAGACTCATTATCAATAGTAAATTGCCTCTTTACATAATTTCCTTTCCAGCCATGAGTAACGAAATATCCATTGTCATTCAAGCCAGCTACATTGACTATTGAACATACATATAAATCAGCATATGCCCAATTTGAGATTGATAAAATTATCAAAAATAGAATTTTTTTCACTAGGTAATACCCCTAAAATTTATATTTTTTATATTAGCTAAATCGTATATTCTGTTTTTATAGAATAGATTTCAAGTAGAATCTAAACTCCTTTGTTAAGTGACGCAAAAAGTTTGATAGTTATGATCGGGTTTTTCAGGTGGATGCATATATTCTCTATTATCAGGCTGATTAAGAATTTAAAATGCATCAAAAATAATTTGTTGCGGTAACAGAGCACATCCCATTTACAAGCTCAACTTTTACAACAGGCTCTGATGCGGTCAAAGGTATTAATTTCACTTCTATAACGGCATTACCTTTACCGCTTTTTGTATAGACAGTGCCCACATTGCTTTCTGTTGTCATATACGGGGTAAAACCATCATTCGTACTGTATTTAAATTCAGCATTACAATTAATATCAACGTCTACCATCTCATCGCAATATGAATCGACAACCACATCAAATTTTGCACTACAAGACTCATATCCATCTATTATTATACTGTCTTTACATTGCATGTTGACATCTATGATACTTAAATGAACATTATCCAATTTAAGATTACATTTTTTTTTATCATTATCAATATGACTTAATTCTTTAATGGAGTCTGAGTTGACCATTTTTAAGTATATCGATGAAACATAACCAGTCTCATTTCCTTCGATGATAGTTTTTACCCATTCAGTTGACATCGGCGCCACTAAAATTTTTTGTCCTCTATATAAAGAACCAATGATTCGCCCTTCATTACTAGGGATAGATCTAATATTTAATGAACTCGCGGTTACTTCAGCGGTGTACATCATATCTGCACTTACAGGTATATACATAAGTAGCATTAAAGTTTTAATAATTAAAATTTTAATTTTCATTTAGGTAAAATAGTTTTTTATTAATTAATAAATTTATTCCAATTGAAACTCATATCAGCGATAACAAAAAACGAAGGATTAATTAATGAGTCCTTTATATTATATTTAATTGGATTAAAATTTTCATCGACGACACTACCGCCGGATTCTTCAACGACACACTGGGCTGCAGCTGTATCCCATTCAGAAGTAGGGCCAAACCGCGGATATATGTCAGCTTCACCTTCTGCAACAAGACAGAACTTTTGTGAACTACCAATTGATAGAATTGTTGCATTTTTCAAATTAGAAATGAAAGATCTTTGTTTTTCATTTCCATGAGAACGACTACCAGCAACCGTAATATCATTTTTATTTGTTTTTCTAACTGATATTCTTCTCTTTTTATTTTTTTCATAACATTTATAGGCGCCATAATCTGTGGTTGCTATATAACTTGTATCAATGACGGGGATATAAACGACTCCTAATACAGATTGATTCCCATCGATTAGTGCTATATTGACTGAGAATTCACCATTTTTTTTAATAAACTCACGTGTTCCGTCAAGCGGGTCAACGAGCCAGTATTGCGACCATTTCTTTCTTTCGGAAAAATCAATATGTGAAGATTCTTCTGATAGAATTGGTATGGTTGGGGCGAGCTTTGAAAGACAATGGAAAATTATTTCATGTGCCGCAGTATCTGCTGCTGTTAGTGGTGAATTGTCTTCTTTACTAGTAACAGAGAAATCTGTTTCATAAATTTCTAATATTTTTCTGCCAGCCTTACGAGCTATTTTATCTACCTCTAATAGTAACTCAGGTAGATTATTATGATCTATTTTATTCATTTGTTTGGCTTTGTTATCCTAAACATTAATTAAAATCTATTTTATATGTCTTTAGACAACATGGAACCTATAATTAACTGGAAAGAGATAAAAACCGTGCTATTTGATATGGACGGCACACTGCTCGATTTGTATTTCGATTATTATTTTTGGCAAGAATACTTACCCGAACAATGGGCCAAAAAGAATAATATGAGTACTCAGGAAGCCAAGGTTAAGTTACTGGATTGGTATGAAAAGGAATCGGGGACACTTTCTTGGTATTGTCTTGATTTTTGGACTCAAAAACTAAATTTTGATGTATTTGCATTGAAAGCGGATGTTCAACATCTAATCAAATACAGGCCCCATGCAGAGTCATTCTTACGGCGTTTAAATGATTCAGATCTTTCACTAATAATGGTTACCAATGCGCATGAGAAACTGATTAGAATGAAAACCGAAGAAACAGGGATTGATACTTTTTTTAGTGAGATAATTAGTTCTCATTCAATTGGTCACGCAAAAGAAGAAAATGCTTTTTGGGAAAAATTAAAATTCAAAATTCCATTTGATGAAAACAAGACTTTACTAATTGATGATAATTTGACTGTATTGAGAACTGCTAGAGAATTTGGAATTAAACATCTCTTGACGGTGGCAAAACCTAATAGTCAGAAACCAAATCAAAATTCGGAAGAATTTGAGGCAGTTTATTCTTTTGATGGAGTTGTTTTTTAAAATCTCATTTTAAGCCATAACAAAAATCCCAAACCTTATGCTCTAATTTTTTACCTCGGCATTCATAGCGTGTTTCAGTTCTCCATAGCGGTCTTGGCGAAAAATTATTCTCACCAGCTAAATTAATTAACCCCGAATCATTACTAGCAAGCTCTATAATATATTCTGCATAATCTTTCCAGTCAGTTGCAATGTGTAAGCGACCATGGGTAACAAGTTTTTCTTTTAGAAGTTTTATTAGTTTTTGGCTAACAAGACGACGTTTGTGGTGTCTTTTTTTAGGCCATGGGTCGGGGAAGAAGATAAAGACCTGACTTAAAGAACGGTTGGGTATTTGTTTGTTAAGAATATCCATGACATCATATTGAATAATTTTTATGTTCTTTAGAGCGGCCGATTCTATTTTATTTAATAATTGCCCTATTCCTGGCCGGTGTACCTCAACTGCTAAATAATTATTTTCTGGATGTAATTTTGCATGATTAATAGTTGATTCTCCTGCACCAACACCAATATCCAGAATTATTGGGCCATGGCTTTTAAAAATTTTTTCAAAATTAATTATTTTAGAGTTGTATTCAAGTCCATATTTAATCCAGTAATTATTTAAACCATGAAGCTGTGATTTTGTGAGCCGTCCTTCACGCTTTACATAGCTTCTTATTGGACGCGTGCTTGCTATATTATTTTTTATGAAAATCAATATTCTTACTCGAGCGGCGTGAAAAATTGATTAAAAAAAACGGCCATCAATCGGGGAAGAAGCGCTTGCATAGGCGCGTTTTGGCATGCGTCCGGCAAGATAGGCCTCTCTTCCTGCTTGAATCGCCTTTTTCATTGCACTTGCCATTAGTGTAGGATTTTTAGCTTCTGCAATAGCTGTGTTCATTAACACGCCATCACACCCCAGCTCCATAGCAATTGATGCATCTGATGCTGTACCTACTCCCGCATCTACAATTATTGGTACGGATGCATTTTCAACTATAGTGCGAATATTATAGGGGTTCTGAATACCAAGACCGGAACCAATTGGTGCCGCGAGCGGCATAACGGCAACACAACCAATCTCTTCTAAACGTTTAGCGATAATTGGGTCATCGGTGGTGTAGACCATAACTTTAAAATTATCATCTATAAGTTTTTTCGCAGCATCTAAAGTTTGTGTGATGTCGGGGAAAAGTGTTTTTTCATCAGCCAATACTTCAAGTTTGACTAAATCATGGCCATTTAGTAGTTCTCTAGCCAACTGACAAGTTCTGACCGCAGATGCAGCATCGTAGCAACCCGCGGTGTTAGGTAGAATTGTATATTTATCAGGCGGAATTATATCAAGTAGATTTGGTTCATTTTTTTTCTGACCAAGATTAGTACGCCTAATCGCCACAGTTACAATTTCGGCACCGCTTTTATCAATAGCAGATTTTGTTTGTTCTGAATTTTTATACTTCCCGGTACCGACTAGTAATCTAGAGGAATATTTAGAATCCGCAATTGTAAATTTATCCGTATGAGAGTTTGTCATAAGTATCTTTTACATTGACAGATGTAATGCTATCCACCACCAATAGCTTGAACAATTTCAATTTTATCTCCACTATTTATTTTTTGATTGCTGTATTTACTTCTTGGAATAATAGTTTGATTTATTTCGATAGCATATTTTCCATTTAGTTCTAAATTTTTAATTAAGGCGACGACTGAGCAATTATCTTCTATTGAGTAAGAGGAGCCATTTAGTAAAACCTTCATTTCAGATTATTAGTCCAGACTAATTTCTAGAACTTCTTTTGCAATATGACATCTTAATGATGATTTTTTTTCTGTAATAATATTTTGGCATTCTCTGTGGATATTACTTACTGTTTCATCATCATTATTTGGGTCATGTGAAAATAAAAATAGATTCTTAACCTTAGCATCAATCGCCATATTAACTACGTCGATATAGCAAGAGTGACCCCAGCCTTTTTTCTTTTCGTAGTCTTGAGGGGTATATTGCGCATCATGAATTAATATATCAGTATTAGCTATTGTATTAACTTCCGCTTGATACTCTTCACGATTCATTTTCGTAAACATGGTTGTTTCTTCCTCAGTAAAACCCTTCAATTTTTCTTTGATTGATTTATCTAGAAATAAGCATTCATTATCTGGGATATATATTATGGTTTTGTTTTTGGCTTTTATCTTGTATCCATACGTTATTCCCGGGTGGTGAGCGCTGTAATATGAAATTTCCATCGGACCATAAGCTAGTTTTTTTTGTTTTGGGTCGAGATAAGATATTTTTGCCAACCACTCCTCAGTGCCTACAGGAAAGTAAGGCGCTTTCATTTGGTTATCAATATATTTTTTTATTACTTCTTTTGAATCTCCAGGACCAAAGAAACTGATATTGTATTTTGAATGAAATGCGGGGACGAAGAAGGGTAGGCCGGAAATATGATCCCAATGAAAATGCGATAATAATATTAGCAGCTCTTTATGTTTGTCATCATATATTAATTTATTTCCAAAAGGTATAATACCTGTCCCAGCATCACAAATAAGCACATGGTCATCTATATTGATTTCAACGCAGGGTGTATTACCGCCTACTTCTAGGTGGGTTTTAAATGGTGCGGTATAAGAACCCCGTACACCCCAAAAGCGGATATAGGATTTTGCCATACTTTAAATTTCTAGTAAGTATTAAATGGATTAAACAAATTATTATTTTATATACTCGAGCATTATACTGGTAATAGATCGCATTGACATTGGTTTAACAATAAAATCAAGCGCTCCTAGCTCAAAAGCAATCGTTCGATCTTGGCTATAATCCTTAGATGTAATCATTATCACTCTAGTATCACTATGGAGAGGCATTTTTCTTAATTCCCCAAGGAAGGTTAGCCCGTTTTTATCTGGCATAATAATATTTAGGAAAAGCAAACTGGGCTTATTATTGGCAAGATATTCCATTGCCGCCTCTATGCCCACATAAGTTTTGAGGTCAATTGATAAATTTTCAACACTTCGTTGAAAAAACTTATGAGAAGTTACATTATCATCAACGAGAACAACGGTTCGTTTATATTCGCTCATTATAAAATCATATCCATTTGCTGAGTCTAAATTCTATGTAAAAGCCAATTTCTTATTACTATCAGGGTAACAAAATATCAGAATTTAATGGTTTATTACTAAGGGACTTTGAGATTTAGTGACGCAGTTCAACTTATTGGTATGTGGAATTATGATTTTGCAGCTTAATTCAATAGTAAATTTTTATTTTTTGTATCAAATTACATTTGTTTATTTTCAATTTTCTGTTCTATAGTTACAGAGTCTATGTTATTAGCTGCCAGTATTTTTTCCGCAGCGTCCTTCTTTTCTTTATCTATAAATGGCCCAACGAAAACACGAAAGCTAATACCTATACCAATTATATTTGTTTTTTCTATATATGCAGATAGCCCTGAAAAAGCAAGTTTTGCTTTTATAGCATCCGCCGATTCAAAATTTTTAAAAGAACCAACTTGAATAATATATTTCGTAATTTTTTCACTTTTATCAATATTTATTTGTGTTTCTGGGTATATTTTTTCAGTAACTTCTTCTACTGTTCTTTCTTCTAGAATTGTTGGAAAATCGAACATTATTTCTTTTGTGTTTATAGTTTCAATATTTTCATTTTCCTTATCTGAATGATTTTCATCAAATGACGATTTTACATCATACATTTTTTCATTTTGATTAAAATAAATACTGGTTGCAAATGTGCCCAACACCAATCCAATTAAAAAAGCAAATAGATTACTGGTATTTTTTATTTTGGGCTCTGATATATTATTTTTTATATTTTTATAATCTCGTGGCATTACATTTTCTCTGGAGAACTTACCCCTAATTGTAATAATCCGTTTCTTATCACCTGTCTTGTAGCATCTACAAGTGATAAGCGTGCATTCCTAATTAAATCATCTTCAACTAAGATTTGGTTAACGTTATAGTAAGTATGAAAATCGTTTGCAAGATCTTTTAAATAATATGCTAGTTGATGCGGCTCAAAGGCAACAGCCGCGTTTTCGATTACATCAGGATATTTAGCGAGAGATCTAAGTAATTTAATTTCATGATCTTCTGTTAATGTTGATAAATCTGAAAGTTTTTTTGATTGGAAAAAAGTATATCCTTTCTCATTCATTTGGCGGAATACACTACAAATTCTCGCGTGTGCGTATTGAATGTAATATACCGGATTATCATTTGATTCAGATTTAGCGAGTTCTAAGTCAAAATCTAAATGCTGTTCGTTCTTTCTCATTATATAGAAAAAGCGAGCAGCATCTTTGCCAACTTCATTTATTAATTCTTTCAAAGTAATAAATTCACCCGATCTCGTGGACATTTGTAATTTTTCTTTACCTCTAAAGAGCGTTGCAAATTGCACAAGTAATATTCTTATTGCCTCGGGAGGATAATCAAGGGCTTTCATTGAGGCCTTAATTCTTTCAATATATCCATGATGATCAGCACCCCAAATATTTATTATCTTTTTATAACCACGTTCAAATTTAGAAAGATGATATGCAATATCAGAGGCAAAATAAGTTTTTTGACCATTTTCCCTTACTAGCACACGGTCCTTTTCGTCTCCAAGCTTACTAGAGCGGAACCATTCAGCCCCATCTTTTTGATAAACCCAAGATCTGTCATTTAGTTTTGCAATACATTGATTAACTGAATTGTTTTTAAGCAGAGAATATTCAGAATACCAATTATTAAATTCAACACCAAATTCACTCAGATCATTTTTAATAGAAGATAGTATTGAATCTAGGCATGTTTCTAAAATGAGACGATAATTTTCCATCCCAAGTATGCTGGCGCAATGCTTAATTAATTTATCAATTTTTATATCTGCTTCTTCTTTTTTATCTAGTAAATCCAGAATATCTTTATGGGGAGTTACAAATTTATTCGCATATTTATTTTTTAAGTCAGCAGCAATATCCGTTATATAATGACCCTTATAGGCATTTTCCGGGAAACAAATTTCTTTATCATGTTGTTGCAGGTAACGCATCCAAGCGCTAACTGTTAGGATATCCATCTGTCTGCCGGAATCATTTACATAATATTCACAATGAATATTGAAGCCAGTTTTTTTAAGCAAATTAGCTATTGCGGCGCCGTAAGCAGCTCCTCTACCATGACCGATATGTAGAGGACCAGTTGGGTTTGCTGAAACAAATTCAATTAATGTCGATTGATTATCTCCGATTTTAGAATTTCCATATGTTTCACCTTTTTCTAAAATTTCGAGCACTACAGATTGATATGAATTCTGATTTAGAAAAAAGTTAATAAATCCAGGGCCCGCAATCTCAGTTCGTTTTATTAAATCTGATTTTGGGAGGTTTTCAGTAATTCTATTTGCTAATTCACGCGGGTTACAGTTACAAGATTTCGCTAATACCATGGCTAAATTACTAGCAAAATCACCATGTAATGGATCACGGCTGTACTCAATTTTAATGTCGTCTTGTTTAACTGCGATTACCATTCCCTCGGATTCGAGTACTCGTAGGGATTGGTCAAGTAATGCTTGGAGTTGTTTTTTCAATTAAACCATCTCAGAAAAAAAGTGGTGTTATTGTATTAGTTTTAATAAAACAAGAGAAGTTGATTAGAGCGGCCTATTTAACTACAGTTAATCCAAGAATTTCCCAGTTCTGCATACCACCACGATACCATTTAAGTTTTTCAGCCGGATAACCAAACCTGAGTAATGTTTTGATATTGGAAGGTGATTGGCCACACCATATGCCATTGCAAAAGAGTACTAGTGTTTTTACATTTGAAAAATTCCATAATCCTTCAATATTCATTACGCCAAATTTTTTTTCTAGAATCTCTGCTATTTGGAAAGGGTCAGCCCCGGCTTCTGGCTTTAATAAAACCCAAGGAATATTGATTGATCCTGGAATGGTACCCTTTCTAACCCAATCCTCCGTACGTGAATCAATAATTAGAATAGAATTATCTCCACTGGAGATTTTTCTTAGATAGTTTAACAATTCCAATTCTCCAACCGTCTCAACACCCCGCCCAAGATTATGTGGCTGTATACAAAATGGCGGGCATTTTCTTGAGGTTTTTGCATACTCAGGATTAACTAAATTATTAGGCGACTGGTTTCTCTGAATTCTAATTTCTTTTCCTTTATGCTTTACATCAATAAAGTCAATGTCATTACTTATTTTAACTTCAAGTTCATTACTTGACGCAGACGAAATATTTATTACCAATAGGGAGGTAAATAGAAATAGCAGAGAGTTTTTGATTATATTGCTCATTAATTAATTGCTTAGTTCATATCTTGTGGGTCTATATCTAATGACCAGCGAACTTTTTTTGAATTTTTTGTTTTTTCAAGATTTTCTAACCATTTATCCAGATGTTCATGTAAAATTTTTCTATTCGTTGCTTGAATAATTAATTGGTAGCGAAAGCGTCCGCCATGTTTTTCTATTATGGCTGGGATTGGACCAAACAATAGCAACTTATTTTTTGATAACTGTTTCAATTGTATACTAGCATGTTTAATAAAGTGTTTTATCTCTTCAATATTATGCGCTTCTACCCTTAATAACGCCATGTATGAATATGGCGGTAATGATGAACATTTTCTTTCTTTCAATAATGATTTAGCAAGATAATTATATCCATGTTTAATTAGGTTATGAAATAACTGATGTTCAGGATTATATGTTTGCACAATAACCATGCCTTCTCTTTCACCTCTCCCCGTTCGACCACTCACTTGCATAAAGAGTTGCGCTAATCTTTCGCCAGCACGAAAGTCAGTGGAGAATAATCCACGATCCGCATCAACAATTGCAGCCAAAGTAACTTTAGGAAAATGATGTCCTTTTGCGATCATTTGGGTACCGATTAAAATATCAATTTGACCGGAGTGTACTTTACTTAGATATTTGTCCATCGAATCTTTTTTTTGTGTTGTATCACGATCAATCCTCGCAATATTCGATTTAGGGAATATTTTTGAGAGTACCTCTTCAATTCTCTCAGTTCCATGCCCAAGTCGAAGTAACTCTGACGCACATAAAGGACAGTTTTTTATATTTTTCTTAGATGAGCCACAGTGATGGCAATTAAGACGATTATTAGATTTATGATAGGTAAGGGGTATTTCACACCTGTCACATTCTGCTTTCCAGCAACAATGATGACAGTAAAGATGTGTTGCATAACCTCTTCTATTTAGAAATAACAGTATTTGATTATTAGTTTTTAAATTTTTATCGATTTCATTAATGAGTATTTGTGACAATGGCCCGTGCATTTTTTTATTTTTTATGTCGAGTAATTTATATTTAGGTTGTTTTGCAACACCAGCCCTAACAGGTAAAACTAAGTGTATATATCGATTTTTTTCAGTGTTATGAATTGTTTCTAATGAAGGGGTAGCAGAGCCTAATATTGCGGGGACACCATCTCGATTCGCACGAACAATCATCAAATCTCTCGCCGAGTATTGGAAGCCACTATGTTGTTTGTAAGAAAGGTCATGTTCTTCATCTACAATATAGATACCGGGATTTAGGAGGGGTGTCCAAACGGCAGAACGTGTTCCCAATACAATTTTTGCTTTACCTGTTTTTGCATCTTGCCAATATTTAAGCCTTTCGCTAGCGGAAAGACCAGAATGTTGTATAGCCATATGTACTTTAAATCGATCTTTAAAACGTTGTATTAGTTGTGGGGTTAAGCCAATCTCTGGCAATAAAACCAAACATTGTTTTTTAGACTTAATAACGGATTCCATGACTGACATATAGACTTCAGTTTTACCACTACCAGTTATCCCATCAAGTAAGAAAACTGAATTGGTGTTTATTAAATCAAGAATTTTATTAATAGCAGTATTTTGATTCTCATTTAGTTTAATAGACCTTTTATTTATTTTTGTTGAATTTTCTAGTTTCTTTTCAGTTTCTTTCTTTATTAATCCTACTTTTTCAAGGGCAAGAAGCGAGCGTTTTGCTCTAGGGAAAATTTTATATAGTTCAAATTCATTAATTGGCGTTTTATTCTTCTGAAAATAGTTAAGTATTTTAATTTGTACTAATGAAATATTTTTTGAATTTATATCAGATAAGGATTGTTTATTTGATAGAGACCAATAGTAATATTCATAATCGGTTATCGAGTTATTCTTTCTTAATAATATAGGCAAAGCGTTATAAATTACTTCTCCAATAGGATAGTGATAATAGTTGCTCGCCCAATTCAAAAAATTTAAATGTTCAATATTTACTATAGGCTTATCATCAATAATATAGTTAATTTTTTTTAATTTGTGTCGGGGGTGATTAGTTTTATTGTTAATGGCAACAATAATACCAGTAATATTTTTGCGTTTACCAAATGACACTGAAACTCTTAGGCCTGGCTGAAGTATTCTATGGTCTGTGATTTCCACAGGCAGATAATCGAATAGACGTCTTAGTGGTGTTGGTATGGCAACACTTAAGAAAATATTTTTAGCTGTCATAAATAAAAAGATTTGTCATGACGGATTACTAAAATAATTGTTCTGGGATAGACATGACTCCATCATCTTGCAATAAAAGGTCAGATTGCTTTTTTTTGTCTAATGATTTTGGGGCATTCTCCAATCTAAATATTTCGAATATAGCATCTGGATTATCGGCATTTGCAGCCCCCCCAGTATTAGCGTCTATGCGAACGGTAATTAAACCTTTTGGTCTTTGCATAAGCGATTGCGGCATATCTTTAAGAGCAGCTCGCATATAATCAATCCACATTGGCAATGCAGCACGCCCGCCAGTTTCACGTGTACCTAGAGGTCTAAATTTATCAAAGCCAACCCAACTTACAGTAACTATATTTGAATTAAATCCTGAAAACCAAGCATCATGTTGATCATTTGTTGTGCCTGTTTTTCCAGAAAGATCACTACGTTGTAGTTCTAATGCCCGTCTGCCTGTGCCATGTTTTATAACATCCCGTGTTATTGAATTCATAATCCAGATATTTTTAGCGTCTACTACTCGTGGAGAATACAGGGTATTTACATAGCCAGTATCATAGATTAGTTCGGCTACATCTTCTTCTAATTCATCAACACTTTTTTTCTTTGGCGATGTATTTTGTCGTATATTTATACACTGATTACATACTACCGACGGATTAGCGCGAAAAATAATTTGATCATCATAAGTTTTAATCTCGTTTATAAAATAAGGTTCGATTAAAAAACCTCCGTTAGCAAACACTGAATAGCCCCTCACCAATTCCCAAGGCGATAATTCTGCGCTTCCCAATGCTAGAGAAAGATTTTTTGGAAGTTGTTCAATATCAAACCCAAATTTTTTAATATGTTCGAGTGCAAATGGAATACCGATAGAATGCAATAATCTTATTGATACCAAGTTGCGCGAATGCGTTAGTGCTTCTCTTACTCGAGTTGGGCCATGGCTTTTCCTGCTATAATTTTCTGGTCTCCATTCATCCTCAATACCAGGATCTTCAAATACGACAGGGGCATCATTAATTATTGTAGCGGCAGTTTTGCCTGCTTCAATTGCGGCAGAATATATAAATGGTTTAAATCCGGAGCCCGCCTGTCTCTTCGCTTGAGTGACATGATTGAATTTATTCTTGAAGTAATTGAACCCGCCAACCAAAGCAAATATAGACCCGTCATTGGGCGAAATAGAAATTAACCCGCCTTCAACATCTGGAATCTGTGATAGGGCCCATTCGTTGTTTTCAGTTTTGAGTAAACGCACTATATCTCCGGACTTTAGAAATTCATTTGCCGTTTTAGGTTTTGCCCCTCTTTTATTTTCAGAAATATATTTTCTTGCCCATTTTAAACCCTCCCAATTAATTTTTATGTTACCTATATCCAGGACATACACATTTATAGATTCATCGTTAACGTTCGTGACCAGTCCTGGACGAAGGTTACTCAATATAGGAAAAGTTTTTAGTAGGCTGATAATATCTTTTTCGCTTTTTAATTCAATATCATCTATAAATTGTTCAGATCCTCGATAACCATGTCTTTTGTCGTAATTCAGTAACGCGTCTCTTAATGCTTTATTAGCAGCTACTTGATTGTGATCACGAATAGTTGTTGTAACTACTAAACCGTTGGTATATGCGTCTTCTCCAAATTCCCGAACCAATTTGTTTCTTACCATTTCTGCTAGATAATGCGCCTCAATGTCTGGCGAGATGACATGTAATGATGCGCTAATCGGATTTTTTTTTGTTTCTTCAAATACATCATTTGATATATATGAAAGATCCAACATCCTCTGTAAAACATAATTTCTGCGAATTAGAGCACGACTTGGATCTGTAATTGGGTTTGATTTTGAAGGTGCTTTAGGTAGCCCAGCTATTGTAGCAATTTGTGAAAGAGTTAATGAATCAATATTTACTCCATAATAAACTTGTGCCGCCGCCGCAACTCCATAAGCTCTTTGGCCTAAATATATTTTGTTTAGATATAATTCAAGAATTTCTTTTTTACTTAGTTCGCGTTCAATTTTAAATGCGAGAAAAATTTCATTCAGTTTTCTGAGATATGTTTTTTCATGGCTAAGAAAAAAATTTCTCGCAACTTGCATCGTGATCGTACTGCCTCCCTGTTTCTTTGTACCAGTTTTTATTAGGGAGTAGGAAGCTCTTACTAAACCTTGCCAATCAACACCGGGATGAACATAAAAACGATCATCTTCAGCGGCTAGAAATGCTTCAATCAGCTTGGGAGGAATTTCATCGATTTTTACTGGGGTACGACGTTTTTCACCAAATTCAGCAATAAGAGACATATCCGCACTATAAACACGTAAAGGAACTTGCATTTTTATATCTTTCAATGTCTCTATATCTGGTAGTTTTGGCATAATATATAGAGAAATAATCAGCAATGTGCCTAGACCAAAGAACACCATTGATTGTATAAAATTGAAGAAAAAACGCAGCATGTTGTGTTTATATGTATATAAAATATCCAGATATATTATGATTTTAGATATAAATAATGGATTTTACTCCCTCAATCCTTAGACAAAAGATTATATTGTGATACTAGTCAAAATTACTTTATGTAGTATTATACATATCTCATATAACCTAATGACTTAGAAAGGGAAAATTAGTGTTTCCATTTAGAAAAAAATCGGCACCAATTTTGGGTATTGATATTAGCGAGACAGCGGTAAAGTTGCTCGAGCTTAGTGAGCGTGGTTCAGATTATCAAGTTGAAAGTTACGCTGTTGAACCACTAGCACCAAATTCAGTGTCAGAAAAGACTATAAACGATATTGAACAAGTCGGCGAGACTGTTGCGTTGGTTGTTGATAAATCTGGTACAAAAACAAAAAACGCTGCTATTTGTGTTGCAGGTTCTTCTGTTATTACGAAGGTAATTAGTATGCCATCTGGTTTATCTGATGAGGATATGGAAAGCCAGATTCAAATCGAAGCTGACCAGCACATACCCTTCCCGTTAGATCAAGTTTCTATAGATTTCGAAGTATTAGATGAGCCTCAAGAGGACTCAGAAAATTCAAATGTTTTATTGGCCGCAGCACGTAGTGAAATCGTTGACAATGTTGTTGCTTCTCTAGAATTGGGGGGGCTAAGGGCAAAGGTAGTCGATATAGAAGCGTTTACAATAGAAAATACAATTGAATTGATAGCTAAAAACTTTCCAAGTGGAATTTCAACGGACGTTATTGCTGTTGCTGATATTGGTTCTAGGTCAACGACCTTTAGTGTCTTGGAAAATTTTAAAGTAACTTATTCTCGTGAAGAAGCATTTGGCGGTATGCAATTAACGGAGGAAATTCAACGTCGATATAGTTTGTCTATTGAGGAAGCTGCGTTAGCAAAAAAACAAGGCTCATTGCCAGAAGATTATGAGCCCGAAGTGCTAGAACCATTTAAAGAGAATATTGCTTCAGAAATTTCAAGAGCGCTTCAGTTCTATTATTCTTCAAGCCAAATAACGGATATTGATATTTTAATTCTTGCAGGCGGTTGTGCGTCAATTTCTGGACTTGTTGATATGGTTGAGCC
>Ga0066850_10000137_pt1 | contig 38627 bp, 46 predicted proteins | sample ETNtaG_4_FD_67282 | JGI IMG/M metagenome (GOLD analysis project Ga0066850, IMG submission 67282) | Marine microbial and viral communities from oxygen minimum zone, Eastern Pacific Ocean - ETNP201406SV67 | ecosystem: Environmental > Aquatic > Marine > Oceanic | place: Pacific Ocean: Eastern... | reverse complement strand
AGCTAACTGGGACCAAACAGACCCAGGTATTTCTTCCAAAATGCTAGATTCCACTGTACGACCCATTCGACCAGTTTTACCTGCCGCCGCACCCAGATTTTTCCACACTTCAAGCTCTAACGCTGTGTTGACCATCCACTCAATAGCGAGCGCCGGTGTGGCCCTTTCTATTAAGCCCCGAGATTGGAGCCTGTCAGCCAGATCGTCAATATCAACGCCGGTGCCTGGTCGCTCCATGTAATCTCCGTACTTGTTGACAACTTTTGCTTCGTCCCCAGAAACAAACGGAACAATTTCCCCTGTACGCAGCACGTCTAACTGACTTTGTAAATTGCGTAAAGTGTTTTCTGCCTGTTCTAGTTCTCGGCGGAAAGACAACTTATTGGGAGCTTCATCGCTTAGTCTAAGAAAATCTTCTTCGATAGACTCAACTCTTCGTATCTGTTGCGATATCTCCCTTTCAAGATCCCTAATCTCTTTTTCGCTAACCCTTAGGGGCCCACCCACGGTTCCAGTACTGGCATCTTTGTGACGACCAAATTTGGTAGCGCTAGCTTCAGGGTCGAAAAACGTGTCACCCACCAAACGGCGAAGATCTTGGGGTAGCAAATAATACTCTCCCCATTTTTCGTGTATCTCTTGGATTTCGCGGCCTGTTTGGGGATCAGTACCAGCAAACACATGCGCTCTTTCCCCAAGCGACTCGCTCAAAACCATTTTACGCAACTGTTCTTCTTCAGTGGTATATTCCTTGCGCTTTATTTCTCTAATTTCCTTGCGGCCCCATGCCCACCGATCCCTCGCTTTTTTTCGTTCTGCAGCGTTAAACTCTTTAACATTTACGTTGAACTCTTGGGTCATTAGTTCCACATTTTCCAGCAATTCTGGATCTTCTGTGATTCGAACCCTTTCAGTTTCGAAAGTTAAAGCTCTCAGTTTCTGGTTAGAGCGAATACCTAATGCTTTTTCGATATCGTCATAAGCTCTAACTATTTTTTCCCTATCTAAATCAGTCCAGTCTTTTAAGTCGAGTCTCGCTATTTGTTTAAGATCAGCTATTTCATCTGCACTAAAAAGAGATGCAACTATTCCAAGGCGACCAGCGTGCAAAGTGTCGCTCCGCTCTGTCTTGGGCTTTATCCCCAAAAAGGGGTCGCCGTCCTTCGGCCCTCCCAAATATTTGTCTACTGCACGTGCAGCACGATAAGGCTCAGTACTGACTTTTTCAAAGCTCCCATGTTGCGTGCCTTTAGTTCCTGGCACTCTCTTAATGTGCTCATCTATGTGCCGTAAATAAGAGGCAAGAGTATCTGCTGTGTCTAAAGCTGCGCCTGATAAACCAGGAATACGTCTCTTTGAGTCACCTCTAATTGCATCTTGCAGCACCTTCAATGCTTGTCCAGGGCTTTGTTGGCGGGTAACTAAAACATTTCTAAGTGGATAGAAAAGTGGCACCCTCGCCTCATATTCCAGACCTGCCAGTATCTGTTCTAAGTCCGATTGCTCAATGTGATAAAGCGGTCTATTAGATTTTTCTAGCGCCTCTTCATCTAGGAGTTCAGGTAGCGTTCTTGAAGATTGATCCGACAATCTAACTCTTTGTTGTTCTTCACCTATCTTCCGAGCTTTTCGAAGAGCCATCTCTCTAGGGGAATGATCCCACGGCAAAATTTCGTGAGAAGTAACGGCCCTTTCGTAATCGTCGATTCCTGTAACATTTCCAGTAGCGCCACCTTTGGGTCTATGCGCCCCTGGAGATTTTCTGTACATTTCTTCATTATCGACAAGAGCGATAAAAGGATTTTGTCGCCCATACCAAGGATCTTTCACAAACCATTTTCGGGCCCCAAAAATTTGAGTTAACTGATTCGTGAGTTCTTTCTCTCGCGAATCTGCCTCCGTTGCAGCTTTTCTTCGCAGTCGCTCCCAGTCTTTAGTTGCCTCATCTAAATCTGTGTTTCTAGCGAATCCCTCAGTCAGTTCAGAAGCTGGAGCGACATGCACAGGATCTCTGAAGTGACCGTACCGCATCGGTTCTTTATATAAATCTAATCCCTCTATAACAGCTTGTTTTTCTGCCCTGTACCAAGCTGTCTTTTTTAGAGGTGTCAAAAATCTTTTTTGGAACTCTTTGAATACTTCTGGGTTTCGCAGACCTACACCAAAGATCCACATATCTTCGTTATGTAAATCATCCACGTTGTCCAAAAACCAGTTAACCAGTTGGCGGGCGTTATTCTCTGAAGTGTTAAGTAATTTTGCGAGCTCGCGATCGTGTTTTGGCGACTTGTATTCTTTCCCCATTCCCTTGGGCATTCGGCCAGTCCACGCATCAGGCTCCGCTAATGCGAGCGCTGGGTGATTCTCTAATATCTCATAGGGACGTTTCACTAACTCAAGGTCCGTTAATTTCAGACCTCGATGAATCAAATCTCGCCTAGAAGGATCCGTTGTTTTTGTCAACTCTTGCAGCAGTCGATTATGCGTTAGCTCTTGCTTGGTTCGCTTAACAGCTTTCACAATATAAAGGGCATTGGGTTCCACACCTGGGGGAACTTCGGAACCTGTGCGGATAAGAGCGTCGCCCATCCCGAGGTCACTTTCGGCACGAGCAACTATGCCACCATCCCCAACTGCTCCACCACCTCCAGGGTTGTAAGCAAGAACTTCAACTTCGGGACCAAACCCCTGAGAAGCAGTATCCCATTCCACTACTCTTGCTTTCAAAGGAGCATTCGTAAAAGGATTTATCCACTTGTCCGCAACAATTCCCGTAGCAGGCACCTCTAGTCCTTGCTTAGCTGCGTCGCCTGAATGTTTGAGTAGTTCATTTAGCTGCTGAACCGACTTGTGGTCTTTCGCTGCGTCAACGCCCTCCGCAGCTAGACGCCTCAACTCCTGTTCAGCATTGTTTAAGCGTCGAGTTATTCTTTCAAGAAACTCGACTTCAGCAGTAAGTGCTGGTCCTGCGCCTTCAAGTCCTTCTTGGCGTCCAAATTGAGCGACTGCTTCTCGACTCGCTCGCAACTCGGGCGCTAAATCATTTTGAATTGAATCAATAAGTTCATCTTTGACTTGACGTAAAAGCCGCAATCGCTCTGCGTGTGGTTCAATAATTTCGGCAAGAATAGCTAACTGTTCATGGTTTAAGGGCTCGGTATATGGCATCCGATCTTTATAAGATCGCAAAAACCTTAGAAGATTTCGCCGATCAGTCGTATTTAACTGTTTGACCTGAGGCAGATCTGCCGCAACCTCATCCAAACGAATTAAACCGCCCTCAATTTCAGATAAAACATTTTGGGCTTCAGTAATATCTGTATCAAGCTTGGCTTTGCCTGCCTCAAAGTTCTCTTGTGCGGCTTGAGTCGCCATACGAACTGTTTCCGCTGTCGCTTTAGTTTCCCTGTAAAGCTTGTCTTGTTTGACTTTGGCTTTTTTCCATGCATGAAGCAGTTCGCTTAATTGACCTTGTGTGCGTCTGTTGATTATTAAATTGTCACCATCGGTACGTGTTCCCAACTGAACAAGTCCAGCATCTTCGGCATTGTTGAAAAGTCTTTGATGAAAAAACTTGTCGAGCATCGATTTGTCGTAGCGAGTAACGATTGCGTTGTAATCAGTTAAAAAAATGTCCTGCCAATCATCGCCATAAGCCATGCGTCCATTGTCCAACATCTGTAAACGAACAGACTTTCCTACTCTTTCTGGATCGTCGAGTATTAACCCTGATCCAGGTGGAAACTCTTCGCCCATTACCCATTTTCGTTGTTTGGCAGGGTCGTCACCCGAAGCTCCGCGCCATCCCCAAGATTTGCCGTCATCGATTATCTCGATTCCTGCAGCTTTCTGCGCTTCTTTTTTGGTCATATCCAAGAAACGGGCAGTGTAAAATTCGTTAAAGCCTTTATCGACAACATCCCAGTCGTCGACAGCGGCATCACCCCATCCTGGCCCAAAAGGAACGTCGGCAGGGGCACCAAGACCCCTCATTTGGCCTGTATGTCCAACGCTTTTGTTGTATGAAGCTAGTTTCCGAACCCAGCCTTCCTTCATTTTGGAATGAAGAGCGTTCATGGTGAAACCAACTTTAGGAACCGTAAAAGCTGAATCGGGAGAATCGCTCATATAAGCAAGATCTTCAGGGGTTAGCTCAGGTTGCCCCATCAATTTTCTTGCACTTTGGGTTAGCTCAAGCTGATCATTGATCTCTTTGTTTATGTTTTGCCACTCTGTCTGCAGAACTCCCATTTCCACTTTTGTAGTGTCATTGGCATCCAACCAACGAAGGGCATCCATCCGCACCTGTGGATCTTTGCTTCTTGAAAGAGCTTTGAAACCGCCTCTTTCTCCGCCCAACTTAATAACTGCTTTAGTGAACGGGCTAGTTCTCATTACCGTACCAAATAGCCTGCCAGGTCCAGAAGCTAAAAGCCCGAGAGGACCAGCCAAAGATCTTATGGTGCCAGGTAGTTCAACGCCCATTGAGTTTGCTAAACGTGCTGCTTTTTCGGCTTGTTTGGAGAATTGGCCCGTCTTGATTGTTTTGGACCTGACAGCACTCATTGCTTCTACAACTTCGTCAATGTTGTCAGCAATCTTCCAAACATCATCATCGACAAGATATTTGGGAACTTGTTTTGCTCTCAATGGTGCGAGTTTGGGTGTTAAACGATTCCCCGAAAGAAGATTTAATGGTTTCTCTAATATGTTTCGCCCTAGCCTAGACGTACCAGGGGCCAACATAGAAAGCCCAGCTTTAATACCAAGTTCCTCTAAAGCTTCCGCACCTGCATAAGAAGCCGATCTTGTTTTGGTAACCTTGTCAGCCGCCGTTCTGAGCTTGTCTCCTTTAGCGATATTCCCAGCCTTGTAAGCTGCTTTGGACGCTGAATCAAGCCCCTTGGAAACATTTTTCCAGTTAGCGTGCATTCTTGCTGCACCCAAAGTAGGAGCATAAAGAAACGGATCTAAAGCTAAGTCAAGCGCTAGGCCGACACCGAAGTTGCCCCATCTTCCGAGATCTATGCCTTCGTCACGCAAGAACTGTTCCATCATGTAGTTGTCGCCAACCTGATTCCACCAGTCGGTAAACGAAGCTCCCTCGCCTTGCGCTAAATCGACTGCTTCTTTCAGGCTTGAAACAACCAGTGCGCGTGGTTTGTCAAGAAGGTTGATTATGTCGCCAACAGGTCCAGCGAACCCTTTGTCTTTGTCTTTTGTTTGGCTATCCCCAACTCGCAGCCCAGGAACATACAAAGGTCTTGAGGCCGCACCAGAAGCGCCCTGAGGGCTTCTGACGTTTACCGCCTCTCCCTTGACTGCCGCTAGGAGTTCAGCCCTTCCAGGGCGCTTAGGGGGCGTCCGCAAGGCCGCCTTGTTCGGCACACGAACAACCATGCGACTTACCTTCCTGTCATCTCCAAATAGTTAAGATAGTCAGGATCCGAACTCCGTGTCCCTGCACCCAAACTTTCCATATACTCGTCAAAATCAGGGTTTGTCGTTCGAAAAGCAGCCAAGCTTTCTTCAAGTGAAAGATTCTTTTTGAAATCATCAACTGAGATTTGAGGTATATCACCTGGATCCATACCAGGATTTTGAAATCCAGCTAAAATATCAGGAACCATTTGGCCCCCACCACTATTCAAACTTGTTAAGTAATCCATATACTCAGGGAGAACACCGGCTCCCGTAGCACCCTGCAAAGCCCCAGGAGTAGTCACAAGCGCTTGAGCTAAAGCATCCATATTTTGTGATTGAGCCACAACGCTTTGTGCATTCTGAATTTCAGGCAACAACATAGCCATAGCAGTATTCGTATCAATATCCCCGACAAGAAGAGCATCATTAATCCTGCTCATCTCACTATCAAGTCTCATCTGATTCATTAAAGCAGCCTGAGCAACAGCATCACCTAAGTCAAGTTCGGCTTGACCTAATCCCATTTCCATTCGCTCTCGACGCATTTGACCAGCTTCATTGCCGATCATCTCCAACGTGTTAGCAAACTGGGCACCTGAGTTAAATCCGTCCGCAAGAAGGGCACCAAATTCATCTTCGGCTCCCTGAATATACGAAGCTGGAGAAATACCCAAACTCTCCAACCTCTGACTGGCCGCTGCAGCATCAGCACGAACATTTGTGTTCCGATCCTGATAATTGTCGACAAGCATTCCGCTCGGAGCCACACCGGCGGCAGCGTTACCCGCATCATAAATACGGTCGGCGTCTCGCCCACGCATTGCGTCGTGCTGATCGAATTGGCCCCGAATTGTGGTCCCAATACTTCCTAGACGATTAGCCCTGCTTGTAGCTTGCCCATCATAATAGCCTTTAAGCGTATCGAAACGCGCTCCAGATTCGCCTCTTCTTTGTTCAAGTATTTGATCAAACAAACCTTGAAGCTCTGCGTCCTGAATACTTTGAGCCCCTTGAGCCGCCTGCAACGCTTGCATTTGAGCCGAAGTGCTAGAATCCAACGGCCTATACGGGTCCCAAGGAACACCCTGGTCGTAAAGATCTGATTTGACACCAGTAGGTCCTCTTTGTATTGCCGAATTTCTGATATCGTCCATAGTGGGCAGACCACCACGAAACCCTCTGTGATATGTTCTAGGGTCAGCAAGATCTTTGCCAGTGTTGTATTGCGCTTGCCCCTGCTGATTCATCAGAGCCCCTTATTGATTGTATTGCGTGCAGCGGCTCGACTAACATCATCGCCGCCACTAAGAACATTCGGATTCAAAGCTGCCGTCGCCGCAGCAGCTTTCAAAGCCTCAACTTTTGCGTCATCACCAATAGACGCATAATACTGTTGACCGTATCGAGCGTCATTCAAAGCATAATCTTGCATCGTGCGACCGAACTGACGTTCCAGTTCTCCCAGAGTTCTTATCGAATCACTCTCGAACTCTCCCATACCTCTATTGAATACACCAGAATTTCGCATACCACGCTGGTTGTATCGATCAGGGATTCCTCTACGAGCACGTTCGATAGCTATATCGGCAGAACGGCGCCCGTATCTATTATCTTCCATGGAACGTCGACGATTCAACTGGTTCTGGTTTAGATAAGCAAGGTAGTTAAGGTACGCTTGGTCACTTTTTTCTGTACCAAACGCTTTAAGAGCAGGAGTGTGCGTCACTAAGTTAGCGTCGTAAGATTCTCTATTTGAGGTGACATTCTGCGGATTAGGTGCGACTGCTCCCATTGAAGCAGCATCAATTTCTGCCCAATTCGCAGGTTCTTTAGGAACCACACCCAACGAAGCTTGATCTGCTAAAGCATAAGTGCCTTGATTGCGTTTAACTCTAGCGGCACCGCGGCTGGGTCCCCCAACTCCGTACTCCTTGCGGTCATACAGCACTCTGGGGTTGAGCTTCGTAAGCCCACTTTTTCTATTAGGGCGTACCCCAAATTGTCCGCTCTGCCAGGGCCCAACAATAGCCACAAGTCACCTCATTCAGTGTGTTCAGATGTCCCACAACAACAATCACAAGTACACTGAGCCGCCTCAAGCTGGGCAATGTGGACCCGCATTAAAGCGATTTCCCATTCCAGCTTCCCACGCTCACTCAAAGAAGCAATAACTTCTTCGATACCCACATCAGCACTCATGCTGAAACAGACGCCCCAATAGCAGTTTCACCCTCAGGAGGTTCAGCCCCAACCATCGCTGTAATTTCATCATCAGTTAAGCCAAGCGCAGCTAGTTTCGCCCTACCAGAAGCCTTATCTGCCCGTTCTTTTTCAAGTTCAGCTTGTAACGCAGCTTGTTGAGCAGCGTTACTTTCTTGCATCGCTTGATAATGCTCGTACTCTTCATCCGTCATTGGCCGTTCAGTTTGAATACCAGTGGCGCAATCAAGTTCTAAAAGTATTGGTCTTTCTTCAGACATTACGATTCCTTAATTTGGATTAATATTTTTTGAATCCCACGCATACAAGTGGAATACAGATCCCTGAGGGAAGTTGTACGGAGCATAGAAATAAAGAGTAGTAGGCTGAGCCCCATACGAATTGTTGGGACACCCACCAGTCGTAAAGTTGTAGTAACTATTCGTTTGGTTGTAACTTGTCTTATCGCCGTTGGGTGCTACTGAAGCTGATCGGCAACTAGCAGACGGGAAAGTATTTCGCCCAAATACATAATCTATGTAACCGTGGTCATAGAACATATCTGAATCAATAACATCGTTAGTAACTGAAGGAGTAGAAGTGTAGTTGTATCTTTCACCCCCTGTGCTTGTAGCACCCATATGTTTCATCTGGATGTCGCATCCTGGGCGACTGTAAGTACTACTATTGTTCATAGTAGTCCACCCCTGAAGAGATGGTTGGCTTGTCTGCCCGTTGTACCAGCCTGATCGATCCCAGTATTGGTTATTATTGGTGTCGTACATATACACCGAACCATAATTCCAACTATTAGAGTTGTCTTGACCCATAGTTGTTCGCCAATACAGACGGAAATGACAACGCCAAATATTGGAGTTGTCATAGGTAAACACTTCGTTCATATACGAATTGTTGTTTATACCCATGACCTGATTAGCAGTCGTGTAAGGCTCAGTTCCAGTCGTACTTATTGTGTTTGAGAAACTAAGCGTGTTCGTCCACGTTGTAATTTTTTGTGAACCACAATGTCTTAATACTGTTCCTTTACCAATTAACGACATTACCAGCCTCCTGTTACACCTGGATAAGCGATCAACATAAAATTAGTTCCAGCCATCCAGGTGGGAGAAGTAGAACTATTATAGGTTCCATGAAATGGGAGGCTTACACGAAGAGAAGAAACTGAAGCTTTAGCTTCCGCACGAGTTTTATCGTTAGCTTGCCCATTAAAACCAGCAGCACCTAATAGCCTGTGGTTGTAGCTATCCGCTTGGTATGAAGTAGCAACACCATCCCACCAAATCTGTTTATAGCAAGGACTATTGTTTCCAATAATTCGACCAGTCCAACCAAAAGCAGAATCGCTTGCCCCACCAGGATTGTTCGCTGCGGTCATTATGCATTTACCAGAAGTGCAAGGGTAACTTGCTCCTTCTCCGTAATCCGAAAAAGCGTACTGGCTAGAATACCATTGGCGACTAGTTGTATAAATGTAAGAATTTTTTACATCAGGATCATTAGCAGAATAACCAGCAGCCCACGAATGATTCATTTCAATATTCATGAAATAAGTTCCGCTGGATGCACCAGTAGTGGTGTCCTGCGTGTATTCACCAGCAATAACAAATTCTAAAATGTCGTAGGTGCTAGGAATATTTGTCCAGGTGTAGCTATTCTCAGTGTTGTTTGCTGCAACAGTATGGCTAGAAAGAACTAAAGACGAGTGGTCAGACATCAGATTTTACCGCCCCATCCATACACAATGATGTAGTTATAGGAAGTAGAACCATTTTGGTAGTCCTGATAAACATTTATGTCATTTATCGCTGGTTCTTTGAAATGTCCGTAACCTGAATTAGCAGTCGCATAACTAGTAGCGTTACCTACACCTAGATAGCCTTGCCAATGCCACGGCTTTAACGAAGTCGTGCTCGCATAATTATAAATATCCATAACAAGATGACCGCCATAGTTACTGTGATTAGCACCATATTGGTAAACAACACTGGTAGCAGTTGTTGATCCGCCATAACTAGTACCAGTTGACCAGCCTTGGTATTCGTAAAAAGAAGGACCAGCCGTAGCACTAGGGGTGTTACTCGTCGCACTGCTGGGATTATTGAAGTTCATATAATTGGTGGCAACATAGGTGTATTGCTGCGAATTGTGCCAGATAATTCTCATATTTCTGTAACTTTGGTCAAGATTGGTGAGTATTGTTGAGCCACCAAAGTAGGTGCCAGCAATAAGCTGCCAATCTTTCTCAGGGTTCTGTCCTTCCGAAGAAGCAACAGCCCCAAGACTCAGTCTCGCAGCAGTCGAAGTGCCAGCCATTAGCTCAGAAGCCCTGCCGCAATCCAAGTATCCGTGGCACACTTCGTCAAAACAGCCTGACCGTACTGACCAGTAATGCCCAGCAAACTGTTATACGAATAAATGTTTACACCAGAGCCAGGAGTCAAAGTCACTTGACCTGTGCTGTATTGGACAACATTGATTGTTGTTCCAACATCAAAGTTGACGCTTGAATCTGGCGGCACCGTTAAGGTGTTCGCCGTTCCATTCGTAAACTTCAAAAGTTTGCCAGCGTCAGCGCCCACCAACGTATAAGTCGCAGTTGACACTTCATTAATCGTGAATACGTCGGTACCAGCAAGCTCTGCGTAGCTCTGCGAGTTCCACGCAGTAGCGCCGTCACCGATCTTGTAAAGCATCGTGTCGGTTTCCATCCCGAACTCGCCAAGAGCGAGAGTCGGGTTGGCGCTAGTCCAGTTGGCAGCGGTGTCTCGTCGAAGTTGTATTTGTACAGCCATTTATATTCCTTGTGCGTTGCCACCAGTAGCCGTAGCTCCGATGCCTCCATAGTTAGTTGCCGCTTCGCCCCCGTCAAGGTTATTGACAGAAGTTCCATGAGGACCAGTCGGTCCAGTTGGACCCGTTACACCGCCGTAAGCGAGTGAACTCCAAGCCGTAGTACCATCACCAATCTTAAACTGGCCTGCGATCTGTCCACCGCCAGCATCTGTTTGGAGAGCGAACTCTCCAGCAGCCATTGTGGGGTCAGCAGCAACCCATTCGGCGTATGTTCCTCGGCGGAATTGAATCTGAATTGGCATTTATGTAACCCCTCCTGCGTCTATCGGCGTGACCCCGCCGTAGTCGCCATTAGAACTTGAAGCAGGGATACCACCATTGACGACTCCTGCTGCGTCACCTGTAGGACCAATAATTCCTTGCGGTCCCTGCGGGCCTGTAGGTCCAGGGGGTCCGCCAGGATCACCCGTCGGTCCTATCGGCCCCGTCGGCCCAGTTGGACCGCTAGGCCCAAGAGGACCAACAATACTGAAACCTGGAGGCCACACACCACTAGCTTTAGGTCCAAAGAAATAGTTGCTGTTCGTATTTATGTAGTAATCCCCATCGACACCAGTCACTCCTTGTGGATCACCGATACCGTACAGAATTGTTGAACCTGCTGGCCCCGTTGGCCCAGATGGTCCTTGCGGTCCAGCCGCTCCAGCGGGCCCAGGTCCACCAGCACCACCCTGACCAGAAATTACTTGCCAATAAGATGCGTTCGTTCCTGGGGTAACCCCAGAATGCGCTGTGCGTGCAACATAAGATGCGTTGCTGTACTCGACAAGATCACCAATCGAATATGAGGTACCTGAGGACCACACGCCCTGATAGCGGAAGCCATCAGCATAGGAAATGAGGTTTGTTCCTCCACCTACGTCCTGAACGTATGTTGCACCTGTGGGCATTATTCAAGCGCCCCTAACCGCTCGTCGATGTCTTGCACTGCTTTAACTAGCATCGCAAGCAATGGTTTATCCCGATACGAAATCGGATCACCCTCAGGGTCATACGATGCGAACTCGGGTGCAGCTTCATGTACTTCTTCAGCAATAAATCCTGGCTCTGGAGTTTGTGTCTCGTAGTCCATCCCTGAGTTTGTTGATACTTCTTCATTCCAACGGAACGTGCGAGGCTTCAAAGCTCGCAGCTTTGTCCACGTATCTTGAGCATCAAGATCCTCTACATCTTCTTTGAAACGTATTGAGGAAGAAACAAGCCCTAATTGTTGAGAGCTAACATTATTGACGGTACCCCAAGCAAAAGTTGCTGCCGTTACATTTGGCCCAGCCAACGTCGGCCACCCAGCATAAGCGCCAACTCCAGCAGTAGGACTCACAACAGTCCTCATGTCCAAGTAATTACCTGAACGCATAAACCTAATAAGATGAACGTCGTCTTTAGCTATGGCAATACCAGCGTTACCAAGCCCGTCTAGGTCATCTTTCCATTCGATGTAATCGTGGAGAGTAGTGTCATAATCGTTACCCATATAGATACGAGCAGTGTCATATCCTGTTTGCACACGAAGCTCACCAGCAATATCGACGTTCGCTCCAACATTCAACCACTGGCAGTCAATACGGGTACCTAACCCAAGCCCGTAATCGGTTGAAGTCCCAGGATTGCTTTCGTTTTTGTTGGTATAACCAATAATGTCGCCACGGATCGCCATTGAACCGTTGATAACTAAACGATATTCGGACTCGGGGCGAGCTTCTGCGGCCCCAGCGTATCCTTCGCCAGCACGACGAGAGTACACCGAATAACGATGGGCTTCAGTTAAATAGTTGCCAGCATCTGCTGCAGGAGCAGCTATGTCGGCACCGTTAGAAAGCCAGTGGACGTTATTACCAGGACCAGCAACGCCACCTGGCGCTAGGTTGCTTAAGAAATTCGCTCGATAAGCAAGATCTTTTAAGAAACTTCCAGCAGTTTCAGCGTTAATATCAGTACCAGTACTCAAACCGATAACGCTATGTTGCGTGCTGTTCAGATACAGATGGTTTGTGGCCCCAAGAGAAACAGTTCCTGTACAAGTGATAGCCCCACTAGTCAACGTCCCCGTCGCAGTCGGATCAACGGCCCTTAATAACCCTGGAAAAGTAGTAGGATTACCTGCATCCCCATTAATGAAGTTTTTTACTCTGTTCCAGTTATCGTTGTGCTTTGAAGCTTCAATAGCGGTACCTGAAGTGGCCTCATGTGGGTAACTAAAATCGACCATTAACGCAATCTCCTCTGCGAATATGTAAACGCCATAGCGTTAACTTCCCAAGCCTCATCGGTACTAGTAGGACCATCTATCTTCATTTGTATAGCCTTAGCTGTCCCAAGCGTAGGTAAACGCTCGATATTAGTGATGTTTGTGTTTGGTTCACCAGCCCAAGTACTTGCATTGGCGTCTGGTGCCCAAATTCCACTATCCCAAGTAGCTGCTGCAGTTGTTTCTGTTTGAACGCCGAAAGGCATTTCTTTCGTATAGTCAGAACTGTTGTAATCGACATACAATTTGGCGGTCAAAGCAACCGTATTGTCAGAACTCACAACAATACGTGGCTTCCCCCAGCGTTTCCGCACAATAGGGTTGCCCCCCACAAGCCAACTCGACGTGTATGAACTATCTATGTGTGTCGCCGAACCGCCTCCGTAGAAATCTGATTCCAAGTTCTGTTCCAAATGGACGACACGACCCGTGTTTTCTTCGCATCCTGCTAGAAGTTCTTGTTGGGCGTTAGGTGGAGCAAAGGCCAACATGACGTTGGCATCTATATCGGTCATAGTCCACGCACCAGGCCCATCAGGTACCCCTAACGTAGGGTCGTAGATCAGTACTCGCCGTTTAGCGTTATTTCCGCTTGTTTCATCCCAGTCAACAGAAACATATAGACGGTTCTTAAACCAAGCAAGCTGCGGCGGAGTACCAAACTGCAATCTGCCGTCATCAATAGCTGGTTGCAGTCTTTCAAATACCCAATTAAATGAATTTCCGTCATAAACATATACACCTTGACGGTCATACCAAAAAAACACACCGTAAGGCGTCGAAACGGGGGAAGATAAAGAAATAGATCCAACATCTTGGCTTAACGGAACAAGTTGGAAAGATTCCGTACTTGAACCATACAAAGCGTGAACGCTATTGGTTTTGAATATCAGCATTCGGTCAGCGAAAGGAACAAGACCCGATAGTTCGTCACCGCGTTCTCCGACATTTACGTCAACGTAATCGAACTCTCGCCACGACTCAGGGTCCTCCATTTTGGACCAACGAACACGACTCGGATGCGCCGTACTACTTTCCGTTGTGTGCGCCACCCACGCATGATTATTCCAGTGACACGTATATTGCGCTAACGGATAGTTACCAGGTGAACCATCAACATTAGATGCCAAGTTGGAAGCCGTTGTTCCATCGTAAACAAACGATGGACTTGTTCCCGAAACTCCATAAAACTTTGAATTAGTTGTTTGCCCATACAAACGATCACCGCTTGTTACCGATACGCCTGAAAGTGCAGTGAAATTGTCGAGAGCAGATTCAGCGACAGTAGTGCCATGGGAACAAATGACTCGGGCAGTCCCCCCATCAGGAGTAAACTGCGCCAATCCACTCACATCTTCATTCAGGGCTGTTCCGTTACGGGCAGTCACACCAAGACGCATCTTGATGCCACCCCTGGGGTCCACATCAACGTTCAACATCGCAGGACTCTCCGAAGATGCAAGATTGAACTGATCTGAACGAAGATTCAGACCACCACTGAAATCTTGGAGCATGTCGAGTTTGAATCGAGCACGAGCCATTGCTTATTCCCAGCTATATCGTAAGCGGTCAGGCATTATGCTTTGAGAACGCCACCTGGAAGCAAGACGATCATTGATTACGAGAGGCTGTGGTGCTGGTGTGTCAAGATGGCGAGCCCGAAGGTTATCCAACTCTCTAATAAAAATGTTGAAATATGATCCAGCCATATCGAGATCTTCTTGCTGTTCGTAAGCTCGACTAACCCCGTAGGTTGCTATCAGAATATGGAAAGGTTCTGGAAAGTCACTAGGTGAAGTTCCATCAACAGAACCCGCCCCAAATGCTGACGGATTTTTGTATCCACGAACATGAATAGTTTTGGCACCGCCAGGAGTTGGATAAATTCTGGCTGTTTCGCCCCAATAACTCCAATAATACGGATCTCCGCTACTGGCAGCATCTATAGGGTAAACAATATCTGCGTCGTCGCGACCCAAGAATGTTAAAACCCAGTCATCTGTTCTCAAAGATTGCACTTCGCGCAACCCGCCAACCACAGAAGCCCCAATAGTCGCTATCGGGTAGTCCTTCTGCAGCGCGACAGTAGAAAATGTTGTCGATGTTTCATACCAAGGCCAGCGTTTCTCGCTGTAAACAATCTGGTCGTAACCTTCACCTAAGAATCGGTTCAATACGTCATCTGAAATGTCGCTACTGTCGATTTCTACGACGTTTCTGATGTAAGCACGCATTTCTTGGATTTCCATAAACCCTACTTAGGTAATTGTGAATGAAAAACGCAGCGGTTAGTTCCCGTCACTGGAATTGCTTTACACGCTGCCCCATTTTTCGTGGGAACAATACAGACACCAGGAATAACTTCGCCAGCATAAGCAGGCACTTGAGACACCTTTCGACCACCCACATACTCGACAGTTAGCCCTTCGGCATCATCGCTGGGTTGACCATAAGGTCGTGCCTTACTGCTGTATCCGACCTGGAGATTACGTCCCATATTTTCCTTAGACTCTTGGGGGGATGAGAGCGCAATGCTCTCATCCCCCACCTGGCCGCTATGCTATTAGGCTGTTACGCCTTCAAGGTAGCCTTGACGTGCCCTGTTCGAGCATGTCAACTGGCCGTAGCACAAGATCTGTGAGAACACAGCATCCTGGTTTGTTGGGCGAACAAACGGAGTTGGTTTGAACCAAGTGTCCGAGTGACGCACAAGCTGAATGTACTTGGTGTTCAACATGTAGATCACACCATCAGCGTTAGATCCGTCAAATGTCCACGGAGCGCCTTTATACATAAGGTTTTGGAAACCTGCATCAGCCATGTCAGTATCCGTGTAACGGATATTGCTGGTGAGCAGAGCCTCATAGTTTTCGTAATCATCTGCTTTAGAGATGATAATGGTAGGTTGGTCATTGCCAACTGACACGGCGTTGTAACGAGTAGCTAGTTTCGCCAAGGTCAAAGACCCTGTGGTTGTTGTGCATGGCGACACCCAAAACCCGTTGCCTGTATCAGACGGATCGATACCGCCAAGAGTGTTAAGGGTACTAACGTTATCGTTCACAATGTTCTCGATACCGTTCCAGTCCTTTCCACCGTTGCCAGAACCGTCACCGTGGAACATGGTGTTCATGTTCTCAATGATGGATTCTTGGGTTTGGAAGATTTTGCCTTCGAGAAGGTCAATAATTTGAGCTTCACCGTTGTTTTTGGCTTCTTCCATACCATTAATGGTTACTGTTGCCGCATACTGGCCCCAGTCGTACTCAGCAGCCGAAATGCCTGTCTGAGCAGTTACATCAATAGTGTCGGTTCCGCTGTACGAAGCAGCGGTATCGTTCGCTCCATAGATGATTGGAACAACAATCTTTGCGCCACCGCTAACTGTTCGCATTGTTGACGAATTTGTCAACGCATAAAACAGTGGACGGGCCGAAAAAACGTTGTCAACCAGCTTGGGAACGTAATTGTTGAGAGTCGTTGTCAGAATCTCATCGAAATTGCTGTTGCCAGCCATTTACATTCTCCTAAAAGGTTAAGTGCCTAATTGTTCTTTTGCCAATGCGAACGCTTCTCTAATGCTATTAGCAGATTTCGGAGCCTGGGTTTGGGTTCCCGCTTGGGTTGACCCTCCAGTTGTGACAACTGCTGCTGCTGAACGCTTACTATCTGTGATATTGCGTTCTTCTTGCAGTTTATCTGCCGTTGATTTGACATCGTTGAACTGCCAATGTGCGTATGCTGCATCAAGATTCGCGATCTTGTGCTTTACCGCATGATTTAACAGTTCTCGTCTATCAAACTCCCCGTACTGCTCTTGTAGACTTAGAACTTCACGTTCCACTGACCGCTGACGTTCAACAGCTTCTTGCTGTTCCACTTTGGCTTCAAGTAGTCGAAGTTTCTTTTCCGTTGGGTCAAGATATTCGTCATCCTCAAAATTATCGTTACCTAGATCCACAGAAACATCAAGCGATTGAGCTAATGCTTCTAACGTGGCTTTAGGATCTGCCTCTAAGGCAGAAACGATTGCTTCTGCTTGCTGAAGCCGGTCTTTTTCAGCGGCTATTTCTTGCGTCTTGCGAGTGTAATCCGCTTGACGCTGGTATCCGTTTTGAAGCTCTTCCAAACTGACCTGCTGTTCCTCACCATCAACTTTGACGGCGTATAGATCACCAGGTTCTTGTAAAGCTTCATCTGTGGTGTCTGGAGTGTCATAATCGACTGGTTCCTCGACCACTATTTCTTCTGTTTCGGGCACAAGCCCCTCCTACGAGTCCTAAATGGTTGCTCAACCGTAACCGCAGGGGTGTCCCACTCAGAGTGAAGGTAACTCCATTCCCATCTGATTTTGTAGCTGCAAAAGCAACTCAGGAGGTATCCCACCCGTTGGAGCAAAAGCTCCTCCTTGCGGAGCCATAATGCCAGGATCTACCGGCTGCGGTGCCATCGGAGCTTCTCCCCCTGGGGGAATTTGACCTTCTTCTGCCGCCACAGCTTGATCAGGGGCTTGCATAAGGAATTTTTCTGGGTCTTTAATTCCGAAACCAGATTCCAAAACATGCACCGCAAGGGCTTGTGGATCTATAACAGTACCAATCATAGGAGCGACAGCATTCAAAAGACTAATTGCTTGCTGCTTTCGTATAGTGTCATTCAGAGGTTGAGTAGATCCTGCTTGCACCGAAAAATCGTACTCTCCAGTAATGTCATCTCTGGAGTAGTTGACAAACATATCATCGCCCTGAATAGTAACTCGGGCCATCTGTTCGCCTGTCATAAATTGTTGCATGAGTTGCAGAACCCGACGAGCAACCTTGGAAATACTTAACTCAACAATAGCTAACTTATCTGCGGCCCGAGCATTCTGAGCGTCAGCAATAATACTCGCTTCAGTAGCTGTGCGCCGTATCTCAGGCATAGCCCCACGAGCATATTCCGAGATACCTGAGACTGTGTTTATGTCTTGTTCAATAATATCGGAATACGCATAAATTTCTGGGCTGATTGGCACCTGAGGCATTGGAATAACAACCTCATTCAAAGGACGGTTCTCATCCACAACGGGAACCATTCGCCCATCTTCTTCAGATTCTAAAGCTTCACGTCCTTCAGGACCGAAAGATCGCTCGTGATATAGATACTTTCGGGCGTAACGCTTTCTGTCGTTCATCAACTGGGAACGTGTCTTATCGAGTTCCAACTGCAAAGATTCGATTGATTCTAAATCGCCGATTGGGTAGAACTGGCCTGGAACATCATAGTTTCGCAGCATTGTGAAAGGATGACCATAGGCGTAAGGCATTGAAACGGGATCCACAAGGAACTCGTCTGAGCCCTCAGCGTAAACAGCGACAGTATTAGCCATGATGTCGTAGTATTCCCAAATCACTACTTGATCATCGAGAAACTCCCAACGATCATCAGACATAGCGTATATATCTTCGCTGTAATTAGAATTAACTGAAAGTCGGCGCCGAGCCGAAGCTTTATATCTACGGTCGTTCTTCGCTTCTTCTAAAGGTCGATTAATACGTTGTGCAATCCACTGAGCATCTTCAATGCATGTAGCTGCAGGGTCAACGAACATATCGAAAGGAGAAACTCGTTCAACAAAGGGTTGATCTTCCACAATTCGCATAACGGTAGAAGGTATATTTGCTGCTACATCTTCTTCTGACGGCAGATCATTTGACAGTTCTGGTGTTTCCAGCGCAAAAGCATCCAACTCTGTTAAAGCAGAATTGAACATATTTTCACGTTCATCTTCACTGATTCGCTGTTCTTGTTCAACAAACTTCCAACCCGTTTTAATCCATCCGTGGCCAAAGATTAAGAAATCTTTGACTGTGCGTCGAAACGGAGTTCTAAAGTCGTGGTGTTTCCAAAGATAGTTAGCTACAGCCTCAACAAAAGCTGCACGGTCACGGTTTTCTGGGTCAGTGGCTTGAACAACTATCTTAGGATAATTAACTGCAACACTAGGTGCTATCACATTGATAGTAGAAAACGCTAAATTAACTGCTATCAGATCAGACTTTGTTGTAGTCGTAGCAGGCCAATGTTTGCCTTTATACATGTCAACAAGTCGTCGCCAAGTCTGCTCGTACTGTTCTTGTTCACGCCAACGCTGACATTTCCCAACTTTATCAATATAGCTTTCAAGTTTTTCTTGCCGAGTTGTGCGGGCCATATCAGAATTGGACTTTCTCTGGAAGCTTTTCTATGTTGCGTCCAGACGCAGTAGCTTCAGCATAAACTTTAGCTTCTCGCTCGCGCCTAGTTAAACCCTGTTCATCTCGGGGAAGGGTCGACTGGTAGCCTTGCCCCGTTGACACAGTGATTGACTTTAGGCGCAAATGGCGTTCATAGAGTTCCCTGAGTTCCGATAAAGGCGCATCTCGACGTGCCAGAACGTATTCAGCGAACTCTTCAAACGTGGCCCCATCGTGTAGGACCGCCACAATCAGCCAGCGTCGTGGCCACGTAGGTCAGGTTGTTTACCTGGTTCTACTTTGCCGGTAATCCCATGCTGATTCTTGGGTGTAGTACGGCCACTTACTTCGCCGTAACCGCCTGTTTGGTTAGCGTACTTTGGGCTATCCATACGCTGGTCTGGTGACTGTTCGCCACCAGGACGCCAAATAGGGTTAGCTGAAACGCTTGAACCACGCTCCATTTTAGCATTTTTCCCTTTAGCACCATCTACAGTGCCGCCAGGAGTATGAGCGATGTTTCTTCCCATCAGAACTCCAATAAAGTCGACTACCCATTGCTTCAGGGTGTCCCACGAATGTTGTTTGTTCCTATTTGGAAAGGATCTTTTTCATTGCGATTACTGTTAGCAAGACGGGCAAACCAATCAACAGTCCAATAATCATCATGTTTTTCAACATACTCAGGAGCATGAGCATACTTCCTCATCTGGTTAGCCAAAGCTAACGCCATTACACGGTCATCAAACGGAGAACCCGACATACCGCCTCGCTCATTACGAACAAAAGTTCTGAGTTCAGCCACAGTATGCTTATCGTAAAGCGTTAACTCTTCATTTCGTAACGCCGAACCGAGTTCATCGATCATTAACGGCTTCGAAGTTCTAGTAGTTTTCCAACCGTACTCTTGGGAAACCCTGTTGTTCACTTGATTCAGAGCACGTCGACGAAACAGCCTCGGATACCCCAAATGACGTAACTCTGTGATCGTTGTCAAACCATGGTTGTTCGACTCGACACAACACAACGCATCCAAATAGTAAAGACCCACAGCGTGCACTTCTTCAGCCAACTCATCAGGCGCTATATGTCCATGCCAAATAGCGGCCTGCTCCCCAGTGTTAATATCCAAAACCTGAATGACACTGTAATCCCCATGTTTCAGCCCCTCAGCCGTATCAACACCCATCACATAGGCATGACGAGACTCAGGTTCCCCAAAAACAGTGAACGTCATCTTCGGAACTCCACATGGTTCCCCCTACGCCACATGTATCCCTGAATCCCAGGGCGAACAAACTTACTCATCTCATCCAAAATATCTAGGTCAAACACAGGGTTCCCTGAACGAATAAACGCTTCCTCAGGAGTAGTCGGATATTCCTGGGCAAGCTGCCACGGCAACATCGACTCGACCTTACCCTGATACCACGCATCGCCACGATCCTCAGTCGCAGACCACGGAAAAAACATTGGACTGAAATTGTTGGCCCCAGTTGTGGACCCCACCCAAAGATCGTGAAAAAAGTTTCCCGAACCATTAGCGGTACTTAAGCCAATAATACGGCCACCAACGTCAGCCACAGGCTCTATCGACGCCCATGCTTCCTCTGGGTTCGGTAAGAAAGCCCACTCGTCAACGACAATAAGTGTCGCCGATTCACCACGGGCAGGATCTGAAGCAGAAGGCATCGACGTAATCTGGCTTCCGTTGTCGAACCCCATTCGCTGCTGATGCTCAACCAAAGACTTAGGTCCACGCTCTATCATCCATTTCGGTAAATGCTGAAACCCGTACTTCGTTTTACGCAACAACAAAACCGCTTCACGCTCAGTACGAGACAAATCAATAATGTTCTGATCAGCCTTAAAAAAAGCCAACCAAAACTGGTGAGCAGCCACCAACGTCGTCCACCCAATCTGACGGGCCTTCAACGTCAACGAATAACGCTCATCCTCCCACTCTTTCAACGCAGAACGCTGCGCCTCCCTCAAAGAAAACAAAATACGTCCATGAGCAGGATGAGCAATGGACCAGTAGTTCTCTAGGAAGTAGACTTCACTACGGCGGCACTTACGCCACTCCACTTCCCTTTTCAACTCATCGAGTCTAGACATGCTTACCAACCACTACTGGTACGTCCCAGAGGCGCTAACCCCACAGCAATGCGACCACATCCACCACGTCGCCGCACAGCAACAACAAATCGAAGGAATCCACTTCGGACACACCCCAGAACACCGAAACTCCCAGATTTCCTGGCTTTACGATCAAGAAATAGTTGACCTAATCGTTGCCCAAACCAATCAAGCCAACACAGAAGCAGGATGGCAATATGACCTAAAGGTACCAGAAGCCGTCCAATACAGTTGTTACCAAAACGAAGGGCACTACGACTGGCACATCGACGGCAACTCTGACAACCATGCTGCACGCAAATTTTTTCCAAACGTTCCGCATCCAATACCACTAAACCTGACCCCATTCCCAAAACTTCAAGGACTAGTCCGAAAACTCTCAGCAACAGTCAACCTATCACACCCCACAGAATACGAAGGCGGCGAACTCCAAATCCGCTGCTACGACCAACTACACATCTTCAACAACGCACCCCGAGGATCAATGGTCATCTTCCCAAGCTTCATAGAACACAAAGTGACCCCTGTCACCTCAGGAAAACGATACAGCGCAGTCATGTGGTACAACGGACTTCCTCTCCGCTAACAACCAAAGTCTTTCCGCAAAGACTCCCACACAGACCACTGCTGCTCAGTCCAATTATGGTCAATCGTATTCATCAACTGAGAACACTGCGCCGTATACCCAACCCCAGTGATTAATTCAGTACGAACCTCCACAGGCTCAGGATCATCGTTACCCCAAAGCATCATAACACCACTAATACCAGCAACAAGAGCAACAACAGCAGCCGTAATCGCCTTAACAATCTTTTTGATGGCCTCCGACCAAACCTCAGCATTATCTGCAACATCTTCAATAGTCATCCATCCCCCCTACTGGCAGGAATCGCACACCTCGAACCCGTCAACAGAACACTCCAAAACAGTGTCATCAGTAAACGGGTCAAGATCAATTCGTTCACCCATCAAATCGGGCTCATCCTCAAACACTTCAACAGCATCACTCACTGTTGCCCCGAAGCCCATCCAAAAGACCTTCGAGTTCCTGAACCAACGCATCATCACTAAGAGACGCAGCCTCATCATCAACAATAATCTGACGCTTCGGAGTAAACCGATCAACATACTGAAGATACAAAGACGCAGCCTTCACATCACCCCCAGCAGCCTCCCTATAGACCGCATCAATCACAGACTGCACACGCTCCACATGAACATTCAACTCCGCAGCACGAGCCTCCCACTCCTTACGAAACCGAGGATCACGCTTCCAACGACGCAAAGAATCCTGATGCACATCGTTCTCAACAGCCCACTCCTTCTGCGTCTGTGGAACCCTCTCAGGCCCCAACAGCAGCCACTCCAAAAAACCTCTCCAAAGATCAGGCATAACCTGCTCGTTAGTATCAGGGTCGGTTACCCAACCCTTGCCTCCACCGTTCTGCGGCATTCCAACTCCTGTCGTCACAAACAGTCTTTTCTGTCCCAATAAAAAAGATAGCAACTATTTTGGGACACCGCAGACACATAGATAGCAGCTAGCGCGATCTGGTGGCCTACGGCCACAGAACCACAAGCCCAGCACAGAAGCCCATAAATAAGGAAAGAACCGCACTGTCTATGGTTATCTATACATATGCGTGCGGGCGCGCCCCCGCCCCCCTGGGGGTGCATGGCGGGTGCACGAGGCAGAGCTTCCAGAGCGGCGGCAGAAATCGCTAACCGTCGTGCCGTGCAGAACGTACATTATGTCACGATACCCCCACTTACCGGGCTCTCGTGACGCCTCGCGCATGATCACACCCGCCCGCCTGCACGCTCGCCCGCCCGCTAGCCAAGGCAGTACGCCTTAACCAGCTACCGAACAGCCGTCATTTACTAGTAACCCTTCGCCCTGTATTCTGGGGTGACGCTTACTGATTGGAGACTGGTTGTGGATTTATTGGCGTTTATTGAGGCTAGAGAGGATGGGCCGTTGTGGCCGATGGTTGTTCTCGCTTGTTTGCTGGGTGCGGCTTTCTTTTACGATATGTGGCAGCGGGCAAGGCTAGAGGAGAAGCGATTGGCAGCGAAGCGCCGTCGTGCATTGTTCTACGTGGCTGGTTTAGTTGCTCGTAATCGTGTGAAGGATGACCATGCAGAATCTAAGTAGGTATCTAGAGGATCTTGGACCGTTTAGCGTTGCACCGTTCGAGGCTGGGTCTAGGTCTAAAGCTCGCGCTCTTGAGTTGTGGAACCGTCGTCGGGTTCGTTATGGCTTGCGGCCTGCTCGTGACTGGGGTGCTGCACCGTTGTTATCGGCGGAAGTTAGCAAACTTCAGAAGAATGAGATCCACACGCTCGGTTTGCTATTGGCGCCCTCGAAGTCAAGCGGGCTAGTTAATGTCTGCGGTTGGTCTACTGCTGGGTGTGAGCCACCTAATTGTCTTAGTGGCGCTGGCAATAACGGGTTTGCTCGTAATGCGTTGGTTCGGGCTGCTCGTACCGCTTTCCTGTATGAGTGTCCTTCGACGTTCTGGCGGGTTGTTGGTGGTGAGCTTGAGAGGGCATTGGCCAAACATGGCTCGTGTGTCTTCCGCAGTAATGTGCTCAGTGATTTGCGAACGGAGCGTATAGCGCCTGGACTAAGTGATATCGACGGTTTGCTTTTGATGGATTACACGAAAGCACCGATTAGGGCTCGCCGTCGGGGTCTTGCGTTGGGCTGGTCCTTGACGTATTCGGTTAGTGAGAGAACCACACCAGAACAGTTGCGACGGGCCATGCGTGACGTTCCAGTGGCCGTTGTTTCTAATCGTGTGCCTCGTGGCGCTATTGATGGTGATGTGAGTGATGAACGGTACCGGCAGGGTGCTGGTGATCTTGTGGTGCTGTCTCCTAAAGGGTCGATGCCTCGGCATGGGGGAATTGTTAGGGATGACTTGACCGCCTGATTCTTTCCCATACATCAGAAAAGCCCGCCTAGATTGGCGGGCTTTTCCTTTTGGTTGGGGGTCTAGTTATTCGTTAATAGCGCACCCTTGGCACAGGCTCGGTGAAGTTGCTAGGCGCTCGGTTCGATCCAGCCCGAGAGCGACCATGAGTGAATCTGGTCGTTCTAGTGGTAGGGGTCGTTCCCAGATACCGAAGCAGCGGGGGCAGCGTTCCTTGATTGCGATGCCGGTCATCGTGTCGCCCCCGATGCGCTAACTACTTGCTCGAAGGTCAATAGGGCTCGCTTTAATGGCCATTCTTGCGGCTGATAGTCAAGGTTGCCGCCTGCTATCGAGTGGCACCAATCCAGCACCGCTTCATCTTCGCCGCAGGGGCTGCAGATGTAGGTACCGTCATGGTGGCGGCTCAGTGCGTTGTGGACCAGTTCGGTCGCTAACGGGTTACGGTCGCAACGGGGACAGATGGCCATTAGGTCTACCCATTCTTGTTTAGTCCTCATGCTTCACCGCCTAGAGCTTCTCCGAGTGTCTCGAAGATTGCGTCAAGATCAGTCTGCCGTTTCTCATCGGCGACCTCATTCTGATAGGCGTTGCGGCTCGCTTCGCTAGCTCGCTTCGCTGCTTCGCTGAACATGGCCAGCCCGAACTGCTCACCAGCTAGACGACCGGTCAGGCTGAGAGCCTGCAGCAGCGTGGCGACTGTCTCTTCTAGTTGTTCAACCTTGCGGGCTAGCTCGGTTACCTTGTCATCGACGACCAGCAGACTTTTGTAGCCTTGTTCGACGTCGAATAGGTCACCCTCGCCGCTCAGGTGTTGCACCGCTAGCTGTACAGCACTGGTGAAGGCTTCACCGGTGCCACAGCTTCGTTCGGGGTTATATTCCCGTAGCAGGTTCTCCACTATGTCGTATTTGTGTTGGTCCCACCAGATTTCCGAATCGCTGTCGGTCTGCTCAGATTCGAGGTCCTCTAGTCGACTTTTCACGTCGTAGTAAAACTCGCTGCTGGTCAGGATGTCGCTAACTGAATCGTGAATATCGAGGTCGTCGTTGGCTATCTCTGAGATGACGTTTCCGTAATCTGAGAACAGGTCCTGCCAATCGATTTCATCCAGTACGTATTGCTGGATTGTCGCGAGGGCTTCCGATTCAAGTTCGGCGTACCCTTCACTGTGGACGGTTAAATGCATTTTGCGGCCTCCCATGGTCGCTAGTTGTTAACAGTTCCCATTGAACCACACGGGGCAGACAATTACCAGAACTATCTGCCGTCGGGGATGGCCACTAATAGTGGTAGGAGCTCGCGTTGGTTTGTCGCTCTCCGTGGCTGGCGTTCGTGGTGATAGTTGAGGTCTGAGTCGTCGTGAAAAGCGATGCGACCCACCACTGCGAGAGGGCCGCAGCGATGGGTCGCAAATTTATGTGGGGGGATATGTGGGGGGCTATGTGATCACTAGCAACCTATCACTGTTGAGTGCGGCGCTGCATCCTGCACCGAATGCTGGTGAGAATACGGCGTCGGGGTGCTTGATGATCTCGTCGTAGATGCCGCAAGCGTATTCGCCTACGGTGTCTCCGATGAGGTGGGCGCACTGGTGAGTGGTCCGATCCCATATGCCGAACGGGCAAGTGCCCTGCTTGCAGCAGAACCCTGACCGTACACAATCGCTCATGCCGTTGCTTTCAACAGTGTGGCGGCACCTTTGGTGAGGGGCATATCGCCGAACACTAGTTGGTCCACATGTTTGCCTTGGGTTGAGCGTCCTTTGCCTCGTTGGACGTGCTGTTCGTAGCCTTGGACGGCCATGAGTGCTCCCCACTTTGTTTCCCTGATGAAGCCATTGAGGTCGTCGCCACGGTATCGAGCGACAATCGCATCGAACTTGTTGTCCCACTGGGTGAGAGCTTTAGCGGTGTCCTCGGTATCTTCGGGGCGAGGTGGCAGTAGGTCCTTGGTCATATCCATGAACTGTCCCTCAGTGAATGACGTGTCGATCCATCGTTCTACTTCTTTGTTGATCTCTTGTTGGAATTCGAGATTGGCGTAGAAGATTCCGATAGCGGCGTCCAAATATTCTTCGGCGTTGCGAGTGTGACGGATAGTCCACGTTGCTGACTGGTTGCCCAGGACATAAGCGGCGAATGTGTTGGCACATACAACTACTCCGAGAGTAGGTCGAGCCGATAGCGACACTGATGAGTCGTGAGCGTCGGCCAGTGTGAAGTATCGGTTTATCTTCGAGTAGTTTTCGATGTCGATAGGTTCTCCAACTTGCAGTGTCACGTACCCTTTGCGGCCATGCTGCAGGGTGCCTTTAGATTCGACACCAGTAGCGAACCCTCGGTCCAGCAAACTTGCGACTACTTCATCCATCAAGTGGTACTGGGTGATGGCTCGCTGCTCGGTGACCCCGATGTTCAGTGGGTAGCCATTGTCTGAGCGGCGGATCATGTAGTGATCCCTCACTCCCTCGAATAGTTCGATAGGGATAAAGGGCCTCGGCTCGTATCCACCATTCAGTTCGTGGTTCTCGATAGCTCGTTTGGTGTCAAAGTCGTTGCTGTTTTTGGCTGCACTCCATTGAGCCCTTGTTGGGTTCTTCACGTACAGCGGTTCACGTTCGGCAACGAACGGCCATGGGTAATCCAAGTATGTGTCCAAGTCGATGAGTTCGCCGTGGACGTGACCTTTTTTGTGCCACGCTGTTTTGGCATACAGCGCTAGGTCGTCTTCGTATATGTCTGCAGACATTTGTCTGTCTCCTTGTTTAATGACAGTGAGCCTCCCTGACTCACTAAATAGCAGGATACATAACTGGGACAGAGTGCACAAGTATTCATGTCAACAGATTCGGATGATCGCATAGGAATTGTGGGCTGGGTCATGTTGGCCGTGGTTGTTGTGGCCTTCGATTCGTGGGCGTTGGCGGCGAATCGGCAAACGATGTCGGCGGCGTTCTTGGATGCGACACGTAAACCAGTATGCCGTGAGGTGCTAATGGTTATGTGGGGGGCGCTTACTTGGCATTTGTTTGGGGGGCGGCCTGACCCGTTACGGAAACTGGTGGGCTAGTCGTGTAGTATGGCGTTCAACCTTAGGAGGCTGAATGTCAGTAATAGAAGTATGTGGGTGCCACGGGTTGAAGGCGTGCCCAACCGTTTGGGTGGGGGGCCCCCAGATTCTTGAGATCACAATAGAATCTGGGAAGAAGTGTTGGGTTGTCCAAGGAGATGGGATGGCTCATTACACGTTGGGGGATGCTCAAGCCCGATTGAAGCAACTTGCCTATGTTCCCGAACCAGTTATCGGTGGGGAGGGATAAATGCCGAAAGTTAAACAGGGTCGCAAGCCGAGCTACCTACCAGTATGCGATGGGGCATGTGACGGGTTTCTACAGAACCGTTGCCCCAAGTGTGTGCGAGCCGTCAAACAGAACGGCTCGAAGCAAGGTCGGGGTCCCTCGATCTACAGTGAGAAACAACCAACACTGGGTGAGCTTGTGCGGTTGAATCCTCATCTACAATGGACAGACAACCAACTCAGGGAAGCAGGATTGTTGTGAGTGAAGAACCAGAGACAGAGTTCGACAAACTATGGACGGAGTGTCATGCGGGGTTACACATTATGCGTTCGTTCGCTGCTCATCTCATGGAGATGTCGGCGCGCTTGGAAAACGCAATGGTTGATTTTAACAATGCGGACTGGCCCCAGAATTTGATGGGCGCTGATTGGCCGAACAAGAATCCTGTCGACCAGCACAATCGAATCAAGGGCGACGATAACGTCGTGCCGTTCCCAACCGAGCAAGAGTGAGTTGGGTAGCTATTTGGCTACTCATCGACATCGCTGGGGTTAACACTACGAGCCTCGATCACCAAGAAATTGTGGAAGCAGCTAGCTCCTATGATTGGCCGGTGGTTGAGGCTCTTAGCGTTGCGTGGTGTGAGAGTCAATTCAAACGGACCGCTTTCAACGGAGTTGATCATTCTGTTTGGCAGATCAACCAGAATTGGTGGGGGGCACCCATTTTTGGAGAAGATATGTGGAGGGACCGCTATCAGATCCACACCAATGCAGCGATGGCCTATCACATCTGGGTAGCTGGGGGCCGCTCTTTTCGATGGTGGAGTTGTGGGTCCCACACTCGCCGGTAGCCGATTGTTATAATAGAGCTAGCGCGATAGGGAGAGCCGCCCCGATGGGGCGCGAGCAGATAGCGCGGAGGAGACACATGACTTATTTGAGCGATGACCCACCTGATGTTGGTTGGATTTGCAGGTATTGCAGTAAGCAGGACCACAATCACTTCTGGATGGAGCAACCCGTAGAGGATTGTGATTGTTGTGCAGACCATATGGCTGAGGTTGCAGCATCAGATGATGCGGACCGCCGCATTGATGAAGCGCTGGGAAGCTGATGATGAAACAAAGAAGAGTGATAGCAGCCGCTACATGTCAGAGGTGTGGATCAGCCCATTCTGTTACGGTAGAGAGAGACGACTGGTTCAAGTACATGGAGGGCGAGTTAGTTCAGAACGTGTGGCCCGAGTTTTCGTTGAACCTTCGAGAAACTTTGCGGGGGGCCCGAGCCGGTTACTACTTCTGTCCTCCTTGTTTCGATGTCATTCACTTCGACCCTGACAACGAGTTGCAAGATGCATAAAAACAAGCCACCCAAACACGAACACAAGTTTCGTCAAAGCTTCCTGAACCAATGGTTTCTGTGTCCAGAGTCCGCTCGCCGACAACACCTTGGGCTGATGCCACCCGAAACGAATAACAGTAATCTTGTGCGGGGGAACGCCGTCCATGCCGCCATCGAATGGTTTGGTATGGAGTGGGCTGAAACAAACCGCCTTCCTGATGAGGGGGAGCTTGTCGAGTTCGGCTTAAACGAGTTTCAACTATTCGGCAACGAAGATGGGACAGTCTGGCATCAGGAACCCGAGCAGGTGGAAGATGCGGTGCGGGGCAACCTCAACCTATGGCATGAGGAGGTCCTCCCCCAACTAGAGTGTCCCACTGATGTGGAGATTCATTTTGATCGTGTGCTGTGGGAGGACAACGACCGCATCATCCGTTTATCTGGAACCTGTGACTGGGTGCAAGACGACTGGCTTGTCGACTGGAAGAACCCATCGAAGGCTCCACGTAAGAACGAAATGTGGATCAAAAAACGATCCAATTTGCAGTCCCACGTTTATTCGTGGGCGCTTGATACACCAAAGTTTTCTTTGTGTCATTTGTCGACCCCTGAGGTGGCGTGGACTCATATGGTGCGGGGTGCTGCTGACTATGCGGCACTCATAGATCTATGTCTTTCTGTAGCGATACAGATAGAGGCGAACCTACCATCCGCGCTAAAGCAGTGGGACTCATGGTATTGTTCACCGAAGTGGTGCGGAGCTTGGGACACTTGCCGAGGCAAGTTCTTAGGTGACGATCCATTCTAGTCAGCCATCCACAACCGATAGGAGTAAGCATGGCTAGCGATTACAACCCCGCAACGGGGATCATCCAAACAGCCGCCCATGTGGCGGGACGAATACACGCAGGCTCAGGTAATCAAGATGCTTGGGCGGCTTCATTTGAAGTTGTCCTCGCTGTCCTCTTGGAAGAGGTCGAAGATGCCAGTTCTAAAAGCGCTGCGTCTACTACGGGAAGCGTTTCCAGGTCTAGTGGTAACGCAACTCCAACGCTAGCGAGCCCCCCTCAGGGCGGCGATAGCGGTGGACTACTCGGTAACGACTCGAAACAGTCGATGTGGGATTTCCTTTGGAACAATCCCAACGGCACTGTGTTCGACAATTATGGAGATACCCGAGCGAAGTCTGGTGGCGGTAAAGGCCCCGACTTCAAGTTCCGCAACGATTGCGGTAACGACAACCTTAAAGGGGAAGGACTGTGGGCCGATAGTATGCCTTCCGCTTTCCGCACTGCCGAAGGAATCGTAGAGTTTGCCAGTAGGTCGAAGGCACTCGAAGCGCTTCGGGAGCGGGTAGGATGAGCGAAGGGCCGACGCTGCTGGAAGCCTCCCTGATTGGGTCACTCATTGATGAGCGGCTCGATAATGTTTCAGAAGGTCAGTCTCCAGAGTCTGAAACATCTTCTGCAGTGTCGGCCCCCCATTCTCTTATTGAGCCCACCGCTACAGCTATAGACGGGTGGCTTGATTACTCTGAGAACCCTCAATCTCGTTGGATGACGGGGTTCCACAGATTAGATGTTCTTACCCGTGGTTTGGGTCGAGGGGAAATGATGTTGTGTGTGGGGCGCAGCCACTCAGGTAAGTCCCAGTTCTTGTATCAGTCGATTGTGAACACCGTGATGAACAACGACGATGCACGCATACTGATTTTCTCTCCAGACGAGCCACGGGAACTGGTGGTAGCAAAACTTTATTCCATCATGTTTGGGGTCAACGGGGCAGAAGTGGAACATTCCCTCCGCAACGGTGATCCTGAAGTGAAGAAACATCTACAGGAACTTGGGGAAACTGGCAATTTGTTTGATCGTATGATCATCCATGACGGTTCCCCCAGCTTCCGCATTATGCACGACGTAATGTTTGAAGCTGAAGATTATTGGCAGAGGCCAACGACCATGGCAATGGTCGACTATCTAGAATTGTTGGTACCCGATGCGAAAGAATCAGGTAGTCAAGCTGTTATCCGTTTGGCGCAAGCTTGTAAACGGTGGTGCAAGGAAGCCGATCTGCCCCTTGCAGTGGTTCACCAGTCAGGACGAGCGAACGAACGAGGAACCGCTGGAGGTATCTCTGTCGCTCGATACGGTGGAGAACAAGAATCGCATCAGGTCATAGAGATCTACCGTCAACGAGATAGAAAGAACTTGACTGCAGGTGAAACAGCGTTCCACCAAAACTCGATAAACATCAATCTGGTTAAGAACAAACGGCCACCCAACCGGCTCGAAGATCTTCTTTACTACATTGACGAGGATTGTGGATCTATCTCTGAATACACCACGGATAGGGAACCTAACTATGGGAATTAGCATCAGGGATCGAGAGGCTCGTTGGAAATGGGAGCAGGAAGGCATCGACCGAGGCTGGGTCCAAGGGTTAGTATGCAGCACCCATGACACGTACCTGACGGACGAAGAAGCGGAACAGTTTTGGGATGGGGAGGATCCATGCATTGTGGTGATGCGTGTTCTCGATGATTACACTCCTCCCGATAGAGGAAAGAGTGGCCGCTATTACACCTGTGTGAACCAGGTTTTCGATGAATTTAGATATACGGTTAGGGATCGCCGCCGCGGCAGAAAAGAATTTCGTGACTGGCGGAGACGCATTAGGGGCGAAACAGACGGGAGCGAAAGTGTCTGACGCAGACCTTGTCCAACGTTTCGCTCAACTCCACCAAGGAGGAGCGATAGCCGACTTGATCGGCGGACAAGTTCGACCCAGAAAAGACGGTGCCGGTGAACCGTCAGGTCACAAAGGTGCAGCATGGTACGTCAACGTAGAAGCACACCTATTTGGGGATGAACCTTTAGGGGTTTACCCCGTTCTCCGCGACTCAAACGAACTATGGTTCGGAGCAATCGACTGGGACATAGGCGACGAGGACTCTCTGGTCCACGCCTACAACGTCGAACAAGCACTCGCCTACCTCGACATCAACTCGTTCGTTGAAATGTCCAGATCTAAAGGCGTGCACTTGTGGGTCTACGTTGAAGAGCCCGTTCCTGCGGAACTGATGCGAAACGCACTGACCTCCATTTGCGACGTGGTAGGAGCACCAACAACAGAAGTGTTTCCGAAACAAGTTTCCCTTGAAGGTAAAACTTTCGGCAACTGCATACGCCTCCCTTACCCCAAGATCCGCTCAACGGGCCGCCAAGGCGTCCGCAAAGGATCATGGTCCCTGAAGCTAGAGGACTTCGTTGAAGCCGCCTACGACAGCAGAACAACGTCTGAGCATCTCACAAAAGTTGCTTTACTGGCGAAACCCAAACCTAAACCTGCGCCGCTACGTCAAGAACGCCTCGGAAATCGTCGTGAATACCCAGTCTGGCTAGATGATCTACTCAAATACGGGCCATCAAGAACAAGAGAAGCAGTTGACAGGTCAGGAGCCCTTTGGACTATCGCTGTAGGTTTAGCTTTCGCTGGTCACGACGCTAGCGAAATGCGTTCCGTTCTAATCGACTGGGACTCCCAATGGGGACAGAAATACACAAACCGTAGCGATGGGGACCTACAATACGACACACTGGTGTCGAAAGCTTTGACTCACGCCGAAGTCGAACAACAAAAGTTCAAACTAAAGTTTAGGGGTACCACGCATGGATCTTGAAGCCAGCTACTTCATTCACATCTCGTCAAGACCTAAACCGAAAGAGCGGCCACGGTTAACGAAACGAGGCCACGCATTCACACCCAAAGCAACAAAAGATGCGGAACAATGCATCCGAGACGCTTGGGAAGCCTCAAAAAATCCGACATTAGAAGGCCCCGTATCCGTCACCATTGTTTACAGCAAAGAAAGCACCTCGATATGGGTAGCACCATTCATTTCCGACACCAAAAACTGGGGCGGCGATGTAGACAATCTAATCAAACTCACACTTGACGGGCTTCAAGGTGAGGGAGGCGCTTTCCTCAACGACTCTCAAGTGCGTCGAGTGGATGCGATCAAACTATGAACTATTCGTTAGTGGAACGTTTCAACGGAACATGGGGAGACATAGCCGAAAGCCAGTTCGAAGCCGACTACCCCAACGCACTCCGCTACGGACTAAACAAACCCCCTCTAGGTTGGGGGGTCGAACGACTACCTCTGATGATGAGGTACACACCTGACTACATTCTCCCCAACGCTTTAGCAGAAGTGCAAGGCTTCGGAAAGAACGGATTGAAAATCAAGTTCGAGAAGCTTCGCGCACTCGACTTGTGGAACCAACAACTTCCAGTCTATTTTTGGCTGTGGAGTTCAGCGAGATCTGATAGCCTGTGGGTACCCCTCGAAGGGATTTGGGAATTAATCGATGGGAACAAAGTCACATTGGATTCTTACAACGACACGAAACGCGGTAAGGCGTACATCAAAATACGCCCTGGAGACTTGCCATGGGGTTTTCATGGCAGTCCGACGATACGGTAGACCGTCCACATACTCACGTCGAGTTCAACCCAGAGATCCACTGGAGGGCTGGTGGATGCCCCCTGACAAGCGAGTAGAACTAACAACCGACGAAGATCTAGAGGAAGCGGTGTCAGAAGCATTACGAGAATGCTGCGAAGATGACATCGACCAAATGGTTGTCGAGTCTTTATTCATCGCAAACCTGAGCTTGCGAAAAGCAGAAGATCTTACAGGGATTCCGAAAACAACTATTGCTCGGAGACGTGACGGGCTAAGAGTTCGTTTGGGAAACTATTTGAAACAAGAACCAAGTGTTCAAAAAAGATTAGTCACATCTCCTGCCCATCGGAAGCTATATCTATAAAGTCCATGAAGTGACCTAACCAACCGGCCACAAAGGAGCCCGCTCCCATGTTGCCGTCCTGTGCGTCTTGCCAAGCGCACACAAGTTCACTCACTTCTTCGGGGGTAAATACCAGAAGAATACCTAAACGCTCCTCGGCGTCTGGATCTCCTTTCACCCATTTGGCATGAGTGCCATCGTCCATCTCGAAAAGATTTCTGTTTCGAAGAAACTCTTCCTCGACTTCGCGTTCCACAGTTTGACCAGCTTCGGTCATCCATAAGGACCACTTCTCTTCGAGATCTTCCATTACGTTAGCGTCCAAGTTTTGTTTTAGCGAGGGACTTGAGGGAGGCAATTCCTGCTGCCGCCATAGCCGTTCCTGCCGCTTTGAGACTTGAAACATCAGTAACAACAAGAATAGCCAAACCAGCTTCGACGGCGGTCCAGATTGTTCGTTCAAACCAATCGCCCCAATCCATTTTCTTATTCATTTCAGTCACTTCTTTTTTTCCTTACTGATAGCTTGAAGAACGCCGCTTAGATTTACTAGCAGGCGCCTTAGGTCGTTGAGGACGCTTAGGTCTTTTCGGTTTTTTCATTTGCCGAACGGACGGCCACCATGCGCCTGATTTCCCAGTGCAGTGGATCGGAGCCAAGCTGCATCACTTTTAGCTTTAGTAGCCATGTCAGCATTATTCTCAGGCGATGACGAATTGTATAAGTAATCGTCGGCATCACCGAAAGTTTCTCCGAATTGTCCATATCCTTTGCCCTTAGGCATATTTCCATCTCCTCATTGAAGGAATAAGGCGTGAAAGGTTCTTACACCGCACACACCATCGGGCTTCAAATAGCCCTGTGATCGTTGGAACTGCTTCAAAGCAGCCGTGGTCTTGCGACCCCAAATGCCATCAACAGGCCCAGGATCGAAGCCACGTTCGGCTAAACGTTCCTGAACCACACGAACAGCTTCACCCCGAGATCGTCGTCGACGACTCAACGGTCGACGCACAATCTCAGATTTAATGTTTTCCAAATAAACAGCAGCACGTTGCACTGTTTCCTGTTCAACTACACCATTCACAGGCATCCCCTGTTGCAACCAAGAAGTAAGAAACGACCCAGGGCACGATGTGGAACCCAGCTTTGAGTGGGGTTTAACCCACAGCTTTCCCCCATAACGAGCCTGAATTTCCTCTATCTTAGCGCGGATTAAACGCAGGTTCTCCTCTGCAACCTCTGCTGAACCCCATCCTGCATAACAAATGCTTTCTGTTCGAGAGTTCCATCCTTTGGTTGCGCCCGAGATGACCCCTGCGCCACGGCCTTCATAAAGAACACCGTCTGAGATAAGCCAGTTGTATGCGATGCCACGCCAGCCTCTAGTTTTCATGTGGAAACGCTCGTAAGCTCTTACCGCATCTTCACCAGAAGGACCGTTCTTGACACCGCTATGATGCAGCACAATACCAACCACCCTTGACGGGCGTAGCCTAGAGAAAGGCTTTGCTGGCGGTGTGGCACCCCATTCGGTTCTGGAAACGTATCTCACTACAGGCTACTCAGGTGTGTCCCGCTAAACCCTTCGATTTTCTATATCGATGAGATCTCGCATGTCCTTCGAATGCCCAACTTGGTCTTTAATAAGCTGATTCGTGCGCTCACCACGATCATTAATGCGGAATCCGCCACCAAACAAAAAGGAAACCCAAGTAGTTATCATGCGTCGTTGTTTCGCTTCTTCATTAGCGAACATCCGCCGAGCCCTACCAAAAATAGGGGAGACTTGATCAAGCATATAAATGTTTTGATCACGCATTTTCCATTCCCCTTTCGAGTTCTTTTTAGCCATCCCTAGCGGTTCCAGCGCCTGCATCAAGCCAGGAATCTTCGCATAAACATGAGGAAGCTGCTGGTATCTTCCACTAAACGGAATGTCAGCAAACGATTGCTTATCGGCAAAAAGTTCGATAGGAGTTTTGACCCACGGATACATTGACTGCAATGGCTCCCGAACAAACGAATTTTTTTCTTTAGTCATCTGGAATAGATTACGGAAAGGAGTGTCGGGAGTTGCATAGATTCTGCCACCCAACCAACTACTCCCGCCAATCTTCCACTTCCATGGCAATCTAATCCCCATCAGATCATCATAGTAATCGGGCTTCACACCCTCTTCGGAAGATAGCGACTCGATGTGTCGTTTCGCCCGAAGCTGACCCGTCCATGCTTGAGGCGCTTTTCCGATTGATTCGATCAGCACAGGAATAATGTTTTTCTGCCACGTATAGAACGGTATAAACATTTTCAGTCTCCGTTCCGCTCTCGTCAAATCAGCATAATCAAAGTGATACTTATTGATAGCCCGTAAAGCATCTTCAGCGGAGCCACCTTTGCTCATTACATCGAACCCAAGAGCAGCACGTAACACAAACTCAGCGCGCTCATTCTGGGTTCGCACTGCAGCAGATAACTTAAAGTCAACTTTGGCGGGATTCCAACTGCCCTCGACAAACCCTTCAGCAAAACCCATTCTGGAACTACGATCAAAAGTTCCGATTCCTGATTTGATGGACGATTCAATTTCCGACCATATCTGGCCTGGGCTAACCGCCCCGCTTTCCATCAATTCAGCAAAAATATCCCAGTCTCTAGGGGAAACTTTACGATTTACCCCAAACATATTGTTCAGCCTTGTGGGCTTTCCCTCTTTGGCCAACAATCTAGCGCCCATAAGGATGTCTCCATCCCCAGCTTTACGTGCAGCTAAAGCCATGCCACCGACCCTGCTGTGGGTCCCCATTTCCACGCCAGCGACCAAACTGTTAATCATTGCGCCACCTAGCAAGTTTCGCATAATAAACCCAGGCGACATCACGGCTTGAGATTTCCACCAGTTGGCAAACTTAAGGTAGATCGCTAAAGCTTTTGAGATTTCAATGGGGTTATGTAGGCCCACAGAAGATTGAATAGCCGTTGAAAAAGCTTGAAATTCTGCTTCACCGAACCCTTCACCGCCGCCCATGACATAGTTACCGGCGCCACCACTACCGCTGCCGCCAACCTTTGCCGCCTTTCCTGGCGTTATACGGTTCCCTATTTGCTTAAAGCTCCCTGCCCAGTTGCTCACTGCACTACCGTAAGCATCGTTAAAAGCGTTCAAAGCGTTCCTGCTTTGCATCACCGCACGAATAGCATCTTGTTGTGTTTCTGCTCCGCTTACTTGGTCAAAGACGTTAGGCGACTTTCTCAACTCATCAGCTTCTAAAAGCATATTGTCAACTGCTGACTGCCGAAGCGCACCCCAATAAGCAATGTCTGCTTGAGCATTACGCATATTTTGCTCTGCTGGATAAACCTTTGATTGAGCATCTTCCATTTTGAAAGTCAAACTATCTATCTCAGCGTTAGCGTCTGCTATCTGTTGGTTGTACTGTGCACGTTTTTGTTTCAACGCAGCTACTTGCCTTCGGAACAAAGGCACATCGACTGCCGCAATCTGTTCAGCGCTCCCAGCAATGCCAACAGCAAATTCCCTTGGGATTCTTTCCTTACGGGATGACCCCCCTCCAGGCTCATACGCAGAACGACGCTTCTCAAACGTAGCTCTTTGCTTTTTCCCTTTTGCTCTAGCGTCCCTCATTCGCTCAACGTCGACGTAATCCGCAATGCCACCGATTCGGTCGTCTACGTTGTCGATGACACTGAGAATCCGTTCAGCCTCCGCAATTTCTTTATCTAAAGCTTGTAAAGCTGGAGCATTCTCAACACCCATTTCAATAGCTTTTTGCAAAGCGCGAACGTTAGCAGCACCTAAATCTATTCCCGCAGTAATCAAAGCGGCATGAGTTATTCCCTCTAAACGAGAAGCAGTCTCGTTCGCTTCAAGAAACGACATCGTTTTCTTATCTTTGTAAAGATCTTGAGCAGAACCAGTCGCAGATTTTTGCAAATTTTGAAGCCGAGAACTACCCGCGACTTTCGGATCGAGACTTGGGTACTGGTCCGAAATAACCCGCTGTGGATCCGAGGGCCTTATAGGTTGCTCTGGGTACAAAGCTTCGATAGCTGGGTGCACGTCGCTACCCATAGCCGCTCTGCCCTTTCCGAGCCTATGTCGTTGGGAACTTAGATCAACGCTAAAAGGAAATCCTTGACCTACTTCCATTGCAGGTGTGGGAACGCCGCCCAATTTGTTCTTCTTATCGACGAGCCCCATCGGAACACGAGAAGCAGTTTCGTCATTAAATCTGAAACCCCTATCTCGCCAATAAGCTCGACTTCGCTGTCTTTCTGCCCGCATCTTCGGTACGTCTCTGGCGATTGTTAAGCCTTCGTCCAACTCTCGTTTCACGTTCTTTATAGCTGTCCACAAATCCCTAGCTTGGCTGGGGTCCTCTGCGAACAGATCAAACATAGGGCGAACCGCATTCGGGTCAAACCAGTTAGTGGTAAACCCCCTGCCACTTGTCTCTGCTAGCCAAGAAGCCAATTTGGGTTGAGTTAAGTTGAACCAACGCCAAAGATCATCGTCATAAGGCATGTTGTGTGACGTGATCCTCTCATTTCTTACTGGTTCAAGCCAACTGTCGAGATTTTGCCCAGCGTACCGCTCTCCCAATACTTCCCCAAGTTCTTCTACCTCATCGAACCACTCGTCGAAATCCATCTGCCAAGGAGGGGGTCCAGCAGCATCAACCGCTTCCTGGGGCGAAAGATCAGGTTTGTTCGGATTTTCGTAGGTCATATCTCGATACTTGCTAGGCCCTCCTTCTAAGTCGAAGGCTCGGTTAAGCTCGCCACCCTGTCGATCTGCTGGCCTACCACCCACAGAGGGAGCATATTCCCGTGCTTTGGTAGTGTCGGTTGCGCTGAGCCCCCAACGAATATCGGCTCCACCTTCCAAGAAAAGATGATGTTGGAAAATCTCAGGATGATAGTCACCTAAGTAACGACTAGCTACCACAGAAGAAAGCAAATCGACGAGATCGTCATCGCCGTGTTCCGCAGCCATAAGGATATCTCTAATAACGTAACCGACTTGGCCCACATCTTCGGCTCGGTACAAAGCCGCTAATTCCCTTGCACCCATCGGCCCCAAAAGAGGGTCGTCCTTCAGACGAGACATCCCCAT
>Ga0066850_10000136_pt1 | contig 38717 bp, 37 predicted proteins | sample ETNtaG_4_FD_67282 | JGI IMG/M metagenome (GOLD analysis project Ga0066850, IMG submission 67282) | Marine microbial and viral communities from oxygen minimum zone, Eastern Pacific Ocean - ETNP201406SV67 | ecosystem: Environmental > Aquatic > Marine > Oceanic | place: Pacific Ocean: Eastern... | reverse complement strand
CTTGATGAAAAAAAAGTCTTTATCGGTGTTGTGAGTGATACACAATGGCAGACTTTCTGTAAAGACTTTAAGTTTGATGAATTTAGTAAAGATGAGTCTTTAATAAAGAATAATGATCGAGTAAAACAAAGGGAGAGAATAATACCCATTATTCAATGCCGTTTTTCTCAAATGGAATGTCATGTGTTATTAGAAAAGCTTGAGAAGAGCGGCTTGCCATTTGCACCCATCAAACGACCACAAGATTTATCAGATGATGTTCATATGCTTGATTCAAATGGCTTAGTTGAAGTTACATTGGACAATGAGAAAACAATTAAACTGCCTGCCATTCCGATTGAAATGAATCAGGAGAAATTTCCGCTGAGAAAAAGTCCCCCTAAATCTGGCGAACATACGAGCGAAATTTTAAGAGAATCTGGATACCAAGAAGCGGAAATTAATGCATTTATAGAAAAGGGAATTGTTGCGACAGATGCATCATAAATAAGCCCAAGATCTTTTATTTTTGTCTGTTTTTACAAATTCATCAATTTCTTTCTCTTTACTTAGAGAGTGTTCAATGAAATCTTGGTCTAGCAGGAACATTTTCATCACAAATGGATCTATATCGAATTCATAATTCTCATCATCCGACGTAATTATTAATTTTTTCTTCAAATAAATTTTAACTTTGTTGTTTCTAGAGTTCCTCTTTATTAGACTATTTATGTGCTCTATTTGATCTTCGCTAAGTTCTATGGTTAAAAGTTGATTACGAGCACAATTATTCTTAAAGATACGCCCGAAAGATCTAGCTATAACAACCTTGATACCAGAATCTTTGAGTGCCCAGACCGCATGCTCACGTGATGATCCACAACCGAAATTTTTTCCACTAAGAAGTATTTCGGCGTTTAAAAATCCTTTTTTATTTAGAATGAATTCTTTATTTAGTGCAACTTTCTCGCCATCAGCATATTCGTATTGCCAGTTTGCGAAAAGACCTTCTTTTAATCCTTTTTTTGAAATGGTTTTCATTTCACGAGAAGGGATAATTTGATCGGTATCGATATTATCAATTAATAATGGGGCAATCATACCTTCATAAGGAGTAGACCAATTCATTGTTTTATCACTTTTATTGAGGAGACAATTTTTCCTGCAACAGCTGAGGCAGCTACTGTTTCTGGGCTGGCTAAATGAGATCGAACACCTTGACCTTGACGGCCTCTAAAATTTCGGTTGGTACTGGTAATAACCCTTTGTTGAGGCAGAAAACCTTCACCACCAGCATAGAAACACAGAGAGCAACCTGGTTCACGCCATTCAAATCCAGCGTCTTTGAATATCTGGTCAATGCCTTCTCGTTCTGCATTCCGCTTTACATCAGCTGATCCTGGCGTACAGATCGCTAAAACATCTGGAGAAACTTTATTGTTTTCTAATATCTTTGCAGCTGCTCTTAAGTCATCCAGTCTGGCATTGGTGCATGAACCAATAAAAGCGACATCTATGGGAAGATTCATTAATGATTGACCGGTTTTTAGGCCCATATAACCTAATGAACTCTCTATTTCTTCTTTCTTCTCAGGATTCTTTATGTCGCTGAGCTCAGGAATATTGCCATTAATTGGTATGGAATGTTCTGGGCTTAAACCCCAACTTACAGAGGGTTGTATATCAGATGCATTAATTTCTATATATTTGTCAAAGATAGCGTCATCATCACTTGCTAATGATGCCCAATGATAAGTAATTTCTGACCAACTTTCTTTTGGTGAATAAGGGCGATCTTTAAGGTAATCAAAAACTTTTTGATCTGGTGCAATAATCCCAGTAAAAGCAGAAAACTCAACTGCCATATTACAGAGTGTGAAACGATTTTCTAGCGGCATGTTTTCTATCGTGTCACCACTAAATTCGATTGCATATCCTGATCCACCGGATACAGAATACTTTTCAATTAGGTGCAGCATCATATCCTTAGGATTAACACCATCATTGAGCTTGCCTAAAAACGAGACTTTCATTTGTCTTGGTTTTTTTCCGATGAGAGTGCTAGTTACAAGTGCATGCTCACAATCACTGGAACCAACTCCCCAACCAATAGCACCTAGGGCGCCCAAAGTGCAGGTATGGCTATCGGGGCAGGTAACAATACTTCCAGGTAAAGTAATACCTTGTTCAGCTGAAATGAGGTGCGAGATCCCATGCCTTGGATCATTTATATCAAATAATGTGACATTAAACTCTTTCGCTAAGTCACGCATCGTTGTTATAAATTGCTTGCCCCCAGGCATTAAGGTTTCATCGCCTCTACCTGGAAAGGTGTCTACAATATGATCCATGGTCGCGAACACGTGTTTTGGATTTTTTAAATTTAATCCTCTTTCTTTTAGACTTTTTAGAGCAAAACTTCCCGTCCTTTCATGTAAGAAGACTCGATCTGTATAAATAAGATTAGGCTGAGATTCACCCTGAAACACACAGTGTGATTTCCAAATCTTTTCAAATAATGTTGATGACATATATCGTATTATATACAAAAGATATAAAAATATAACATTATATCAATTATTATTGGTGATCATCAGCTTCCATCACTATTTGAAGCATTATCTAATCACCTTCGATAATTTCTAGTTCTGTTAACTCATAATGAGTCATCATATAACCTGTCACAGATGCTTTTAGCATAATGAATTCTCCATCTGCTGATACCCATGCTTCATACGGAGGGTGTTCGCCCGTTTCATTCGAGCCTGGTCTATTGCTATTTCTCTCACCATAACAAAAATGCAATGCATCAAACGTCCCCGCACCTACAGTGACTTTATCTTCACCGATATATTCAATTGTCAAAGGATCTTTCCAAGTCACCAATGAAGGACCGGTCGCACCCCGGTGATCAAGTGAACTCATCAGGAAATCTTTATAAATCTCCACTTTTGGCCCATTGCTGCGATCTATCATATGCAGATGCATGGCATCACCCTGAATCGGATGTGCTCCAAATAGAGGTGAAGGTTTGTCATATTCTATTCGTTCAGAAATTCTCTCTTTCCCGTTCATTAAACCTTCACACTCTGCAAAAGTATCCTCAAATCTAAACCAACTACTTCCAACTGTTTCATCACCAACAGAAATTCTGACGAAGGCATCTCGAGTCACCCAATCTTTGTCCATAGTGAGTACTACATCCCTCATTACATTAGGTGCATCATCGATCTCACAAAGCGCTCTTAATGTCCTTCTTCCATCTTGATGCACGGTAATCGTAAAATGTTCACGCCCTCTTTCCACGCCCTTTCGATCTGGGGCTTTGCTTGTGTAGAGCAGTTTCCCTTTGATTGTTTTATGTGGCTTCATTGGTGCTCCAAATTAATATCTTCAGTCATTAATTTTTACGATTGTTTTTCCATGGTTCAAACCCTGCATTAATCTAGTAAATGCTTTTGGCGCCTTATTTAATCCTTCGGTGACATCCTCTAGATAATGTATCCGTTCATCTTTTATCCATTGGCTTACATCATTCATAAATTGTTCTCTCAAATCCTCATGATCATAAACCACCATTCCTTTGACTGTTGCTCGAGATTTTATGATCCAGGCAGGGTTGGGTCCAGCTGGCATTGAATTGCTATTGTATTGGGCCATCAGGCCACACAAAACCACTCTGGCATAAGGTGCTAACTGCTCCATTGCTGCTTGTAGTGTGTCAGCGCCAACATTATCAAAATAAACATCAATCCCGTTTGAGCAATATTCCTTGATCTTTTCGCTCAAGTCTTGTGATTTGTAATTAATGCAATTATCCATTGCTGCCACATTCTTTACCCATTCACATTTCTCATCTGAGCCGGCAATTCCAACGACATGGCAATTTTTTATTTTAGCAATTTGGCCAACCATGGAACCCACAGCGCCAGATGCTGCCGATACCAGTACAATATCATTTTCTTTTGGTTCTGCGAGCCTTAACAATCCCGCATATGCAGTCAATCCAGGCATTCCCATAATGCCCAGATAAGTTGAAACTGGAATTTCTCGATCGGCGACTTTTGTTGCCACAGCGACATCAATTACGGGGTGAGATTGCCAGCCACTGTGTGCAATTACGAGATCTCCTTCCTTAAATTTAGGATCAGAGGAAACTTGAACACGGCTAATGGCCTCACCAGTCATGGTGTCGCCAGGTAATATTGCACCAGAAATATGACGACCGCTTATTTTACCTCTTAAATAGGGATCAAGTGACAGATACAGAGACTCGCATCTAATCTGACCTTCTTTTGGGTTTTGTGCTATTTCTTTAGCTTCCTCAAAATCACTTTCTTTTGGAAGTCCAACGCATTGTGTTTTTAATAAAATTTTGGTGTTGGTAGGCATTTTATTAAATCCCTCATCATAAAATATGTTTAGCCTGATATAATAAACTAATACTACACAATCTTGTATTTAGCTGGTTAATTAATGACTGAAGAAAAAAATAAATCAAATGAATTTGTGGGAAAATTAGAAGCAATTCATGGCAAAGAGCATGTTTTATCTGATGAGGAAAGCTGTATTCTTTATGCTCAAGATATCTACTCAAAGACCATTCCAGCACTTGCAGTAATTCGCCCAAAGAATAAAGAAGAATTATCTGAGGCAATAATAATAACCACCAATCATGGTCATTCAATTATTGCTAGGGGAGGGGGTATGTCCTATTCAAAAGGATATGTTCCGATAAAGAAAGAAAGCATCATCGTAGATTTCTGTCGGATGAACAAGATTCTCGAAGTCAATGAGGAAGACATGCACATAACAGTTCAATGCGGTTGTACATGGAAACAATTGTATGCAGCATTAAAGAATACAAATATGAGAACCCCTTTCTGGGGAACTCTTTCCGGAATAACAGCAACCGTTGGGGGCACATTATCACAAAATGGCATATTCTGGGGATCTACAAAATTTGGTTCTGCGGTTGATTCGGTTATTGGTTTGGAGGTTGTTCTGGGTGATGGAACCGTTGTCTCGACAGGATCAAAGGCACAAAAAAACGCCACTTCATTTTTTCGACATTATGGACCGGATTTAACTGGTTTGTTTACTTGCGATAATGGTTCTTTGGGGTTCAAAACTGAGGCAACATTGAGATTGATACCCAAAAGGAAACATCATGAATTCGCCTCCTTTAATTTTTCTGACTACCACTCACTCTTTAAGGCAATGAGCGAGATATCTAAGAATGAACTTGTTGATGCATGCGTTGGCTTTGATCCATATTTGCAAAAAATACGGATGCAAAGAGAAAGTCTTAGCAGTGATTTAAAGAAGTTAGTTGGTGTTATCAGAAGTAATAAGACCATAGCGGGTGCCATAAAAGATACTGCAAAAATTGCTTTTTCAGGTCGAAGTTATATGGATGATGTTCAATATTCTATTCACTTGATGATTGAGGAAAAAACAGAAGAGTTGGCATTATTTTCGCTGAGCGAGGTTAAGAGAATATGTAATCAATATAGCGGTACTGAGATTGAGGCAAGTATTCCAAAAATTCTTCGATCCAATCCATTCGCTCCTTTAAATAATGTAATAGGTCCAAAAGGAGAAAGGTGGATGCCAATTCATGTCATTGTGCCTCACTCAGAATCAAGTCACTCAATGCAAGCAATAGAGAAATTACTTGAGAAGCATCAAAATAATCTGGATAAAAATAAGATAGGCGTTGGTTTTCTTTATACCGTGATTTCAAACAATGGTTTTGTTATCGAACCGGTATTCTTTACCCCAGATTCAATTGATGAAATCCATAGAGAAGTGGTCGAGGACAGTGTTTTGAATAATATTGAGGGTTTCAAAGATAATCCAGGAGCCAGACAGCTAACAAGTACACTGAGGCAAGAGTTACTTGATTTATTTGAAAGCATTGGAGGTGTGCATATGCAGATCGGAAAATCTTATAATTTCAAACAAGGGCTAAAAACTGAAACATGGGATATGATTGAGAGCATTAAAGATACAGTCGACCCACAGAGATCAATTAATCCAGGCGCGCTCGGATTAATTGATAAAGACGATTAGTCAATTTGATTCAATGATTTCGATTAATTCACCACATACGCCTTTCAAGGTTCCGCTTTTTCTATTTTTGTAAGGTGTTTTGCTGCTCCTGATTAATGGATTTATATAAGGTAAATTTTCATCGATTTTTTCTGAATAAAAGCTGACCATTGCGATACCTAGCGGAAGTTCTCCAGACGTTACGTGTCTTGCCGATGATTCATTTGGGTATTCATCGATTTCAAGTAAAGATGCATCAGAAAGTTGTGCGATAGATATTGGGAATTTTGTATCAATTGGCAAAGAGTATTCTTTTGCAAGTGTTCTGATTCGATACGGCATTGGATCTGAGGTATTTATTTTAAATTTTTCTAAATAAAATTTTCTAAATGCATTTATATCGCTGACACCAAGAATTATGATGAAGATTCGATCTATTTCGATTTTTGCTTCCTTAATAATTAAATCTGTTTTTTCTGGCTTCTCTATACTGGTGAAATAAATTAATTCATTGGCAGGGCCAAGTACTTGCATAGCCTTTATACTTTCTTCCTCGCTTATGTATACTGGCTCACCTATGACTTTAAAGTAAGGGCTTTTATCGAGATTGGCAGATAAATTTTCAATATTTTTAACAAGAATCTCAATCGCATTCCAACCGCGTGTTCTTAATGATTTAAATTGATCATCAAATTGTGTCGATTTTATAAATCTAATATAAACAGAATCGTTGCTTTTTGGACACATTATTAGGAATGCGTTACCTGCAACATTTTCAGCTCCCCAGCTTACGGCAAGTTCTTTTGTAATCTTGCCTTTGTCGACGACACGGTAATCTAGCTCTTCTTGATAAGCCTGTTCCATCAGCTCAATATTTTTAACCATAACGGTAACAATGGCTATGTTATTCAACATTTCTTAAGAATTAAGGTCTTTTTTTGAAAGACTTTCTATTGCTTGTTTCTGTGTTTCAGAGAAATGCTTTCGCTCTGGAATAAAAAACTTACCTGTTTTTTTATCTAATAAATTATTTGCCGGATAAATCGATACTGAGTTATAGGTATCATTAAAGAGCTCCATTCTTTGTCTTGATAATAGGTTGTTCATGCCAGGTCGGTTTCGATATCGCCTCAATGCTGACAAATCAATTTCTGCATTACTGCCCATAGTTTCTCCAATACTGCTTGACGCCATAACTTTGCCACGATAATCAATTATTTTAGACATTCCATCCACAGAATTTACTGGTATCGGTGAATCATTTATTCCGCCACTATTACAAGACACCACATAGGCAAGATTTTCTATGGCCCTGGCCCTCTTAGCGATATCTTTTGGAGTTAAATCATTACTGGCCACCTCACTGCTTGAGTGAAGAATGATTTCAGCGCCTCGAAGGGCATGAGCTCGACAAATTTCTGGATACAGGATTTCTTCAGAAGCACAGCAAGATAATTTCCCTATTTCTGTCTTTGCAACAGGGAATATTGAATCATAACCATAGACTTCAAGATACCTGTCCCAAACATCATGTGGGGTAGGCGCATAGAGCGATATGAGTCTTCTATACCTTAATACCAAATCACCACTGGAGTTAATGATGAAGCTTGTTTGAAAGTACAATCCAGGAAATTTTGAATCTTTCTCGTATGCATTGCCAGATAGAAAAATATTATTTTTTTCCGCAATGGATGAGAGGGCATTATATTCTTCGCCATCAATATCTATAGCGGCCTTTTCGGTCCATTCTTCGATTGATTCACCAAGAGGGTATCCCGTCATAAAATATTCTGGTAAAACCACCAACTTTGTGTCATTTCCAATTAATGCTTTACTACCATTGAGTTGGAAACTAACCTTTTCGATAGTTTGCATTATGCTATTTCTGGATTCTTCAATTGAGAATTCATTTATAGTTTGACAGTCTAATTGAAGGCAAAGTGCCATGTAATGTTTGGTTTCTTTAGTCATAATTTCCTTCAATTCTTTTCAACAATATAAACATTAATTATTGCTGCACCTTTCCTGAGTTCTTTGATCTCTTTGTATTCATGAGAATGCCAAAATTTTCTTGCAGCGTCCATTGATGGCCATTCAGAGATAACGATCTTCCGATTATCTTGCTCACCCTCGAGCTGTTCAGATTCAGTTCGAATGCATACATATCTTCCTCCGAACTGTTTTACTAAGCCCGGTGCTTTCATGCTATAGGTTTTGAACTTTTCAAGATCTGTAATTGATGCCTGTATGATCATTAATGCATTCATATTGGTTTTCCTTTGATTATTAAGTTACTTGGATTAGGTGAAGACCAAGCGAGGTATTCAATAAAAGACAAACCCAAATGAATACAACAAAAGGTCTTGAGCTTGCAATACTCTCTTTCATAATTAGATTCGAAGTTCGGGTCTCTTTTTCTTCGATGAGCGCTATAAATGCTGGCTCAAACATTCTTAACTTGTGCCTGATTATTAGACCACAGATAACCGTTAATGAAAAAATGAAAATCTTTTTTCCAGCCCAAGTATATTCTGGCTGGTACATTATTATGAAAGCGACAGCGATAATCATTGCTGTCGCAAAAGATACTCTCAACCAGTAATCAAGCGCGGCTAAATTTTTAACTGATTGACTTCTAATATGCAAAACAATAACCAGAGCAAGCCATAGACTAGCGACAATCCAAATTATACTCACTAGCAAGTATGAAATATCAAGATAACCAAGTATCTTTGAGAGATGAATACCTGATGGAAAAATCAAGATCATTGAAATTCTGGGGCTTTGATCTAAGAAGAATAGGATTTTTGAGATTGTTATTCTTGTCTTTCTGGGTAATTCTTCATTTACCAAAAAATAACTGGAGTAGAAAACACCAAGGTCAGCACCAAGCCAGTAGACTAGGCATAAAATATGAATTAATTTTAAAATGCCTAGTTCAGTCAATGCTCAATATTTCCATGACATGCTCTGCAATTATTGTTGCTCCCTCTTCAAATACATTTGATGAAATATCATGAATATCCCTTATTTCTGATTTATTTAAAGTTTCAGCAGCAGCATGTGTTGCATCAAGTAATCCAGATCTGGTTGCAAGAACATTCACATGTTTAGAATTGGATTGGAATTTTTCTTCGCATTGATAAGTGAAGGCAGCGTGAAAAGCGAAGTAATCTTTTATTCCCGGTCTTAGACTTTCAATGAACAACTCAAATGAACGCTCCATTGGCGTTTTCCCAATTCGATTCTTTACATTGAAATCCCACGCCTTCTTTAGTGATTCGAGATCTTTCGTCAAATCTAAGGGTTTTGACATTTGGTTGTATAGCCTTTTCTGGGCATCACCAGAAAAGTAGGGGATGTCAATCATAATTGTATGATTAATTTTCTTAGGATCTAGAAGGCAAAGTTCATTTGCAACCAAGCATCCTGTATGGAATCCAATTAGCTCATATTGATCGTAATCACCAATCTGATCTAGTACATTATTGATAGCAGCAGCATAATCTGATATCGATGGCGGAGATTCGATTGGTGATGAACCGCCGTATCCCGGATAGTCAGGTGCGATCACCTTTCTATGCTGGTTAATCATTGGCATTATTGCCTTAAAAAATAAGCCACTGTATGGCGCCGGATGTAAACACAAGATAGGGTAGTGCCTTTCAGCTTCCGAAGCCTCAATTTCATATATATGAATTTGCTCTTGCTTATTTTTTAGATAGCGTCTTTTCAAAAACTCATACCTCTTGTTCAATCTTATTTAATTCTTGGTTGTATGATTTGATTGCAAATCTTGCAAATGGCAATACCAGTATTCCGTATACTAAAGGCACTGCAGCGCAAGCATAATTAAGGTTTTCATTTCCAAAAACATTGTCTGATAACCAGCCTACTGTAAATGGACCTAGAAGAAGTCCGGTAATACTAATTACCATATAATACAGTGCCACTGTTTGGGCACGAATTACTCCAGGCGTAATATTAAGTAGAGCCGTTACAGATGTTGCTGAGGTAGCGGCGATACCCAAGGTATTCAAAGCGATTACAGCCATAGCCATTTCAGGGCTTGGCATAAGAGGCGCAGCGATTCCAGTTGGAACCAGAACGAAAGCACCAAATATAACAATTAATAAAGGGGCATCTTTTCGGTTGTACTCAGAGTGCATCTTGTCACTTAGCCACCCCGCAACATTCACTGTTAAGGGCCCCACAGCGAGCAATACAACTGCGTTCCAAACGGCATACTTTTCGGCCTCCCAACCCCATGTCCTTTGAAACATTGGCGCATAGAATCCTTGGCTATAAGCACAAACAATCATTAAGCAGACAAACACAATAAAACTGCCATAGATTTTCCATCTTTTCTTAACATGCTTGAAAGTTTCACCAAAAGTGATGCTCTTATCATCTGCGGCATTTTTTCCAACGCGTTTAGGTTCTCTCATAAATAGGAATAGGACCGCTAACAGAAGACCTGGAAGGCCCACCACGAGAAATGTGAATTGCCACGGAGCGACTTCACCAATCATTGGAAATACCAGATTAGGCTCAGATTTAGCCCAATTTAGAATACCCGCGCTTATGAGGGAAGCTATTCCAGCACCTAATGATAATGCTGCGGTATAAAAAGCGATTGGTTTACCTCTTTTTTCTGGTGGGAAGCTGTCTGAAATCATAGACATTGCACAGGGACTCAAAGTCGCTTCGCCAGCACCAACTGTCATGCGAGCAATGAAAAGTTGTAAAAAATTCTTTACTAGACCAGAAGCTGCTGTGGCGGCAGACCACACTGTGATTCCTGCAGCTACTAACCATGTTCTTCTTTTTCTGTCCGCTAAATACCCTAATGGCAGACCCATAGTGGCATAGAAGATCGCAAACGCAAATCCGAGTAACAAACCAATTTCAGTATCAGTAAGACCTAAATCTGCTTTTATCGGTTCAATTAACAGTCCAAGTATGTAGCGATCGATGAATGAGAGAATGTAAGCGATGGTTAGTATGACAACCATATACCATGCATACTTCCCGCTTGGATAATCTCTGCCTTCTTTATTCAAAAGAATTCTCCTTTATGTTTAACTTGTATTTTTGGGAATATGGTAAATGACGATAAGATTGCCATCGAAATCAATAATTCCTACTTCTCTACCGATACGCCCATCATGAGTTTCTAACCTATCTTCAGGATGAATTACACATCCAAGTTTTGTTGCTTCGCCCACAACTCGATCAATGTTTCCGACTTCAATCACGATGGCGCTGCGTCTTGGCAAAGGCACATCTTGTAACTCTGCATCTTGGATTTCGGTTAATGCCATAACCCTTAATTGATCTGGCGTTCCCAAGACAGCCCAACGTATTTTTTTTTCTTTATCTATCTCAAATACATTGTAAGAATAAGAATCATCGGGAGCATCTGATTCATATTGATTACTAAACCCAAGAACATCACAATACAATTTCAAAGATTTTTCTAGATCAGAGACAATATTATTTGATCGCTGAAATCTCACGTACTCTTTAGTATCTTCGTTCATTTCCTTCTTCCTTTACTTGTTTCTATTTATCGTATGGGCCTCGCCTTACCCGACATAATGCTACCCCAGAATTTTTTCCATTGTAAATGCCAGCCAGAGCATTTGGCATATTCTTAAAACCATTATAAATATACTCTAGAGGCGTTATAGTTCCATCTTTAATCCACCGGATAAGATCATCCTCTGCTTTATCAAATTCGTCTACGTGGTTGTAAATAAAAAATCCACGCATGGATGAATTTGTTTTTCTTAATTTTGTATAGTTGTTCAAGCTGTATTGTTCTTTATTAAGGTATTCTGATATTGAGCCGCATAAAACTATTCTTGAATTTTGAGCTAAATTATCCAAACAGATTGATAAAATTTCACCACCAACATTATCAAAATAAATATCGATTCCACTACTACAGTATTCTTCTATTGCATCGCGAACATTTTCATTCTTATAATTGATGGCTTCATCGCAACCCAATTCTTTTATTAAATCACATTTTTCCGAACTCCCAGCGATTCCTATAACTCTGCAATTCATCATTTTTGCTAATTGTATGACGTTTGAGCCAACTCCCCCTGCAGCACCTGAGACTACTACGGTTTCATTCTCTTTTGGGTTGCCGCATGACATGAAGCCAAAATAAGCAGAAAAACCGGTCATACCGAGAGTACTTAGACCAACAGAGTATGAAATACCGTAATCACCTAGTCTTCGAAACTTTTCTTTTTCTGTAACTTTTGTTTTCTTGTATGATTGCCATCCAATCTGGCCATGCAATATATCGCCAATTTGATATTTGGGATGTTTAGATTGGACGATCTCAGCAACTCCACGGCCATGAATAACATCACCTATGTCAAGTCGATGTTCACCAGCAATTTCATCCCCTGACATATACATTCTCATCACTGGAGCTATGTTCAGATACAGTGTTTTTAGTAATATTTCACCGTTATTAATTGAAGGGATGTCTGCTTCGTGATAAGCGAAATCTTCCTCCATAACATTCCCATTAGGTCTCTTAGCAATTCTCCATTGACAATTTTTTTGTTCATTTAATGATGTCAAAATTTTGTTACTCTTCACGAACTAATTGATTGATCTCGTAAAAATAACCGTCTGGATCAAATAAAAACAATCCAAGAAAATGTTTCATTTTCCCGTTTTGACCTCGTATTGACCATTCTGTTGGTCCAGCATGAACGTGAGTTCCGTATTCAATTGCTTTGTCAGCAATAACTTGAACATCATCTGATGACAAAACAAAGGTTGGATTACCATAGGTAACAGTCTTTGGAATTTTTGCAGGGGCTGGTAATTTAGGGTCGATCCATTGAAGTAAGCCAATCATTCCAATGGCAGAATCCTCGGCCTTCATTATTATCAGTCTAACTTTGTCACCCACACCACCAGCTGGCATACCAGTACCTGATAGCGTAACAACATCGTCCATCCAGACACTTAAACCGAGTACATCCTCATACCATGATTTAGACAGCTCCATATCGCGAACGAAGAGCGTGGTTCTTTTTATAATATTTTTCATTTTTCTCTCACTTAATTTAGTTTTCAGAAATCAATTTCTTTTTAAAAACAGTCCAAGAAGTTTCATTAGGTCTTCCATCGTTCAAAGGGGGCGGATTGATGTATAGTGGATAGCGATTTTCTATTACACTAATTAATCTCTCAGGCACTCTATCTAATTCAAAAGTATTAAACACACTCGCATTAAATATCATTAAACCAGGCTTATCGCCCATTTCCATCCATGGAAGCCATTGCGCAACGCGGGTCCAACCTCCGTGGGATTCTTCGATACTTTTAATAGTATTATCTAAGAGCTTTTCTGCATTGTAGAAACTATTGAATATTTCCATTGCATGATACATACCGCCAACATATTTTTGGTATTCTCCACCTAAAGCGTTCTTATAAAAAAGAGGTATTTCGGCTGGAGAAGCAATTACATCAGCATACCTCCTTACCTTCATTGTTCTTGTTGATTGACCTTCTTTGTCGAATTCATAATTGATGGCACGCATGTTAACAGGGTCATTAGCGACATGAAGAACTGAAATATCTTTACCAGTCCAGGGATTTTTCCATACGTCAATAATTTGATTCGTTTTTGGATCAAGATACATTTGTATCTCACGTGAAACACTTTTGAATCCTCTACCTTGGATCTCATCATTCGTTTTAAGGCATTGTCTAATATTTATTCCTATAACGTTGAAGATGTGTCTGTCTTTTTCACCTTGAACACGACTGTATGCTTTGCCTTCCCAAGTTCCGTATCTAGTAATACCTTCATCAGTTGTTCCGCAGATCATCTTTTGATAGGCGAAAAATGCTGTTTCACCACTAAGCTCCATTTCTTCAGCGTTTAAATTACCTGCTATTAAGAAAATTAGAAGCGTTATGACTTTCGAATATTTCATTATTGTCCCCTTATATTCATTTTCTATCGTTTATACATGTCTTCCATCGAGGTGACATCTCCTCGATTTATAAACAGCGCTTTTTTTCTATAAAATCTCGTGAAACCCTCTGCTCCGTTTCTGGAGGGACCCATACCAGATTCTTTATATGTGTTTTTTTCTTCCTCAAAGATCATCGAGGTCAATCCAGCATCATTAATACTCATTCCTCCACAATGGATTTGTTCTGCAACACTAATTGCACGATCTTCATCACCACTAAACACTGCTCCAGAGAGCCCATATTTAGAGTCGTTTGCTAGGTTAATCGCTTCATCAATTGAGCCAAATGCCATTATTGGCATGATTGGTCCAAATGTCTCTTTTGTCATGATATTCATATCATGATTGACATTACTGATAACGGTTGGCTTAATCCATAAACCCCCCATGTGATTTTCGATTTCACCGCCACAATGGATAATTGCACCTTTATTGATTGCATCTTTAATATGATTCGAAATAATTTCTGCTTGTTTTTCAAAGATTAAGGGGCCTATCACGCCGTTATCATTTTCAGATAGGTTTAATTCTAATTTCTTTGATTTTTCAGTAATTAAATTAATAAAAGCATCATGCAATGATGTGTCGACATAAATCCTTTCAAGTGATTGACAAGCTTGTCCCGTTGCGACGGTGGAAGCTCTCAATATTGCTGTTGTTGCTCTCTCAAGGTCGCTATCATCCATAACAATAACTGGGTCTTTTCCACCAAGTTCGAGACATACTGGAATGAATGATTTTGCAGCCGATTGAGCAACTTTCTTTCCAGTAGAAACACTCCCTGTAAAAGCAATAATGTCGACAAAACTTATTAGATCTGCACCTGTGGAGCCACCCCCCATAACAAATGAAATTATATTTTCAAGTTCACTGATTTTATTTATCGTCTCTTTGAGGGGGTCTGCAAATCTGGGTGTGATCTCGCTGGGTTTTATTATTACAGCACATCCTGCAAGTAGCGCTGGTATAGCATCTATGAAAGATAATAATAAGGGAAAATTCCAAGGACTTATAATTCCTAAAATAGGAAATGGATCTCGATGTTTCCTTATAGAAATGTGTGGTAGCGACTTTGCGGCATTCTCGGAATCATCAATGTACAAAGGAGCGCTATTACACCATCTGTCAATGCTTCCACATAAACTATCCAATTCCCGTTGAGAAATAACGTTTCTGCCTGTATCAATACTAAGGGTACTTACAATCATTTCGTTGTTATTCTTCAGTTTATTTTTAAAATCATGCAGTATTGATATCCTTTCACTTAGTTGTCTTTTCGACCATTCTTTTTGTGCAATTCTTGATTTCTTGACTTGATCATTAATTTGCTCGCTCTGAGCGATTTTTATTTCATAATCATAATCACCTGTTTTTGGATTACGTACTTTCATTGATATATCTCATGTTAAATAAAGGTTCTTTAATCTTGTTGTTCAATTTTAGTGTGAAATCTTTTTATTTCTGATGCCACGTCTTCAGGAAAAGCGCTAAGGTAACCATGCCCCCAGTGTGGGTAATCTATTCGTTTTCCATTCTTTAAAATAGGATCAATTCTTTTTGTATGTTCATATGTATCATCATTAATATTCATTACTAAAACGGGTTTTTCAATTTCAGATAGGTTGGATATGTAATCTTTTGCGTAAGCAAAAGCAGCTTCATGCCCCCATTCATAATAATCTCCCGCTCTCAAATTTTCAGCCATCGAATCAGCACACATTTGGAGCGTCATTCCTGGTCCTCTATGAAACATAATTCTTTCCCACATGATTCTGAATCGATTTCCTTTCTCATCTATTGGTATGGGAGCAAACATGGCACAAAATTCTGCAAGCTCTTCATCTGAAAACAAAGGCGCAGCAATATTTATCAAACTTATAACACGATGAGATTGTTGTGTTGTTAATTCCACAGAAACCATTGATCCGGTGTGATGACCAATTAGATGTACTGGCTGATCACCAATCAAATCATCTATAACATTCCAAATGGATTCAGAGAAATCTTCAATAGTTACATGAGGATCTGCTGGCGGTAAGGAAGATTCACCGTGTCCGGGATAATCTGGTGCGATTACAACTCGTTGTCGATCTGATATGTAGGGAAGAATCTCGTGATAAGATTGACCCGATTTCGGACTCATGTGTAAACAGACAACAGGTGGTTTAACTGGATCTGAAGGATAGATGCCCCTGCAATGTAATTGCCCGTGCCTCCATGAAGTATAGCTCTTCTTTATAAGATTTTTTGAGATACCAGTCATTATATCTAATCGTAAATTAATTATTTTCTAGAATGCTGTTATATCAAATAGTATTTTGATATAACATTATGCCATCTTAACAGATTAATGGAACTCGGTTATAAATATGGCAAAATTTGCTCCCTCGATAGAAAAAATAACAGATCAGGTGTTTCTTGTGCTCGCTTATGATGATGAGAATCATAGAGATATTAGAAATTCATCATTAGATGGGCATTTGGAATTTATTGAACAGAATTATGAGCGATATCTTACATGTGGACCACTTCGCCTTGTGGATAAGAAAAAGATTATTGGTAGTTTCTTTCTTGTCACTTCAGAAAATGAAAATGAATTAAGAAGCTTTCTTAATAATGATCCATATTTTAATCGCGGATTATATGGAAAATTGAGAATACTCAATGCCACACCTGCTGCAGGCTCTTGGATGGGTGGAGTAATATGGGATAATGCTGAAGAGATAAGACCGAATGCGTCATAAATTACTCCTAATTATTATTAACTTATTTGTCTTTGGAAATGTGTTGCCTGATACATCAGAGACACATCCTATTTTTTCCGAAGGATATAAAGAGGCTGTATTGAGTGTCTCAGATATTGATTCCGCAGTTAAGTTTTATCAGAAAGTTGCTGGATGGGACATTCTCAGCAAAGGTCAAGTCTCTGAGAAAATTTTAGATGCCTATTCCTTGTCAAAGAATGCCAGTGCGAATGAAGTTGTCATGGGTAACTCGGGAGCCGATCGAGGTTTTATTAGACTCGTCAAGTTTAAGGGAGTCGATCAAGCTCAAATTAGATCCAGCGCTCAAAGTTGGGACACGGGTGGAATCTTTGATGTGAATTTCCGTGTGCTTAATATGGAAAAAAAGTTCAGGGAGTTACAACAATATAATTGGCAATCAGTTAATGATCCAGTTGAATTTAGTTTCGGTCCATTTATTGTAAAAGAGTGGCTGCCGAGAGGTCCTGATGGGATTGTTTTTGCCATGATAGAGCGAGTACAACCGCCACTTGAAGGTTGGCCAAACTTAAAGGAGATGAGTAGAATATTCAATGCCACTCAGGTTGTAAATGACATAGAAGAAGCTAAAGATTTCTATATAAATAAACTGGGTTTTCAAACTTACCTTGAACACAAAGGCGCCAGTACCAAAGAAGGACCTAATGTTTTGGGGTTGCCACATAACCTTACTACTAAAATAAGCAGAGAAGTATTTATTCTTCATCCAAATGGAGCGAACGAAGGTTCAGTCGAAATTCTCAATTTTGATGGTGCAAATGGAAAAGACTTCTCTTCACGTGCAATTCCACCTAATTTAGGAATTCTGATGCTAAGATTTCCAGTTTTTGATATTGGCGCTGTTTATCAACTGTCTATGGAGAAACAAATTGAAGTTATTTACTCTCCGATAAAAGTTAAACTTGAACCATATGGAGAGGTTAATCTAATGGCAGTGAGAGGGCCTGGTGGAATCTGGTTAGAATTTTTTGAGGAATTAGATTAAAGATAATTTTTAAAGGACATAATTTATGGGTACATATCTTTTCTTAAAATGGGCACACATACTTGCAATGGCATATTGGTTAGGAGGTGAATGGGGTGTTTTTAATGCATCACGGCCAGTCACAGACATTAAATTAAGCCTTGAAGAAAGACGACGCCACATGGAAACTGCTTACTTGATTGATATTCTTCCGAGAACCGGAATTATTTTGTTGTTACCGCTTGGTTTGCATATGGGTAGTATAATGACATATCACCCATTAGGAGCAGATTGGATTATACCAATGTGGCTATTCGTGATTATTTGGTTATCTATTACGTTTACTGCGTTTCGTTATCGTGGCACCGATAAGGGTTTGTATTATACAAAAATAGATGAAGCTGTTCGTTATGTGATTATTCCTCTCTTGATCGGCTTCGGAAGTTACTCTTTAATGACAGGTTGGCCATTTACTGCATCTTGGTATGCCGCAAAGGCAATAATTTATGCTTTATTGCTTGTTATTGGTTTGTTACTGAGATTTATAATGAGAGAGTGGGTAGTGTTATTTAGGATACTGGATGCTGAGGGCCCAAATTCAGAGGTTGAGAATCGGTTATCAAGATCTCTGGCCTTTGGAAGACTTCTTGCCTATTTTTATTGGATTGGTATAGCTACAGTGGCTTGGTTTGGTGTTTTTAAGCCAGTTTTCTAAAAAAGATAAATATTTTTCTAAGTAATTAAATAAAGAGTATAAATTATGGCTGTAGGTTTTGGAGAGTTTCGTTTGGGATGGAAGTCAGTATTTGCTTCTGCATTGGGCATTGGTTTCGGTCTGTCTCCGTTACCTTTTTATACTATTGGTGTATTTGTTGCTCCTCTTGCAAATGAATTTGGATGGTCTGTTGAGCAGATTATGCGTGGCTTGCCAATCTTAATACTGGGCGCTTTAGTCATGAGTCCTGTGGCAGGCTATTTCGCGGATAAATACGGAGTAAGAAAAGTGGTATTAACATCTATACCACTCTTTTCGTTAGCGATGATGGGGTTTTCACTTAATACTGGATCTATAAGTGTATATCTTTTGTGCTGGATTATGATTGCCGTCACAGGCGCTGGAACTCTGCCTGTTACATGGACACGCGCAGTTAACAGTTGGTTTACAAAAAGACGTGGATTGGCTTTAGGTATGTCTCTTATTGGGACTGGAATATTTGGACCTCTCGCAAAGATCTATGCAGCAACTTTAATTGACCAATTTGGATGGCGTTTGGCTTATGTTGGAGTAGGGTTATTACCACTCTTGATTGCCTTTCCCGTAGCATGGTTCTTTTTGCACGAAGCAAGTGAAGAGCAATTGGATATTCAAGATGTTAGTGTTGGAAATCAGTTGGAGGTGAAAAAGCTAAGCGGAATGACAGCTTATGAAGCTATCCGAGATTGGCGCTTTTGGTTAATTGGCTATTCCTTCCTTCCAGTTTCATTTGCAGTAGGCGGCCCAATACCGAATCTTGAAGAAATGTTTGGCTCTAAAGGTTTTACTGTGACAGAGGCAATAGCTTTAGCAAGTTTTGTGGGTTTCCCTTCTGTCATTATAGGAAGAGTTTTGGGGGGATTCTTGTTGGATTATTTCTGGGCGCCTGCTGTAGCTGCAATAATTCTTAGTTTACCTGCATTCTCACTATTTTTAATGGTGCAACCTGATTTATCCATAATGACAGCGTTCTTTGCAATGTTTTTGTTGGGCTTAGCAGCTGGTGTTGAATACGATTTGATGGCTTATCTTGTTTCCCGGTATTTCGGTCAACTTAATTATTCTTCTATATATGGGCTGCTGTATGGCTTTTTTGCAATTGGATCCGGTTTTGGCCCATGGCTCTTTGCGAGATCTTATTCCGCAACAGGAAGCTATGACACAATGCTGAAAATTTCTGCAGTTTTATTTATTGTGGGTGCAGTTCCTCTTTTATTTTTGGGGAAATATAGAGATTTTAGTCATAAATAAATAATTCATCTAAATAATAAATATCTTTTCAGTATTGCTGATCTTAATTATCTAAAATTCTATTTCTTAGGCTCTTCTTTTTTTAAAAAGAAATAAAATAACAAAACAAGATAATAGAAATGGAATCAATCGTTCAAATGGATCACCAGGAAGATTGCCGAGTATTGACAATATTCCATATATTTGATTTTTGGTTTCTTCAGGGGGGATGTTTCCGAATGTATAAAACAATACAGTGCTACTAAAACCAATGATTATGCTCCATAATCTCGCTTTATATGTCGGCTCATAATTGAATACCCTTGAGACTACAATTGCACCAAATGCTGCTCCTAGAGCACTCCAAGCAAATAAGACTCGATTAAAAATACTGTCTGGAATCATCCATGCAAGGATAGTTGAAGAGCAAACAATCATTGTCATTACAATTCTTGATATTGTTAATCGATTTAACTTAAATATTCTTGATAAACCTAAGTCATGAGATATTGCTGAGGATGACGCAAGGAGTAATGAGTCCACTGTGGACATTACCGCAGATAATATTGATGCAATTACAATACCAGCGAGAATAGGTGGAAGAAGATCTTCTGCCATCAAATAAAATATTTCTTCACCAGAATTGATATCACCAAGTATGCTTTTAGCAGAGAGGCCTAAGAGAGCCATGGCACAAAAGATAATAATTACCCAAATAATAGCTATAGTAAAACCCATTCTTAATTCTTTTTCACCTTTAACTGCCATTAATCTGGCCAATAGATGAGGTTGACCAAAAGTTCCACTACCAATTCCAATTACACCTGCAAGAAATCCGAGTAACAGAAAACCAGAATATCCTCCTGACCAATCAGTATAATCCTTATCTATTAATGATAGGGAATTGACTATTGTTTCGTATCCTCCAGCCTTTATTACTGTTACCGCTGAAACAGTAATAGCTGCAAATATCATCACTATAGCTTGCATTGTGTCAGTTAAACTTGCAGCCCAGAAACCTCCTAGAACACAATAGATAAGGATAATCGTAGCGCCAAGAAGAAGGCTTGTTCCTGGAGTCATATTAAAGTTACTTATAAACGCGTTAGCAGCCGCATCAAATTGCGCTGCTATGTAGAAAATAAAACAAAATGCTATTAGCAGGGCAGCTAGGCTAGCGATTCTCTTTTTTTCGGAATCTTTAAGATTTGCACAAATAAAATCAGTGGGTGTAACCCATTTTTTTTTGCTTGATTCTTCTCTTACTCTTGGCCCAAGCATAAGCCACATAACGACATAACCACCCCAAATTCCCGGCATCATCCAGAGCGCAGAATATCCATATTTGAATACAAAGCCACTGAATCCAAGTAGCACCCAAGCAGAAGAGGTGCTTGCTGCATAGGACAATCCAGCAACCCACGCACCAAGTTGCCTTCCACCCAACAGGAAATCAATATTATTTTTTATTCTTCTTGATGCCCATAAACCAATAGATATTAATAAGAATTGATAGAAAATTAATGTAATTGCGATGACTTGTGATTGATGCATTAGGATTTTGTGTTTATTTTGGTTACATACTAGATGTTATCAATTTGTTCTGTATTGATTAAGATTAATTTTACTATTTGCTTGTATTTCTTTTGCATAATACTGTCTGCTAATTCAAGAATTAAACTGTTATGATCCTTATTATGATAGCTATAAGGCAACGAAATGAATGAAGAATTAGATTTAAATTATAATTTTGCTTTTGCTAATTCCCTTGGTATTGGAGAGAGACCAGCTCTAATATTGATTGATTTCGTACAAGCGTATTTTGATGAAGCGTGTCCACTATATGCTGATGTAGAAGAAGCCCTTGAATCAGCATTACGTATTCGTAATGCAGCTAGAGATGAGAATATTCCAATTTTTTATACTAATGTTATTTATGAGAAAGATGGCAAGAATGGTGGGGCCTTCTTTAAAAAAGTTCCTGTTTTAAGTAATTTTATTATTGGAAGTCCGATGGCAGAATGGCCAGCTTCTTTAGATGTTAGGCCTGATGAGAAAATTATCTCAAAACAATTTCCCAGTGCTTTTTTTAGAACATCATTACTATCAAACTTAACAACATTAAATATTGATACATTAATTATTACAGGATTAACAACAAGCGGTTGCGTAAGAGCTACTTGCGTTGATGCTATTTCTTATGGTTTTAGACCGATTGTTATTGAAGATGCATGTGGCGATAGACATCATGCTCCTCATGAAGCAAGCCTTTTTGATATGAATGCCAAATATGGTGACGTTGTCTCAGAAAAAGAAGTAATGCATTATTTCTTAACTTAAAATAAGATTTTAATTTACTTTATTAATATTCACTCCTTCTTAAAATGGAGGGCAAACAGGAGGGATTCATGATTCGTAAGCTTGTATTGTTTTATTTTTTTATTTTCAGCCAAATAGCAACTGCAGAAACAGTTCTTGTAACTGGCTCTAATCGGGGTATAGGGCTTCAGTTTGTTGCTCAATATGCTGAGCGTGACTGGAAAGTTATAGCCACAAGTCGCTCACCTGAAGATGATTATGACCTCCAAGCCCTGGCAGATAAATATGAAAATATTTTGATTGAGGCATTAGATGTTACTGATCAAAAAGAAATTGATGCTTTGGCAGTTAAAATGAAAAATCAACCGATTGACTTACTCATAAATAATGCCGGCTTATTAGGAGATAGAGATAAACAAGTTTGGGGTGATATCGATAGAGAAACATTTAATCAGCTTATGTCAGTAAATGTTTTTGGACCGTTGAAAGTTTCAGAGGCCTTTGCTGAAAATATATTCATCAGTGAGAGGAAGCAAATTGTTGTACTGTCCAGTGTTATTGGATCAATAGGTTTGCGCGATACATCCACCCCATTACCTTCCCTTGCAATTAGCAAGGCAGCCGTAAATATGGCAATGAGAACTGTTGCTATGCAGTTAAAAGATCAAGGTGTGATTGTTGCTATGTTGTTCCCCGGCTCAGTTCAAACGAGAATGATGCACCAAGCATTTGGAATGTCAATTGAGGAGGCAAGCAAGAAAAAGGATTTTGATTATGGTTTTGAATCTTTAACTCCAGCAGAAAGTGTCAGTAAAATGATGACGGTTATTGACTCATTGGATAATTTTGGAACTGGGGTCTTCTTAAATAATGATGGCACAGAGATTCCATGGTAAAACATTTTTTTTGTCTATTTTTTGCAAGTCTTTTCTTTGTTTCTAGTCTATTTGCCGATGATCCTGGCGAAGAGATATATAAAAATTATTGTGCAAGTTGTCATGAGAATGAATTACTCCGAGCCCCTGATATTAATGCTATAAAGTCTTTGGGTAAGGCGGGGATTCAAGATTCTTTAGCTTCTGGCTCAATGCAAGAAGTAGGCGATAAATTAAGAGAGTATGAGTTAAATACCTTGATTGATTTCTTATCTATGGATAAGAAATCAATCAGTAAGTCAAATAACAGCAATAATTGTCTTGGTTCTCCTAAAATCAACTCAGAGGTCTTGTGGTCTGGATGGGGCAATGGGTTGTCAAATTCTCGTTTACAGTCAAAAAGCAATATCACTACAGGAAATCTGAAACAGTTACATCTAAGTTGGGCATTTGGATTCAAGGATGCAGTGAGAGTGCGTTCGCAACCTCTCGTTACCGAAGATGCAATTTTCGTTGGCAGTCAATCTGGTCATGTTTATGCATTGTCACTTAAGAATGGATGCATATGGTGGTCATACGAAGCTGAATCTGAAGTAAGAGGCTCAATTGTATTATCCAATGACAAGAGCAGTGTATTGTTTTCGGATTTTGATTCAAATATTTATCGATTAAATAGAAGAAATGGAAATTTACAATGGAAAGAGAATGTGGCTGATCACCCTACAACTACAATTACTGGATCCATGGCAACATATCAAAACCTCTTGTTTATTCCTTTATCGTCTACGGAGGTAATAAGCGCTATTAATTCAGAATATGAGTGCTGTTCTTTCCGTGGAGGCATGATAGCACTAAATATTGAGAATGGTGATCAGGTATGGAGAATGTATACAGTTCCAGAGCCACAAAAAACCGGATTTAATATTACAGGTACTTCATTATACGGACCTTCTGGAGCACCAGTCTGGAGCACACCAACTATAGATGTTAGGCGTGGCCTTTTGTATATTGGTGTTGGACAGAATTACTCTCACCCTTCAAGTGAGCTTAGTGATGCGGTTGTTGCTGTTAAAATGAGTACTGGTGAAATTGTATGGTCTCAGCAAACAATTTCTAATGATATATGGAATGCAGGATGTGTGACCAATCAAATAAACTGTCCTGGAGAACATGGTCCTGACTTTGATATCGGTGCATCAATAATCCTTTCGAAACTCGATGAGGGTAGAGACATATTACTAGTAGGACAAAAATCAGGAATGGTATATGGTCTTGACCCTGATCGGCGCGGACATATTCTTTGGCAAAAACGTGTGGGGCGAGGTGGAAAAAAGGGTGGTATTCACTGGGGCATGACCGTTGATTCAAAAAATGTTTATGTTCCAATTGGTGATTTACCGGAACAGATTGATATTCAAGGAGAGCCAAGACCTGGACTGCACTCGTTAAGCATCGAGAATGGAGATCATCAATGGTATAAACCTGCGTTTCCAGTTTGTAAACAAGAGGCATTTAAATGCTATGCTTCATATTCAGCTGCAGCATCAAGCGTAGAAGGTATGATATTGGTTGGAAGTATGAATGGTATGATTGAAGTTATTTCTTCGGATAATGGCGATATTCTTTGGTCATATAATACGGCTAGATCTTTTGATACAGTGAATAAAGTGGTTGCCAATGGAGGTTCTATAGACTCTGATGGCCCAATAATTGCAGGTAATCATCTAATCGTTACATCAGGTTATGATTTATACGGTCAAATAACAGGGAATGTAATACTTGTATTTAATACAAAGGAATAATTAATGAAAACAGTTCTCGTAACCGGAGCAAACCGAGGGATTGGTTTGGAGTTTGTTCGACAATATAGCTCAGAAGGAAATTTTGTGATTGCTGTTTCTCGGACTGATGACGATATAGGTGCTCTAAATTCACTCTCAAAAGATAGAAATGTCCGTATTGAGATAGCAGATGTATCAGATTTCTTATGTATCGATGTGTTATCTGAGAAACTAAAGGATTTTCCAATAGATATTATAATTAATAATGCTGGCCTGTTTGGCCCAAAAGCAATGACCGATAATGACCTGCGTCAGAGTTTCGGGCATATGGATTATGATATATGGAGAAAGATATTAAATATTAATACTTTGGCACCATTTAAGATTACCGAATCATTTATCGAGCATCTACGAGCTGGTAGTGAAAAGAAAGTTGTCACTATATCTAGTAGTGTTGCTTCTCTATTGGAGGCTGAATCAGGAATTAATGCATACAGAACTTCTAAATGCGCTGTAAATATGGTTATGGCGAGTCTTGCCAAGGAGCTTAAGGAAGAAGGAATAAAGATTGGGATATATTGTCCGGGTTGGGTCAGCACTCGGATGGGTGGAGAAAAAGCCCCAATAACCCCTAAAATCAGTGTTTCAGGAATGAGAAAGCTTATTATAGACTTAACTCTTGATAAATCAGGTGCTTTTTATAGGTACAATGGCGAGCAGATACCTTGGTAATTAATGAGAATATATATTAGTTGATATTCTTGGGTGCAAGCCTATATTTTTTATTACTAAATAGGTAATCTATAATTTGTAAGAGTTGACCAGGCAATCGCTGCTGTTTCATTTGAAACAATAGAGGAAAGTCCGGGCTCCTTCGGACAAGGTGCCAGGTAACACCTGGAGAGTGCAAACTCATGGAAAGTGCCACAGAAAATATACCGCCTAAGTACTTTTGTACCGGTAAGGTTGAAAAGGTGCGGTAAGAGCGCACCGCATAAATGGTAACATTTATGGCATGGAAAACCCCACTTGGAGCAAGACCAAATAGAGGAGTTATTGATTTAATATCAAATCGTCTGTTCCGAACGAACTCCTGGGTAGGTTGCTAGAGATAGTTGGTGACAACTATCCCAGATGAATGATTGCCCTAGACAGAACCCGGCTTATGGTCAACTTTTACTTTTACTTTTACTTTTACTTTTAATAAATAAATCAATAACTTATCTATTAATTAATTTGTATGAAGTTATAATTCGCGCAAAATTCTGTACAAATGAGTTGGATTTTTTTTGATAGTAATTAAATTTCTCTAGCAAAATCAATTAAATATTGTAGTTTAGGTATAATCTTTAAGTGATTGATTTATAGCTCCAAATCTATTCTGTATTTTTGATAATTTTTCATCAAAAATACCCTAAGTTACTGTACTAAAAAGGAATATTCCATTTTGATGGGTTGACGCACATTATCGTCATCAATATAGTGTCATTATGTGGAAAAAAGTGGGATATTATGGTTTAAAGTTATATCTAAACCAACATATTTTAGATGAAAATGATGTTTCGTGGAGCAACAAAAGTAACGATAGATGCGAAAGGACGGTTGGCTATGCCAACTCGTTACAGGGGTCGTATTATTTCTCGTTGTGACGGCCAACTGGTAGTCACAGTTGATAAGGATTATTGCTTGCTTGTTTATCCCTATCCAGATTGGGAGGAGATTGAAAGAAAATTGATGCGCTTACCCAGTCTAAATAAACAAGCCAGACGACTACAAAGATTGATGGTGGGTTATGCAACTGAAATAGAGATGGATGGTAATGGCAGAATATTGTTATCAAAAGAATTAAGAGAGTTTTCAAGTATTGACCGTCAATCCATATTGATTGGCCAGGGTAATAAATTTGAGTTATGGGATGACGAGTCATGGAATAAAAAACGAGATTCTTGGTTGAGTATGGAGGATGAGGCAGGTCTTTCTAATGAGCTTGATACATTGTCTCTCTAGAAGTTCGAGTGACTAAACAGAAAAAGCAAACTCATACCCCGGTATTAGTTAAAGCAGTAATAAAGGGTTTAGAAATACAAAAAGATGGATTTTATATAGATGGAACTTTTGGAAGAGGGGGTCATAGTAAGGAAATATTAAAGATTCTTGGCAAAAATGGCGCTTTGATTGGAATTGATCGTGACCCTCAAGCCATAGATGAATTAGATCAAATATTTAAAGATGACGTTCGTTTTAAACTAATCAAGGAAAACATGTCGGAAATAAGCAATATAGTAAGAGAGAGATCTTTGACGGAAAAGGTTGATGGCGTTTTGCTTGATTTAGGCGTGTCGTCTCCTCAATTGGATCAAGCAAGACGTGGATTTAGTTTTCAGAAAGATGGGCCATTAGATATGCGAATGGATCCCACCAAAGGGAAAAGTGCAGCTGATTGGCTTTCAAAAGTCACTGAACGAGAGTTACGAAGTGTCTTATTTGAGTATGGAGAAGAAAAGTTTGCATCTCGAATAGCAAAGACCATCATAAAGAATAGAGCCTCGAAGCCAATAAGAACAACCCTTGATCTGGTAGATTTGATAACAGAAGCTATCCCAAAAATACACTTTAAAAAACACCCGGCAACAAAAACTTTTCAAGCTATTCGTATATTTATCAATGATGAATTAAGACAACTGGAGCTTGCGATAAGCACTAGCCTTGAGGTGCTAAAGAAAGGAGGACGTCTTTGTGTTATCAGCTTTCATTCTCTAGAAGATCGGATTGTTAAGCGATTTATGAGGAATGCAGCAAAAGAAGCAGAACAATATAGAGGCATGCCAAATGTGCCAGTTGAATTTCAACCTAAATTAAGAGTAATAGGTAAAGCAGTAAGAGCATCAATAGAAGAAATTAATGTAAATGTAAGAAGTCGTAGTGCGGTATTGAGAGTAGCAGAGCGAATATAATATTAAAGGATAATGGAGGATTGTCACATGTTTGAATTAATGGATGCACACAGTCAAAGCGCGGTAATTAAGGTAATTGGTGTCGGTGGCGGTGGCGGTAATGCTGTCTCGCACATGGTGAATACAGGTATTGAGGGTGTTGATTTTGTTTGTGCGAATACTGATGCGCAAGCGCTTAATACAGCGAAGGTTAAGACGGCATTACAAATCGGATGCAATATTACTAAAGGTCTGGGCGCAGGTGCTGATCCAGATATTGGGCGACAAGCTGCCATGGAAGATCGAGACAGGATAGTAGAAGTAATAGAAGGTGCAGACATGTTGTTTATTACAGCAGGCATGGGAGGAGGAACAGGTACTGGTGCCGCTCCGATAGTGGCACAAGTTGCAAAAGAACTGGGGATCTTAACAGTTGCGGTTGTTACGCGCCCGTTTGAAATGGAAGGTTCAAAAAGAATGACTATTGCTGATCATGGGATTGCTGAGCTTGGCAAGTATGTTGATTCATTGATAACAATTCCTAATGAAAAACTACTTGCTGTATTGGGCGGTGAATGTACATTAATCGATGCATTTCAATCGGCAAATGAAGTTCTTCAAGGTGCAGTTCAAGGGATAGCAGAATTAATAACAACTCCTGGGACAATGAATGTAGATTTTGCCGATGTAAGGACAGTTATGTCTGAAATGGGAATGGCTATGATGGGAACAGGAAGATCATCTGGGGAGGGTCGCGCCAGAGAAGCGGCAGAAGCTGCTATTTCAAGCCCGTTGTTAGAAGATGTAAATCTTTCAGGTGCAAATGGAATTTTAGTGAATGTGACTTCTGATACAAATATAACAATTGGTGAATTTTCAGAGATTGGAGATACTATAAAAGAGTTTGCTGCTTCTGATGCGACAGTAATTATTGGCTCAGCTCTTGACCCTTCCATGAAGGATGAAGTAAGAGTAACTGTGGTCGCAACAGGCCTTGGAAAGCATGCGGCGCAGTCAGCCCCGATGCGAATTATAAAGAAAGATGAGAAAGAGGTTTCTAAAGAGATTCCGGATTATAACGATCTTGATATGCCTATAAATCAAAGATCAAAGGCTGTAGGAGATGGTGTTGAGGATCAAGAATCCATGCTAAATGTACCTGCCTTTCTGAGAAGACAAGCAGATTAATTTTGCATGAATTAGATGTGATTCTCAGTATTGGGATAGATTCTCAATTTGTAATTTGACTGTTGCCTATAAGAAGTTAAGCAAGATGAATATATATAAATCTTTGTTTAAATTGTTATTAAGTGTTTTTTTATGCTCATCTTCAGCAATAGCATTGATTTATATTAAACATCAATCGCGAGAATTATTTATTGAACTTGAAGCATTAAAAACAGACAGAGACCAGTTTAATATCGAGTGGAGTGAATTAAGATCTGAAGAAAATAAATGGGCGATACCAGCGAGAGTAGAACAACAGGCAATTGAATACCTGAACTTACAAAAACCATCTATAGAAAAAATGAATATATATAAAAAACAATGAAACGAGGCGCTGAGACTAAAGGAGAGATTTCTAGGCGATTCATTGTTCGTTCTTTTTGGGTATTTGGGTGTTTTATTTTTTTTTCGCTTGCATTAATATTGAGGGCAGCTTATTTGCAGGTGCTCAATAAAGATTTTCTTATAAATCAAGGTAATCTAAGACAAGTAAGAGAGGTAGAAATTTCTGCATATCGAGGAATGATTACCGATAGAAATGACAAACCTTTAGCTATTAGTATTCCGGTGGACAGCCTTTCAATAAGGCCAAAAAGTTTCAATGCTAATTCTGATCAAATCAATGATTTAGCGGACCTAATAAAGAAAGATCCAGAGCAACTAAGTAACTCTATTAAAGTTTCAATAGCTAAAAATTTTCATTACATACAAAGACAGGTAGATATAAATACCTCTGAAAAAGTTAAGGCTCTGGAGATACCCAATCTAAATTTTCATCGAGAGTATCGAAGATCTTATCCTGCAGGTGAAATAGTTTCTCAATTACTTGGTTATACGGATACAGATGAAGAAGGAATAGAAGGAATAGAATTGCAGTATGATGGTTGGTTAAAAGGAATACCGGGAAGAAAGAAGGTTTTAAAGGATAAATATAATAGGCATATCGAAAATATTGGTGTTATCAAGTCACCGAAACCTGGCAAAGATGTACGTTTAAGCATAGATTTAAGATTGCAGTATATTGCTTATAAAGCCTTAAGGTCAGCTATATTGGAGTACAAAGCAAATTCAGGGAGCGTTATTGTTTTAGATGCTTTAACCAGTGAAGTTTTAGCTATCGTCAATCATCCCACTTTTAATAATAATGAACGAGTATATATAGACCCTGGATTAGTGAGGAATCGTGCAATATTAGATATGTATGAACCTGGGTCTAGTATTAAGCCTTTTGTGATTGCTAGGGCAATTGAAACAGGAGCTTATAATGTATCAAGTGTTATTGATACTTCCCCCGTTACAATTGGGCGTAAAACCATAAGGGACAAAAATGAATTAGGTTTTATTGATTTGCCTACTGTTCTGAAAAGATCATCAAATGCTGGGATGAGTAGGATAGCTCTGAACCTTGAATCTGATAAATTATGGGAAATGATGAGTGATTTTGGCTTCGGATCTCTTGTGACCGATGGGTTTCCTGGAGAATCCAGAGGTCAACTTCATCATCACACAGAATGGGGGGATATAGGAAAAGCCACCATGTCCTATGGTTATGGTATTGGTGTGACACCTGTTCAATTAGCTAAAGCTTACGCAATTCTTGCTAATGATGGAATGCATATTCCAATAACTCTACTAAAAAATAGATCTCATGAAGGAACAAGGGTAATTAGCTCAGATACAGCATATGACATTCGTATGATGTTGGAAAAGGTAGTTGCAGATGGCACTTCTAGAAAAGCTGCAGTAAAGGGTTATCGTGTAGGGGGGAAATCTGGAACGGCATGGAAAACTTCTGGTTCAGGAGGTTATAGTACAGATAGATATCTTGCCATCTTTGCTGGTATTGCACCATTGGATAATCCACGATTGGTTGTAGTTGTTTTGATTGATGAGCCATCAGGTAAATATTATTATGGTGGTGATGTAGCAGCACCTGTATTTTCTGAAGTCATTTCTGAGTCTCTTCAGTTGTTGTCAATACCACCAAATCAAGATTCACTTTCTGACGATTTGTTTATGGCAGAAATGAATGTAGAGTAACAATTTTAAAAATGCCCTCTAAGAAGAAATTAAATTTAAGAGAATTATTATCAGGTATAAAGACTGCACCACCAATAGAATTGGATGATATTTGTGATGACAGTCGACGCCTAAAAAAAGGTGATGTTTTTTTTGCTTGCCAAGGACTCAGCTCACATGGGTTAGATTTTATTGAGTCAGCGGTTGAATCAGGTGCAGTTGCTGTTATTTATGAATTGCCATGTGAAATACCAAAATTAGAATGCAAGATTCCTTTTATTGGTATTGAGAATCTTGAGGATAAATTGGGCGAGATAGCAAATCGTTGGTATGGATATCCTTCTCATTCATTAAATATTATTGGAATTACCGGAACGAATGGTAAAACAACAGTGGCATGGCTTATCCAACATTGTTTTTCTCACCTGAAGCAAAAATGTGGATATATAGGCACTTTAGGTTACGGTGTTGAGAAATTATTTTCGAATGATTTAACCACACCCTCATGTATCAATCTTCATAGGATTCTAAGTGAATTTCAAGACTTAGGAGTCAAATATGTTGCTTTAGAAGTTTCATCTCATGCCATTGCTCAAAATAGGATTAGTGGAATATCTTTTGATGCAACGATTTTCACAAATTTGTCTCGCGATCATATTGATTATCATGGTGACATGGCAACTTATGGTGAACTTAAGACGAAGCTATTTACTGAGATTGAATCAAAAATAAAGATAATAAATTCAAATGACAAGTTTGGGATGAAGTTAATTAATCGTCTGGATGGTGATATTACAATTACATCAAATGAATCTTCAATACTCACAGATTCATATTCATACGTATCGCTGCTTAACAAAGAAGCAAATGAATTTGGATTTCTAGTTGAAATTGAAAGCACTTGGGGAAAATGTAAGCTCAACCTTCCCTTATTGGGGACATTTAATATTGAGAACGCACTTCAAGTGATGGCTTTACTTCTTGCATATGAATTTTGCCCAAAAGATGTATTTAACGCTATTGAGAGTATAGCTTCACCTAAAGGACGCATGGAGCTGATTAAATTATCACTAACTTCAGGTTCACCAAGAGTTGTTGTAGATTTCTCACATACACCCGAGGCATTAAAAGTTTCATTAACTGCACTTCGTTTACACTTTAAGAAGAAAATTTGGTGTGTTTTTGGCTGCGGAGGGGATCGTGATATTGGCAAGAGGAAAGTTATGGGTCAGATAGCAGAAGCGAATGCCGACTACATGGTGGTGACCAGCGATAATCCCAGAAACGAAGATGCTGATAAAATCATTGCTGATATATTGGATGGTGTTAATGGAAAAGTTTCTGTAATAAGTGATCGGTTCGCAGCAATTAATTTCGCAATTAATTCAGCAAACAAAGAAGATGTAATCCTTATCGCGGGGAAAGGGCACGAGGATTATCAAATAATTAACGGAAATAAAACTGAGTTTTCTGATCAAAATATCTCTAAAGAGCTTATAAAGATTAGATTAATGAGAAGATCAAATGATTGAACTTAGATTATCAGAAGCGGCAAAGTTTATTGGAGGTGCTTTTGAAGGGATTGATAAGACATTTCGAGGTGTGAGTACTGATACCAGAAAAATAAGAGAGAATGAGTTATTTATAGCTTTAAAAGGGTTAAATTTTAATGGCAATGATTTTGTTAATGAGGCTTTCACAAAGGGCGCTGCTGGTTGTATTGTTGGTTATGTGAAGGAGAAAGATAAGCAGAGTATTTTTGTTGAGGACACAAGGATTGCATTAGGAAAACTAGCCTATTGCTGGCGAGAAGAAATGCCATCTAAGATTATTGCAATAACAGGGAGTAACGGAAAAACCTCTTTAAAAGAACTTTTGGCATCGTGTATTTCAATCAAAGCAAATACCTTGAGTACAGAAGGAAACCTCAACAATGATATTGGATTACCCTCAATGTTATTAAAATTAAACGATTCCCATGATTTTGCTGTACTTGAGATAGGGGCTAATCGTCCAAAGGAAATAGAATATTTGGTCAACCTGGCAAACCCTCATGTAGTGGTAATTAATAACGCAGCAACTGCACACATTGAGGGATTTATCGATTTGAATGGAGTAGCCAAAGCAAAAGGTGAAATTTTACAAGGAAGAGTAGCGCCAAAATATGCGATATTAAATTATGACGATGCTTATTTTAGTTTATGGAACGAGATGGCTGTTAATTCAGAAGTTATTAGTTTTGGCCTAAATTCAAAAGCCATGATTTATGCCAGAAATATACAAATACAAAAAGAATTTTCTTGTTTTCATCTAATATTACCTGATGATTCTATTGATATTCGATTAAAATTACTTGGAAATCACAATGTTATGAATGCTTGTGCAGCCGGCGCGGTAATGTATTCTTTAGGACGGTCGAGCAGAGAGATTAAAGAAGGCTTAGAGAGGGCTTCATCGGTTACTGGAAGACTTCAACTAATGGACACAAGATCTGGCCATACAATAATTAATGATTCTTATAATGCAAATCCAACTAGCACTGTTGCTGCAATTGAATATCTCAAGAGTATGAGGAATAAAAAGATTTTTGTTTTTGGAGATATGAAAGAACTGGGCGATAATTCAAATAACATGCATGCTGTTATCGGTGAGAAAGCAAAAAATATGGGCATTGATTATCTTTTTGCGGTCGGTGAGATGACAAAATATACTGTTAAGGAATTTGGTAAAAATGGATTTTGGTTTGCATCAATTGATGAATTGATTGCAAATTTGCGTTCAATGATGCGAGACAATAAGAATATGAGTATATTGGTTAAAGGTTCACGTTCCATGAGAATGGAAAAAGTAGTTTCACAAATAGTTTAACTTTCATCTAAAAAAACAAAAAATGATACTTTATTTAACAAATTATTTAACTCAATTTGAATCAAGCTTTACTGTATTTGACTACATAACTATGCGGGCAATTTTTAGTGCCTTGACTGCGTTAATGCTTTCGTTTGTATTTGGTCCGAGAATGATAGCGAAATTTAATACTAGACAGTTAAATCAACCGGTTAGGGATGATGGACCGAAAACCCATCTGCAAAAGGCAGGAACACCAACAATGGGCGGTGCATTGATTTTGATGGCGGTCTCGGTAAGTACTTTATTATGGTCAGAGATTTCGAATCCATATATTTGGATTATCTTGTTTGTAACCATCTCTTACGGGTTGATCGGTTATATTGATGACTACAAGAAAATTATTAAGAATAACTCAGATGGTATTTCTGCATGGACAAAAATATTTTGGCAATCATTGATTGCAATAATAGCTGCTTACTGGCTCTACTCTATTGCTGCTGAAGCTAATACAACATCTCTTCTGATTCCATATTTAAAGGACACAATGATACAGTTAGGCGCTTTTTATATATTGGTTTCTTTCTTTTTTATTTTAGGTTTTAGTAATGCAGTCAATTTGACTGATGGCTTAGACGGCCTAGCTATTATGCCTACTGTCCTTGTTGGAGGAGCGCTAGGCATTTTTGCTTATGTTACTGGAAATATAAACTTTTCATCTTATCTGGGCATTCCATATGTAGAAGGTGCTGGAGAGATATTTGTGTTTTGTGCCGCATTGGCGGGTGCTGGACTTGGTTTCTTATGGTTTAACACCTATCCCGCTCAAGTTTTCATGGGAGATGTGGGATCGTTATCACTTGGAGCATCATTGGGAGTTATTGCGGTAATTATTAAACAAGAAATTGTACTCGCAATTATGGGAGGTGTATTCGTTGTTGAAACATTATCGGTAATAATTCAAGTCGCCTCTTTCAAACTAACAGGAAAAAGAATTTTTAAAATGGCTCCTCTGCATCATCATTATGAGTTGAAAGGATGGGAAGAGCCAAAGATTATAGTTCGTTTTTGGATAATTACGGTAATTTTGGTTTTGATCGGTTTGGCAAGCCTCAAAATCAGATAATAATTTGTGATCAATTTAAATTCATTAGTGAGAAAAAGATGCCTAGATATTTAGTTCTAGGTATGGGTAAAACCGGATTATCAGTTGCTCAACATCTCAATAAAAATGAAATTAATGCAATTTATTTTGATACGAGAATAAATCCACCTGAATTAGAAGCATTTAGGAAATCTTTTAATGAGGCTGATATTTATCTAGTTGATCATAATAATTTACCTGAGGATATAGACACTATTGTTGTTTCACCTGGAATCAATGATGATCACCCTATAATAAAATTAGCAATACAGAGAAATATTCAAATACTCTCTGATATAGATCTTTTTGTTAGAAGTACAAAGAAAGATTTTATTGCAATTACAGGTTCTAATGGCAAGAGCACAGTAACTGAATTGGTCTGTTTTATCTGCAATAATGGAAATTTGAAAGCTTCAGCTGGAGGCAATCTTGGCAGACCGGCGCTGGAGCTTCTAGATGATAAAGTTGATATTCATATTCTTGAGTTATCAAGTTTCCATTTGCATAGATGTCAATATTTACCGGCAAAAGTAGCTGTTCTCTTGAATATTTCTAAAGATCATCTTGATTGGCATGGAGGCGAAGAAAATTACAGAAATTCTAAGTACAGAATTCTTAAGGATGCATTGTCTTCTGTTTATAATCGTAATTTAGGAGATGTAGAAAAATATATAAATGTTAATCCTAAATTAACTTTTGGTATTAACCAAGATGCAGATGATCAATATGGAATTTTAGTGGATTCAGAAGGCTCTTTCTTATCAAAAGGTAAAAAGAAATTATTGAACTGTGGCGAAATAAAGTTACGCGGAACTCACAATTATGAGAATTTAATGGCGGCGTTGGCTGTTTCGGAGTTAATCAATCTAGATATTTCAAATGCAATGCTGTCAGCAAAAGAGTTCAAAGGATTGCCCCATCGGATGCAATTGGTCGCAGAACATAATTCTATCAATTTTATTAATGACTCTAAAGGAACTAATGTTGATGCGGCAATGGCTTCAATCAATTCCATTATGAGTCCTGTAATCTTATTAGCAGGTGGTCAAGCCAAGGGTGGAGATTTTAAATTCTTTGCACAATCGGTACATTCAAAATTAAAACAAATAGTCTTATTTGGCGAAGATGCTCAAATTATTGGGAAAGAATTTGAAGATTTAGTACCCATAAAATATGTAAATAATCTTGAAGAAGCTATTTCTTGTGCTTATAAAAATAGCAACACTGGCGATACCATCCTTTTATCACCGGCTTGTGCTAGTTTTGATCAGTTTGATAGTTACATTCATCGTGGTGAAGAATTTACTAGAATAGTAAAAGGATTATCCAGATGAATGTAGTTGGATATTTTGAAAATATTAAACTTACACTTAGGCAATCAGTAAAAGTTGATATAACATTTTTACTCATTGTTTTGTCATTAATAATGATCGGTTTGATAACTCTGTCATCTGCATCTAGCGCTATCTCAGAAGATATATCAGGATCTCCATTTTATTATCTAAATCGACAGATACTTGCTGTTTTTATCGGTTTCTTGTGTGCGTTATGTTGTGTTTTTGTGCCTACTCAATTCTGGAAGAACTTAGGTCCTTGGTTATTGATTTTAGGGTTAATATTATTGGTTATTGTATTGATACCTGGATTAGGTCGTGAAGTGAATGGGTCAACTAGATGGATTCGACTGGGCGGGATGATAAATGTTCAGGTTTCTGATCCAGCAAGGTTATGTATCATGATCTACGTTGCAGGCTATTTGGTCAGAAGAAATAAACAGTTGAGAGAAGGTTTTGTAGGCTTCCTTAGACCTATGGTGGTGCTCGGAATTGCTTCGATTTTACTATTGATGGAAACTGATTTCGGCGCGACAGCGGTTTTACTTGCTACGGTTTTATCAATGTTATTAGTAGCAGGGGCAAGAATAAGAGATTTCTTATTATTTGTATTCACTACTTCTGTTTCTTTAGCAATTTTACTGCAATACTTTCCTGGACGTATGAGGCGTTTTATTGGGTTTCTTGATCCTTGGGACAAGAGTGTCGTATTTGACTCTGGTTATCAATTGACACAATCACTTATTGCTATTGGTCGAGGAGAATGGTTAGGAGTGGGTTTAGGTAATAGCGTGCAAAAGTTGTTTTATTTGCCAGAAGCGCATACTGATTTTATCTTTGCTGTTTTTGCTGAAGAGTTTGGTTTATTAGGGTCATTGATATTAATTTTATTGTTTGTGCTTTTGATATGGAGGATATTCCGTTTGGCTATCAGATCTGCTAGAGCTGATCGTTTCTTTGAGGCATATTTCTGTGTTGGTGCTGGTTCTTGGTTAGCATTACAAGTGATAATTAATCTTGGTGTTAGTATGGGTGGATTACCTACAAAAGGGTTAACTCTTCCATTGATTAGTTACGGAAGAAGTAGCTTAATAATGACTATGATAACTTTAGGCATACTTTTAAGAATTTATCACGAAATAAATTCGAACTATATTCATAGATCCAAGCCTTCAAAGAAGAGAATAAAATAATGAGCCGAGCTAAAATATTAATTATGGCTGGAGGAACAGGAGGACATGTTTTTCCTGGCCTGTCAGTTGCAAAAGCGTTAACAGAATCGGGTTGTTCAGTAATTTGGCTAGGCACAAAAGAAGGAATTGAGAATAAATTAGTTCAAGAAGCTGGTATAGACATTGAATTTATAAGCGTGATGGGGCTACGTGGAAAGAATATTAAGGCAACGTTGATTGCCTTGAAAAGAATGTTTACAGCATTCTTTAAATCTTGTCTTTTCCTTATGCGTCACCGTCCACAAGTAGTTCTTGGTATGGGTGGATTTGCGAGTGGCCCGGGGGCCTTGGCTGCCTTTGTTTTGAGGTATCCATTGATAATTCATGAGCAAAATGCTGTTCCAGGAAGCACAAATAGATTCTTATCTAGAATTGCTTCATTAGTATTAGAAGCTTTTCCTGGTAGTTTTCCGAGTAATATAAAAGCCATAACAATTGGCAATCCAGTAAGACGAGAAATTGCAGAGATTGAAGAGCCAAACAAGAGGTTGGAAGATCGTGAGGGGCCAATAAGAATCCTTGTAATTGGAGGAAGCCAAGGATCTCTAATCTTAAATAAAGCTGTACCTGCAGCTTTAAAAGAACTTTCTTCAGTTACTAAACTTGAAGTGCTTCACCAGGCTGGATATAAAACTATGTCTCAAGCAAAAAAAGCATACGAAAATGTTCCAGTTGGGCTTTATCTGGTAGAGTTTATTGAGGATATGGCAGATGCATATAAATGGGCTGATATGGTTATATGCAGAGCAGGAGCAATGACAGTTACTGAATTAACAAATGCTGGTTTGCCGGCAATATTTATACCATTTTCAATGGCTATTGATGATCATCAAAGTGCAAATGCAAAATTAATGCAAGAGGTAGGAGCGGCAGAAATCATACAAGAAAAGGATATTGCCAGTGGGGCATTGGCTTTGGTATTGCGTGATTGGATCGAAGATAGAAATATTCTTAAAAGACGAGCAAATCTAGCTACCTCTTTAGCTAAACCAGAATCTACGTCAGATATTGTTGAAATATGCCTTAATTATGCGAATCAAAATGACTAGAAAGATGCGACGACTCCAGAGGGTACATTTTGTGGGTATTGGTGGTTCTGGCATGTCTGGTATTGCCGAAGTAATGATTGGGCTTGGATATGAGATCCAAGGATCAGATATCAGAAATAGTAATCAACTTAGAAGATTAGAGACTCTGGGAGCTAAAATACATATAGGACAT
>Ga0066850_10000130_pt1 | contig 39635 bp, 41 predicted proteins | sample ETNtaG_4_FD_67282 | JGI IMG/M metagenome (GOLD analysis project Ga0066850, IMG submission 67282) | Marine microbial and viral communities from oxygen minimum zone, Eastern Pacific Ocean - ETNP201406SV67 | ecosystem: Environmental > Aquatic > Marine > Oceanic | place: Pacific Ocean: Eastern... | reverse complement strand
CAGCTGCACTAACCCCCCGAGCATCTAAATTTCGAGGTACACATTAGTGTGAGTCTCTGTCCAAAAGAGCATATCAATTCAAATTCGAAGGAAGAGTTGTGCACGGCCATAGCGGAGGGGCCCTACCCGGTCCCATATCGAACCCGGAAGTCAAGCCCTCCTGCGTCGATTCTGGTACTGTGGTGCGCAAGCCCACGGGAAAGATCGTCGCTGTGCCACTCTCCTTCACATCCCCGCAACACAAATTAACTAACAGACGGTAGTCAATAAAGAGTGAAAGCATGCCAATCTCGACGGGAGACATTCTTGGACATTCCCAGGTGGGGGTCTACCTCAGTATCGTTGGGGATGTACTATTTGTGCCAAGTACTCTAGAGGTCGAGATTGCAGAGGAGATAGAGTCATCACTTGACATGGAAGCACATCGACTTTCAATCGGGGGTTCTGCATTACTGGGCAGTCTGGTTCGTGGAAATAGAAAGGGCATTGCAGTTGCAGATATTGCCACCCAAGATGACTTGGATGAACTCTCAAGCTTTGGCGATGTGGTCATAATGGAGAGTGGGGTAAATGCAGCTGGAAATTTGATTGAATGCAACGATAAAGGGGCCATAGTCAGTCCCATTATTCCCGCAGTAGGGGCAGAGATGATTTCAGACGTTTTGGGGGTCCAGGCAATTCGCTCGGAGGTCGCTGGCCACAGAACTGTGGGCAGCATGATGGTGGCAAATAACAAGGGAGCCCTAATTCATCCCGATGTGAAGACATCAGAAGTCGCGGCGATAGAGTCTGCTCTGGGAGTCCCGGTAATGGTGGGCACGGTGACCTTCGGGTCTCCTTTCGTAGGGGCGGGGTGCTGTTCCAGTGACACACATGCTCTCGTAGGATCGGGATCCACCGGTCCCGAATTGAATAGGATTGAAGATGCATTAGGGCTCATTTAGGATCAAAGAATGAGTAATCAACACTCTGCTTGTCCACTCTAGATTCTACATCCGGCATGGGATATTTAAGCCCTGTAGCAGTGTTGAATAGAACTACCGAATCACTCTCTGAAACTAGTCCAGAATCCAACGAATTTCGGTAAGCTACTGCGGTCGCAGCTCCTTCGGGGCAAAGTAGCAAACCCTCCCTATGCCCGATTTCATGTTGCATGTTGAGGGTATCTTCATCAGAAACAGAGATGGCGAAACCCCCCGATGATCTAACTGCATCCAGAATTAGGAAGTCACCTAGTGCCGAAGGAACTCTAATGCCCGAAGAAATCGTTTCCGCATCTTCCCAGTACTCGGCAAACTCGCTATCTTCTTCCCAAGCTCTAACTATAGGGGCGCAGCCAGTTGATTGAACCGCAACCATTCGAGGCATCTTGCAGTCAATCCAACCCAATTCTGTCAACTCCTGGAAACATTTCCACATTCCAATGATCCCAGTTCCACCACCGGTAGGGTAGAAAATGACATCAGGAAGGCCCCAATTCATTTGCTCAGCAAGTTCCAAACCCATTGTTTTTTTTCCCTCAATCCTATATGGCTCTTTGAGAGTTGAGACTGCAAACCAATCCACCTCATCCATCCCATCTGAAATGATCTTCCCGCATTCTCCAATCAGGCCATTGACTAGGTGTGTACTACCTCCCTGCAACTGTGTTTCTCTAACATTTATCTCTGGGGTATTGTCTGGACATAGCACAGTACATTGAATGCCTGCTCTAGATGCATAAGCAGCTAGGGCCGATCCAGCATTTCCGTTGGTAGGTATGGCCAGATGCTTCACCCCCAGCTCCTTCGCCATGGACACGGCCATCCCCAAACCCCTCGCTTTGAAAGAACCAGTCGGAAGACGTGACTCATCTTTGACAATAATTGAATCCGATGCAATGCCGAAAATTTGCTCTGTTTTGTTAATATGGATAAGAGGGGTGACCACTTCTCCCAGCGAAATCATATTCTTTTTCGAACCGACTGGAAGTAGAGGGTAATATCTCCAGAATCCCGGTTCCGTGGACTTCTCAATCGAACTTCGTGGAACTTCTTTCGCAATTCTCTCTAAATCATACTTCACGATGATTGGCTTTCCAATATTCGAAACCGTGTGAATCTTATCACGCTCGAAAACCTCTCCCGAATATGCACACTCTAAATGGCTAACATAGTTCTTCATGACTACGAATAATGGCAATGGCCAATTAATTTGTTGTTCTACACTGCAGTTGGGGCTACGTGATCATCATTTTTGTCCCCAGAGCTCCTAACTCTGGACCAAACTTCGATCATTAATTTATCATGACAATCCTTACAATAATTGAATCTCTCATACGCTTCTCTGAAAGAATAGGCTTTCCTGCCGCTCGACACAAGATAGCCATTTGGAGAAAGCCTGCTAACTATGGATGACTCACTATCGCAATTCTCGGAATCACAAATTTCCATCGCTACTCACCCTTGTCATCTTTTTCGATTTCTAATAGGGGGACATTCGCCTCAATTCTTTCACCGGGCTTGCAAGTCACCTTCTTGATGCGTCCGTCAATGGGTGCCTTAATCTCATTTTGCATCTTCATTGCCTCTAGAACAATCACGATACTCCCAGCTCGGATTTCATCTCCCTCCGACACAAGAATTTCTACAATCTTTCCCGGAATCGCAGAAGAAACAACTCCCGAACTAGATGATCCGAAACTCTTTGTTTTGCGTTTCGCCCTTCTTGGCTTTTTTACGACACCCTCTACCTCGACAATGTAGGTCTTCCCATCAATTGAAACCTCCCAATTTTCATCACCCATCTCAATATCTACTTCGTACTGCACACCATCAACAGTAACTATCCTTCTCTCAGTCAAATTTTCACTTCCTGGAACTTCTACCGGATTGGAACTCTTTCAAAGGAGTCTTACCCATGGCCATTCTTCTGTGGGAAACAGACCATCTGACTCCTCCCTCTCTGCCAATTGATGGCTTAATCGAATCTCCCGATTCATTACTTAGGATGACTGAAGTAACCACAGCCGCGATTATCTGCAAATTATCCTGTTTATTGCCCATTTTAATCACAACGGAATATTTCCATGTTTCTTATCTGGTCTCGGCTCTTCCTTTTCCATAATTGCACCTAATGCCTTTACTAGGACAGATCTAGTATCCGCTGGAATGATAACATCATCCAAGTATCCCAAAGAAGCTGCTTTGTATGGATTCGCAAAGGCTTCTTCGTAGTCGTCTACTAGCCTCTCTCGCTCTTGTTCAGGATTTTTTGAGCTTGCTATCCTCCTACGATGTATAATCTGGACGGCACCCTTGGCTCCCATCACTGCGAGCTCTGCACTAGGCCAAGCGATGTTGTAGTCCCCACGGATGTGTTTGGATGACATCACATCATAGGCTCCGCCATATGCCTTCCTAGTGATTACAGTTAGCTTGGGAACGGTTGCCTCGGCGAAGGCAAAGAGAAGTTTGGCGCCATGCCTGATTATCCCCCCCCATTCTTGATTTGCCCCGGGAAGAAAACCAGGGACGTCAACAAATGTTAACAGAGGGATATTGAAAGCGTCACAGAAACGAACAAACCTAGCAGCCTTGACAGATGCATCGATATCCAGACAACCAGCTAGGTGCATGGGTTGATTTGCTACGATTCCTATTGACCGGCCACCAAGTCTGCCAAGACCAATTATGATGTTCTGAGCGTACTCATCTTGTATCTCTAGGAAGCTTTCAGAGTCCAAAACTTCCCCTATTACTTCAGACATGTCATATGGCAGACTGGGGTCCTCTGGAACTAAAGAATCGAGTGATTCGCACGACCTATCTAGTTGATCCATGCATTCGACAACTGGTGCCCTTTCAAGATTATTTGATGGAATCAGCCCAACTAATTCTCTAGCAATTTCCAAAGCACTTTGATCGTCACTTGCCGTGAAATGGGTAACTCCCGATTTTGTTGCATGGGTTGATGCTCCACCCAGATCTTCAAAACCGACCTCTTCATTAGTGACTGTTTTGATTACTTCAGGCCCAGTGATGAACATGTGTGAAGTCTTCTCAACCATAATAACAAAGTCAGTAATTGCAGGAGAGTAAACAGCACCCCCGGCACAAGGTCCCATAATTACAGAAATCTGAGGGATTACTCCGCTTGACCTTACATTCCTGAAGAAGATTTCCGCGTATGAACCCAAACTCGCGACCCCCTCCTGGATCCTGGCCCCCCCACTGTCATTTAATCCGACTACTGGAGCCCCAGTCTTCAGAGCCATATCCAAGATCTTGCAAATCTTCAGACCGTGCATTTCTCCTAAAGATCCGCCATAAACTGTGAAATCCTGGGCAAAGCAGTAAACAAGCCTCCCATCGATTGTTCCATGCCCACATACTACTCCATCCCCTGGAATCACGTTCCTATCCATTTCAAAGTCTCTACATCTGTGTTCCACCAGAGAATCTATTTCAGTAAAAGAACCCACATCGAGTAATTCGGCAATTCTTTCTCTTGCAGTCATTTTTCCCTTTGCATGCTGTGCAGAAATTCGGTTCTGGCCCCCTCCCGATTGCGACTTAGCCTTTCGTCGCCTGAGGTCTTCAATCTTGTCCGTGTTTCCACTCACATTTTGAATTGGCAAAAGGCCGCCCATGAGCATTCCTAATGATGAGGGAAAATTTCTTCCGGTTCCTTGAAGTCATGTTGCCATCTGCAGATTACAGAAATATGCGTATTGTGATAGCTAAACCCGGTCTAGATGGGCATGACAGAGGTGCTAAGATAATTGCTAGAGCACTAAGGGACGCCGGTCATGACGTAATATACACGGGGCTTAGAAAGACTCCGGATGAAATCGTTGGCATTGTAAATGACGAAGATGCAGAAGTGCTAGGGCTTTCCACACTTTCGGGTGCCCATGACTCATTAATTCCAATGATTTGTGACGGACTTAGGGGGGCTAGTCTGGGGAAGGTGGTAGTTTTCGCAGGGGGGATAATTCCAGAAAGAGATTTGGATATGCTCTATAAATCAGGCGTTAGAGCAGTTTTTGGACCGGGGACGCCTACTTCCGAGGTTCTGGATTTCTTGGATGAGGTCACTATCAGGAATCAAAATCAAAATCCCACTGGAGTTGGTGATGATCTGGGGTGGAATTGGAATTGAGAAGAATTGGTGAACTTCTGGAATTAGCAAAATCTGGAGATCGAAGAAGCCTATCTAGACTAATTACGGAGATTTCAGAGTCAGAGGAAACTCCAAGATTCCAACCTAATTCAACCTGGACTTTGGGCGTAACTGGTCCTCCCGGTTCTGGAAAATCAACTCTTATTGGACAGATGATGAAGCACTGGGTCTCCTCTGGAGAGAGAGTTGCAGTTCTCGCTTTGGACCCTAGCTCGCCAATTTCCGGGGGCTCCTTTCTAGCAGATAGAATTAGGATGGATGGGAATGATTTGGGAAAGAACTCGTTCGTAAGGTCCATACCTGCCGGGAAAACCCCTGGCGGAATCCCTCGCAGGATAATACAAGTGTGTCAAGCTTTGTCTGTATGTGGATGGACGAGAATTGTGATTGAGACGGTGGGAACCGGGCAATCAGAATTCAGAATCGCCTCGTTGGCAGATAGAATTCTACTGGTTGATGGCCCAGAAAGGGGAGACATCATCCAGGCGGAAAAAGCGGGAATCCTGGAACTAGCAGATGTAATTGCAATCAACAAATCAGATTTACCAGGGGCTGCCTCTTCCGCACAGAACATTCGAATATCACTGAGTTTGTCAGGAAATGACAATCGCGAGGTAATCTTGGTATCTGCAATTGAAGGGGAGGGGATCGAGGAGCTAATATCTTCGATCGAGTCTTGTGAACCAAAGAATACTACAATTGAATTGACGATGAGGGAGAGGCTTCTTTCTGAATGGGATTCGATCATCGTTTCAAACCCAGAAATAGACGAAATAATTGCAAAACTCTGCGACGGTTCTATAACCATGAGCAAAGCGATACAAACTCTAGGAAAATCCATTGATCATGGAGGCGATTTAGATTTCTAGCCAAGAAAACGACATCTTCGTTGATCACGTTGAACATTCAGTAGGTGGGTTTGGCGGTCATGCCTTCAGGAGGGCAACTCACATCTCCATGGCATCTATTCCATATCTCTATTATGTGCATGGAGAAAGGATATCATCATACTTTTCTCTGGAAGCAAGACAATTCGTCAGTGCCATCTGTATTCTAATTCTAGCAATAGAAGTAATACGAATAAGGTCAGGAATTGTGATCATAGGGCAACGAGAATACGAATCAAGGCAGATCTCGGCCTTGGCATGGGGGGCTCTTGCCGTAGCCATGGCAATTCTGATTTCTCCCGAGGGAGACGGTGACGGGATGAAAGCAGGAAAATATGGTGCCCCCATTATTCTGGGAATGACCTTAGTAGATCCTTTGATGGGTGAGGTAAAGAGGAAAAAGAAAGATCTAAGGATGGCCATCATTGCTGGTTTGATTGTATCATATTCAGTTTGGATCGGTTGTCATTTATTTTTTGGAACTGAGATGATTGTTGCATTGTTGTTAGCTCCACTAACAGTTTTGGGGGAGATTCCATCAACTAAATTTATCGACGATAATGCAACTATGGTTCTACTTCCATTGAGCGGCCTAGTGATACTTCTTCCATTCTTGTGATCTCGTATCCGTCATGTTTACATCCTAATTTCCAATCCCGAGGAATAGAACATGGTAGAACAAGCGACTGAACATTCAATAAAAAATAGTGGCGATGTAGAGGTTGACCAATCTTCCGAGTTGTGGGAGTCACCACTAAAACAGAGCACCTACATGTTTGTCTGGGGCATTGCTTCATTGGCTTCATTCGCTATTTTCTTCAAGTATTTCTAGATTCTTTGAGCCTCTTTTCTACAGCGAGTAGGGCTGACTTTCCAGTACTCCCTCCCGGGCCACTATAACCACCAATTGCCCCATCTGAGCGTATTACTCTATGGCATGGCGTGGAAATTGGTGCTGGATTGGCAGCACAAGCATTTGCTACTGCCCTGGAAGAACCAGGCTCCCCAATCGCCTCTGCTAGATCCCTGTATGTCCTAGTTTCTCCAATGGGGATTAGTTTGATTTGATTCCAGACCTTGGTTTGAAAAACCGTGCCCTGCGAATTTCTATTTATTCGCTTTCCCATCGTCCGCCATCTCCCTCTTCCATCCCAACAATTTCGTAGTTTGATGGAAATAGAGCTATTGATACTCCTATCACTATGCATGCTATGCCGAACCAGAAAGCTCCTCTGATCATCATCTCCATCCCAACAGCGAATAGAATCAAGCCACCTAGGTTGGAGATCCACACCAGAGTTTTGAAGGTCGAAAGAGAAACCCCCGTAGCTCTTTTAGTCCTGTGAGGGCCAAATTCTGCCCCAAACCTGATTGCCCCCTCATCCTCCATAATATCACCTGTCAATCATTATAATTGCGTCCGTAGGGCACGCAAGGACACAAATCTTGCAACCAGTGCACTCGTTCCTGAGTATCCGGGCCTTCTTGTTTACGTCCACCTCCAAAATGGGGCTTGCTAGAGGGGTATCATAGAGTTCTATGGCATCGTCTTCACAAACAATCGTGCACTGATCGCACCCTATGCATTGATCTTCCTTTACCCAAGCAACTGCATCTTCTCCACCCTTCAGAAGTGCCTCTTCCTCTGCCCTAAATGAGTTAAGTTGCATCCTAATCTTGGATTGCTCTTTAACCCTCCTCGCTAGAACATCGCCCACCTTGGTCATGATATTCCCGTACGTTCCATCAAGTAGGCCCTTATCATAGTGAGTTTCATTGGTGCTCTCTCTTCCGAGGTTTCATGAGCAGTACGAAATCCATCTGGTGGACAGATTCGATGGTATGGCTCGGACTCTTGCAGGGTGCCATTATTTGGCTCTTTATGGCCATATATCTGAGCATCCCTGCTGCTTGGATCTCACTCGCATGCGGGGGTCTAATCGGATTCTTCCTGTACTTAGTAGCCCTTGGTTACGAAGACTACAGATTCGCCAAAGCAACTGTTTGGGGAGTCGTGATAAACACGTTTCTCTCTTCTTTCTCTGCAATTTTGGCATTTTTCTAGTTCTTCGACTCGTTAATCTGCCTTGCAAGGAAGCTTACAACATCCAAGATTTCGAAGTCATGACGGGGGTCCCCTTCAAACTTTAGGCATTCGAAATGTGCCACGCACTTTGGACAAGAAGTCAGCATAATATCTGCGCCCGTTGCTCTGACTTCATCAAATCTCTGAACTCTGAGCGTTCTACTATTTTCGTTGCATGACATCATACTGGAGACCCCACAGCAAAGTGCATCCTCGCCGGTGTGCTCCATCTCTACAAGATTCACCCCCTTTACAGATCCAACTAAGTCCCTAGGCTCATCGTAGATGTTCATTTGCCTCCCAAGGCGACATGGATCATGATATGTCACCGTAACTTCGTCACTCGTCTTCAATTCCATGTCGAAACCCTTCTCAATGAGGAATTCAGTGGTGTGCATGACTTTCATCTCGTCAAGTTCGTAGTCCATTGCGAATGTTCTGAAGCACTCGGCGCAAGAAGTCACAAGAGTCTCTATTCCGCTTTCCCCCAACTTCTTCTGATTGTATGTCTTGAGCTTCTCGAAGACCTCGCTCATTCCTTGCCACTTTTGATCATGGCCACAGCACTTTAGGAAGTCCCTTCCCAAGTAGGTGACATCTTCCCCCATTTCCTCAAAGATTGTAAATGCCGAAGTCGTTGCATCGCCTAGGTCCATGCTCCCCTTGTTGACATGGCTGAATACCATCTCTTGGTCAATATAGTCGACACACCCGGGATAGTAGCCGATGCTTGAGTCGAGCGGATATTCTTCTACAGGGATAAAAGACTCATCCGCCTCTTCTTCAGCTTCTGCAGCCAGAACTGCTTGGAGGACGGTATGTGAAATTTCAGTAGCAGGTGGCCCACCGACGACCAAGTTCCTTCTGATATCTATGTATGAATCATAGTCCACTAGTTGCGGGCAGGCATTGGTGCATGCAGTACAAGTTAGACAGGAATATAGTGGAACCCCGTCATCCTCGTTGTTCCATGTGTTGTAAATGATGTTGAGCTTGTCCCCTGCATTGAACAGTCTGACTGGACAAGCATCGTCGCACAGGTCGCACCCATAGCACTTATTCATCTCCCATTCGTAACCACGAGCCATACTCCTTAGCATTACGAATACCAATGCACCCACTCCCAGGCATGGAATAAACATGGAATAAATTAGCTTGGCATCCAGGCTCTTTGGATTCTTTTCGAAAGTAGGGTTAGAAATTGACATCGTAGACAGTTGTTCGTCACTGAGGCTCACTTCTGACCTGACAATGGCCGTGCCGTCTTCGGCTAGCAATAGAGGCTGGTATGAGACAGCAGAGTAGTCTGAGATCATTGTGACGCTTTCGTTTACTTCCTCAGATAGTGTAACGAAGGTGATTGTGTAAGACATTCCTGCATCAAGGTACAAAGTCCCAGAATCACATGAAGAGTCACTGTTCGCCCACAGAGTTTCACCGTTCTGATCAGTAAGTGTGAGACTTTGTGAATGCACCCCTGCACCCCTAACAGTTGTCCTGAAGTTGCAACCCACGTCCGTTTGAACACTAGAAATTCCTAGGTTTTCAACTTCGAACTGAATTGTCTCAGTTATCTCGATCGGAGACCCATCTTGGTTACCTTGGTATGTGATGTCATTAGCGCCAATGTTTCTAGAAGTCTGAACATCAGCGTGACCATTGGCCCCACTGAAGTCTACGATCTTGCTTCTTGTCGGTTGGAATATTCCCCATTTTACCCAATGCTCGGCCGGAAGTACACACCATTCCTCATGCTCAGTCCCTTCCTCCATTGATTCCCAGATAGCTAGTGAACTAGTCTGAGCGTAGGGGAGGCACTCATCCCCCCATTCATCCCAGACAGGCCCCTTGTCAGCGTGAATTAGCGTATCTCCCGGCTGCCCCCTTATCCCATCCAGCTCTGCTAGCTTCGCATCATACTGATACTCCCAGAAACCCATGGTCCCAAGTCCCCTCTGGTTCCAAAAACCATTCTCATATACGGGCCAAGTCACTGTGCATAATAGGACAGTAGCCACCAAAGAGCCAACAGCCACCTGCCTCCCAAGAACTGGCGTCAGCCGCGATCCCATTGGGCCAATCAGAAATTTTCTGACAGAGAAGTAAAGAAGCGTGAACACGAAAATACCGGTAAGAATCCACGGAACGGAATTGAAAACATCAGCAGTCCATGGTGCTTGGGTTCCACAATTGAAACCCCCGTGTGAGTTCGCCCAGCAATGGTCTGTGCGATTTTTTGCATACATCTCTAGGAAGATGTTAATGGAGAATACTGAGATAAACCATACGTGAGCGAGATAAATAGCTCCCGCCGTAGCAAACCACGGATCCTCCACTCCCCTCTTTTCTCTCTTTCCAATGATGAACGGCGGAAGCGCAAGGATTCCCACCGGAAGTCCAGTAATCATCGCCCCCCATACCCCAGCATTCCAGGATACGATGGGCTGTCCAAAGAACTCGCCTATTGGTCCGGCTGGGATGTCAAATTGGGGGAGGTACTCCCCCCACCTGAGATAACCGTATGAGAATAGGACATACCAGTCAGGAAAGACGAATCCGGCTTGGGCATATGGATCTGCGGCGTTGTGCAGAGGAGGGGGAATTATCCATGAGTAGAATGCTATTACCATAACTATTGAAGCGAAAATTATGGTATCTCTGAGAACTTCAGTAGGCCAGAATGGGTGTCCTGCATGTACTCGCTTCCTCTCTTCCTCAGCCCCAAGTAACTGTTCCTTCTCGTTGACATATGTGTCAGCGATCCGACCAAACCTTTCCATCATCCCCATAAACACACCTCAATGCGGCTCCGCAATCCCTTGGACCCAGACTATGAATAGGTGGGTGAGAATTAGTACAGTAACTATCAATGGCAGGACAAAAACATGTAGGAAGTACATCCTTACCACTGTCTGCCCGGTTAGGGTCGTTCCTCCGAACATCGCACTTGCGACCCACTCGCCAACTAGGGGAGTCGCCATTGCCATATTGATTCCAATAGTAGCTGCACCGAATGCCAAGCTATCCCAAGGGAGAAGATAGCCAGAATAACCAAAGAAAATCGAGAAAAACATCAAAGCCACCCCTATTAGCCAATTCAGCTCCCTTGGATTCCTGTAAGCTCCTGTGAAGTAAACTCTACACATGTGGAGGAAAACTGCTGCTACAAAGAAGTGTGTCCCCCAATGATGAATGGATCTGATTATGTAACCGAATGGCAACTCTAGCATAATGAACTCCATAGATGCATAGGCCGGTGTCGGATCGGAATTCAAGTCACCTCCTGGAACATAGTAGAAACCAAGAATTGTTCCGGTTATCACCAGCACGATAAATGCGATGAAAGAAATTCCCCCCAAGCAGTACAGCGGGTACCAGTACCAGATTATCCTAAGCTTGTACTTCTCTGCGTGCGTCAATGGCATCTGCCTGTGCATACTGTAGTATGAGTCCCTACTCATGCCCCAGTAATCCTGTATTCTGAACCTGGTGTCCAGCCATGAGAATGCCCATAGGAATAGCTTCTCCGCCAGGCCCATACTTCCAGCATTGGACTCGACTGCCCTCAGGATGTCTTTACGTGGCATATCGTCCCTCTCCCTCCTAAGGGTGAAAGCGACGATAACAACCACTACAGCGATAAAAATCCATAGGAACCAGAATTGTATCATGTTAATCATCTACCCGCAAAATGTGTACCAATCCATGAAGTCTGGAAGTGCCTCAATTATCCCGTTATTTACTGTGAATGGAATTAGTGGCATGCCGTAGGGCGCAGGCCCCCCTGTCTTCTTGACCCCAATGAAATCGAACTCCTGACCATTTGATCTATTTCTGGCAGTGTTTTTCTCTATGACAGTATGATCGTACCTGCTAGAATGGCAAATGCAGAAAGATTTGTTCCCACTGGAATCTGTCCCTCCGGGAAGCCAGCTGTCCGCAGTAAAGTCATTGCTTACCAATTGCCAACCTGGAATGCAGCAGAGATGCGGACATCTAGCAAACACGATAATTATGTTGTCATGGATATTTAACGCTGCATACTCTTCCTTTTCCTCAATTTCGAAACCAGATCCGACATAAGCACCTCCAGATGTATAACCGTCCATTAGTTGGAACCTTGGAGACCCGGCTTCCAATGGTTTATTCTTATTTTCCTCGTGAGGCACATAGGTCGCGATTACTGGCAATCCCGACCAAAGGCCTGCAGCACCAACCATTCCCGTGGTTGTATTGGCCGACTCATCGATGAAAGATTGAATTGTCATTGGTTGCTTATCCATATTCCCATACCATACATCTGATCCCTTAGGGACATAGAATTTAATCGAAGAATCCGAGGTAGTTCCTCCTTCTTGCCCCATCAAGAATGAGGCAAAGCCGACACTTCCCAGGGATGCGGTTGTGATTAATCCTGCAGCAGTATTGAATGAGAGCCTCATGAATTCCCTTCTATCGATAACTCCATTCTTTTCATGAACCACCTCGCTCTCAGAATTAATCTGGCGTAACTTGAATTTCCTTGCCATAATTCAGACCTCGTATTTCTTCCAAGAATCGGTGTCGTGGCTCGTGATGTACTTGTTCCTCCGATGCTTGACGATAACCACGTCGGGCAGTACGTATTTCAGGTACACTATGCCCATGATGATGAGTGTGAGAAGGGTCATAGCTAGATTGAATGATAGTAATTGTTGATCCCAGTGGTTGAAAAGACCGTAAGCCAAAGCTCCAGCCCAATAAAGAGTCCACAATATGCCCCACAAACCTACTAGTATGATTAGCCAGGAGTCTCCAGATGGAGCTAGGCTAGCTCTAATGATAGTTCCGGGCTTTACTTCGTTAAAGACTCCATGATCAACTGCGGCGGCAAACGCCTCTTCAGTGAGGGTAACGCCCTCTAGAGCGACACGTGCGTCTTCCACACTAACTTCGCCAGATTTTACTTGCCGAAGAAGCCTCATCACTGTGTCATCTTTCATATTTGGTCACCCCTCCTAAGATGCTTAATCCTCAATTTTAGGAGATTGCTTCTGCCTTTGTAGTGCCTGGAGAAACCATACCTCAGGAACAGACCACAGAACAGGATTACAAGCATTACTGCTCCAAACCCAAGAAGTCCTAGCCAGTGTGCAAGAAGTTTTGCCCCCATGTGGTGGAGGTCGGCATGCTCTTCAATTGGTGCAGGTGGAGTAATGTCACCATTTCCAGAGAAGATGGTTCTAGTCCTCCCATTATCCCCTCCTTCATCGAAGCTGGTGGTGAGGCGATTCCACCTATCTAGGCTAGATGGTGCCATATCTCCATTTACAGAGTTTCCAGCAATCATGAAATGAACAGTCCCCGAATCTTCTGCAGGACTTATCCATGTGAATGCCCATGAACGATCAGCAGTCTTAGACCCCGCATCGGTATGGGTGAGTGTTTGCAAATCTTCTTCCCAGTTCTGGACTAATGCCTCGAATCCCTCAGAAGGCCCTAACTCCCCAAGTGTCACTCGCATCGAGAATCCACCAGTGTAGGACTCCATATCGATATCCGGACCCCCGATTAGTTGTAGCCTCATTTCGTAGGCTGTACCCGGGGCGTAGTGGAAAGGAACTCCATCTAGTATGACTGTAACAGAATTGTCAGGATCTTCTGCATGGCAGGTGCATCCTGCTAGCGAAACTTGCCCCTGGCCATTGGCATTTCCGCCAACGCCAGTATGCAATGCTTCACCCGAGCCAGCAACGAAAACTGAGACTAGCAGTAGGATGATTACCTTCTGTCGAGATGCCATCTTTTGTTCACCTAGCATCTGCTATAGTACGCTCGAGAAAAAAGGGGGATATTAACGTTCCACCTCGGCCCCTTCGGGGCCGTAGAATATCCAGTACGATAAAGGAAAAAAATCAAACACTCGAACTTTGAGAGTGGTGCCATGGGAGCGCCACGATGGAAGAATATTTACGATCTAAGTTCTGATCAAATTATCAAGTTGGAGGAAGCTGAAGACAAGATGGAATCAATGGAAATTAATGCCGCAGAGAGAATTCTTCTTGAATTGCTGGACGAAAATAAGAATTGTATACCATTTCTGAATATCATCGCACATCTCAATGGCCGATATCTTTCGGATTTTGAAACTGCAATTGAGTATTATGACAGAGTTCTCGAACTAGAGCCAGATAATGCCTGGGCAAGGGACGAAAGAAGGAGGTACAGGCGTTATGTTTCATATGAATAGAACATAATAATCTAGTCAGTCGCATGCGGGATGCTATGGAACGGGGAAAGATCCTGATTATTGGGGTCGGTGGGATAGGTTGCAAGTGGGCCGGAACAGCCCACGGGAAATGCAAGCAGCTCTCCGAACTACTCATGATTGATGCGGATGAATCTTCCTTCGATTCCTCATACGAAGCTCATTGCCTTCATCTGGATGCAAATGGCAGTGCAAGGGGGACTGCCGCTTTGCCCAATCTTGCAGCCCATCGCCTCAATGAAGGATTTTCAAACATCTCTAGTCTGTTGAAGGAATCAGAACTTGTGGTTCTCCTCTCTGCATTGGGAGGGGGCACAGGTTCTGGGGCTGCTGCAGAAATCGCTGCCAGGTCCCGTGAAGAAGGTAGTTTGGTAATTAGTATAGCCGGAATGCCATTCGCAGAGCAGCCACTACGTTGTGCCATTGCAGAAAATGCCATTGCATCTTTGGAGGGAAACTCCGATTTATGCATCCAAGTTAGCCTTGAGAGGCTCGCATGGCAGGCAAGATACCGAAACTCGGACTGGAAACTTGGAGCCGAGTGGGTCGGAGAATTAATCGAAGGCCTAGTCACTACTCTTGCAAGAGTCGGAAAGATGAATCTCGATTTAATGGATCTAAGAACCATCGTGGGAAGGCCTGGTAATGCTACTTTACTTGTCGGAAACGGCACTGTAGATGATCCTGAAGAGGTCGTGAGAATAGCTAGAAAGTCACCTCTTTCTGAAATCTCAGTTGATGGTGCTAAGGGGTGCCTAATTCAAGTTGAGGGCGGCCCAGACATGACTCTTGGGCATCTGAATAGAGTCTCTGAAGCTTTCGTCTCCTCACTCGACGTCGATTGCCAGGTAATATTGGGCGCCAGGGCAAGCGAGGAGTTAGCTGGAAGACTACGTTTAGTCGCTGTAGTCAGTGGCCTTTAATTCACCAATTCCACCAAATCTTCTTCCTGTTCTTCTTCATCCAAGTTATTATGGAAAACTTCTCCTAAAGGCTCGTTAAAGACGATCTTAGGAATCAGGCTCCCGACTTCTTCTTTAATTTCGTTCTTACTAGCCCAAGAAATTGAAACCGGCAATAGTGCAAGCATTACAATCGCGGTAATTACATGCCCTATTGCCGTGGTTGTTAGCAGGCTCCCTTCCGAGAGTGCGGTTAGCGAAGAAATACTTCCCGCATATGAAAATCCAAAACTAATTCCAAGGAAGATGGCAGATTGTCCTTGGAAAACCCTCCAACCATTCTTTCGGCCTCTTTTGGAAATTGACCACACCGCCAGAATGATTGTGATGGACATCAAGGCACCTTCTTCCAGAAGCATTCCAGAAGTGGATTGATAGGCAGTGAAGGGGCTCCTTCTCCAAGCTCCAAGAAGGTGCCAACAAGCGGTCCAGAAAATCAACATATGGACTCTATCTAATATGACCCCATCAGCATCATTTAGTTCTCTTGCGACTCTAGAATATCGATCCAGTGCTACGCAAAGTATTGTGATAATGATTAGGAATATTATCCAAGCAATATTTTCTGTTATTTTTGTATTCTGCGGGCTCTCTGCCCCATATCCGAACCACCAAACAAGCGGGGCAAATACAAGAAGGGTGACTATTGACCTGCTGAGTGCGTGAAATCCTCCAGACCTACTACTCCTCACAGTTTTCTGCTTCTTTCTACCATAAGAGACCCACCCAAAGGTCAATGATAATCCTTGGAAAGCAGACATCAAAACGAAAAGCAAGGCTAGAAGGATCTTAATCTGGTTGAGCTTATCATCCCCCAATGCCGAATTCGAAATAATCCAAATAGTCATGGCGGCAAAAATAATTGGAACAATTCCGACAAAACTCCTAGTCCAGTAATTTTTGTTTAACACGCCCCTTACATCATGATTGACCATGAAGGCCCACTTCCCCAGTCTACTAGGTGCCAATATGGCGGCAAATAGGTAGGACATCGAAAGCGACAGAAATAGCACCCCCCCCTGTAACTCGGAACCCATAAAATCAATTTTCATAGCGATAAACAGGAAACCAGAACAAATCGCTAAGAAAATCAGATGAGGGAGGGTGCTTGGATCAAAAAACATTTTCAGCAAACTGTCAGAATTAATTGGATCATCTGCGAGTGCTTCTTCCATGTCCCTCCGTAAACCCACCATTGGTTAAGGTAAACCCCTTCGGACTTCCATGCCGAAACCAAAAAAGGCTGCCCGAGGAAAACACAGATGGGTTGCTTTTAGGCATGAGGATACAATAAATCGATCAAACTTGAAACAGGAATTGCACATTAACTTAGAGGGTTTTGAATGGCGTCTATTCGATGTATTGGACTCCAATGGGGAAACTTTTGCTATTCTAAAAACCCCCTTGGAAGACTATGGTGGATTGATTCTTAAGATTAACAATACTGAGGGCATGTCTACATTTTCAAGCTCTGGAAAGATTAGGCTATTGCGGCAAAGACTCTATTCATTAATTGGGAAAGACCCATCCAACATTATCTAAATCTCGAATCACCCCCGTCTCACGACGATCCACTACTTCCAGTTCACCCCTGATGTTTAACCCAGAGGGCCTTAGCAGATCCTCGCCTAGCGAAGCAGTAACTCCTCTCGAGAGAGACCTGGATAAGGCTCTCCAGGAACTTCTAACTAGACTTTCAGGCTTAGTCCCGACGAAAACACCATTGTCTTCAAAGATTGAGGAAAGGGCCCTATCTATTTCTGTGAAAATTTCCGATGCATCACGTCCCCCTACTGTCTCCTCCCATCCGTATCCGCACACCCCATCTTTTTCGAAAGAATGTTTGTTCACCCCAACCCCAACTCTGATCGGGCCCCCATTAGTCGACTCAAGAAGCACGCCCCCTATCTTCTGACCGTCTTCTTTGATTATGTCATTGGGCCATTTCATATCGGCACTCAGTATTTCTGAAATTACAGCTCCTACGCTCGTCTGAATCAATCCTGGGGACAAAGTTTCAAGAACCCCTGAATCTAGATTCCAAGTGGCAAAGACCCCACCTTCTTCTGAAATCCACTCTGACCCCCTCCTCCCCCTGCCATTCGTCTGTATTTTGCTGAAAATTCGTTGCCAACCCTCTTTATCCAATTTCACGGCTTCATCCATTGTAGACGAACAAGATTCCACAATCGTCGCTTCCACTCCTGAACCGGTACGCCAGAAGCCGATAACTTCGACTTTCTCGGGACCATATCTTTCCGATTCCAATGCCCTCCAGGACCATCCCCCATGCTCCCAATCTGAGATTCTACTATTTCCCTCTGGATCGGTCCTCATGACCAGAATTACTGCCACCTTATCACACAAGGACGAATTTTCATTCTCTAGTTGCCTTAGAAGGCTGCCCCCCCAGCCCCCAGCAGAAATATCATTCAATGCGATTTCTTCCACTTTCTCTAGTAATCCCCGGTTCTCTGCCCCTTCATCTAGATAAGGCAGATTCCAGACTATCAGTTGTGTATCTTCGGGAATTTGCATGCCCTCACCAATGCCAGATTCGAAAATCTTCTCTGCCCCGGGGAGTCCATTCAAATCCAAGTTACCTCTTGTCGATGAAACCGCATACGGGTTTAGATCGCATGCAGTTACTTCCCATCCTAAACTAGTTAGGACCATTGTAACTAATCCAGATCCACACCCAACTTCCAATGCTTTACCTACGCACTTTGTCGACAATCCAGCAATAACCCGACAGAGCATAAGTGTATCCTCTCTTGGCGGATACACTGTTTGGGGGACTCGAACATCCCACTGCCCCGCTCCCTCGATGGAAATCTTCAGGCTCTTCATAGAAACATTCGGTAAGAAACCAAACAAAATTGTTCCGTTCCTAACTCCTCCGCGACTAACAACCTTTATGTCGTCCATCACTAAAGGATAGGCGGTACTGGCTCCCTCCGGCACCTCTCGCGCCTTTGCGAGAACTTCGCTAGGCGTAAGCCTTTTGAAGGCCCCTAGGGTCGCAGGATAGCCCAGCATCAGCCATGGGCCTGTAGCTTAGTCAGGTAGAGCGCCGGGCTTTTAACCCGGTGGCCGGGGGTTCGAATCCCCTCAGGCCCACCTGACAGCTTTTCAGGCCTACGCTTTTCTGGGCGGGGGTAGATGCATGGCAGTAAAGAGCTCAACAAAAAAGAGACTAATAGAGCTAGGGGTTCCAGAGGATCACGCGCACAAGTTAGCCGATGATGCAAATCTGGATGCGATAAAGAGAATGTCTAGGGAGCAGGTTGGAAAGAAGGTTGGCTTGGAAGACAGTGGTTCTGAATTAGACCACATCATGGGGATAATCAGCGAACATGTAGGCTCTCGGAAGAGGAGCAAAAGTAACAGAATTACAATTTCCCGAAAGGCTTTGCTCGACGAAGATATCCCCAGGGGAGATTACAGGTTCAATGTTCTAAATCACTTCCTTGTCCCTCATCATGAACTGGTGCCAATCGAATCCGAGGCCGAGGTTCTTGAGCCATGGGGCCTGAAAACTGATGATGCCTTTGGAACGGGAAGACTTGCTAAGGAACTACTACCAAAAATCCTGATTACCGATCCAGCGATTCAAGTAATCAAGGAGATGGAAGAATCGGATAACGATGAGTTGCCCGCAGGTTGGCTCGCTAATCGAGTAGTTAAGGTCATCAGGTACAGCCGATCAGCAGGAAATTCTGTAGCATTTCGACTAATCGTTGAGAGTGCATGAAAAAGGAGGTGTAAATATGAAGGAAATTGTAGAGAGTTATTTCAAACAAAGAAGCCTAGTTAACCACCAGCTTGCGTCATATAATGACTGCATACCAGTTGGTGACGGAAAGGAAAGCAGAATGGAGAGAATTGTCAGAAACATCAGAATAGGCAGTGATGAGGATGTTGATGATGACGATGGAGGCCTAGTAAAGCTGGACCTTCTAGACAAGGAGATTATTGTACGGCTCAAGAATCTTCGATTAGGGCGCCCAACAATCAAGGAAGCAAATGGTGCAGAGCATCATGCGACTCCCATGGAATGCCGACTTAGGAAGCTTACTTACTTCTCTCCAGTGTACCTGGACTTCAAGATATTCCGTGATGATTTGCCTCCATCTCCGGGTGCTGAGATGGGATTCCAGGAGGAATTGACCGTCCACATTGGGAACCTTCCAATAATGGTTAGATCCGCAAGGTGCAATCTTCACCATGATCACATTGATGAGAACAGGAAACTCTCCCCTGAGACTTCAGGTGAAGATGATGATAGGTACACAAATCTACTAAGAAAGTCTGGAGAGGATCCCCTAGATCCCGGTGGATACTTCATTATCAATGGTACCGAAAGGGTTCTAATTTCTATGGAGGACCTAGCTCCAAACAGAGTCACCGTAGAGAAGAATAAGAAATACGCACACGAGACACAGGTTGCAAAGATCTTCTCCCAGAAAGACGGAGTCAGAAAACCTCTGAATGTCGAGAAGAGGAGAGACGGGATGCTAATGGTCAAGATTCCAAGTGCAGGAACTACGCCCATACCACTAGTTCTACTAATGCGAGCGCTGGGAGTAGAAAATGACAGGGAGATATTCGCTTCTATCGCCGGCCCACCCGAAGCAATGAAATTCACAGTAGCCAATCTGAACGATCTTAGAGATAACGAGGAATATGGCGTTGACACTTCAGAAGAGGCAATGGCTTGGCTCGAGAAGAAGTTTGCAGCAGGGCAACAGAAGGAGTATCGAGAATCTAGGATCCAGAATCTCCTTGACAACGAACTTCTCCCTCATCTTGGTTCATACATAGAAAACCGAGAAAAGAAGGCGATTTTCCTAGGAAGAATAGCCAGACAGGTTCTCGAAATGGCAATCAAAGACAAGGATCCCAACGATAAGGATCACTATGCAAACAAGCGTGTTAGACTAGCTGGAGACCTAATTGAGGATCTCTTCAGAGTAAGCTTACAACAACTTGCAAGGGACTTAAAATATCAGCTGGAGAGGCACCACAACCGCAAAAGAGAACTCAGGATTTCCTCTTGCCTGCGTCCAGATGTTTTGACAACTAAGATAATGCATGCCCTAGCTACTGGCAATTGGGTCGGTGGAAGGTCCGGTGTCAGCCAGCTATTAGACCGAACTACATACCTCTCGGCTCTATCTCACATGAGAAGGGTGACTAGCCCTCTTGTGAGGAGCCAACCTCACTTCGAAGCTAGGGACCTGCATCCGACTCAATGGGGCAGGCTCTGTCCGAACGAAACCCCCGAAGGCCAAAACTGTGGACTAGTGAAGAATGCAGCCCAAATGATAGACGTTTCCGAAGAAGTCCCAGAAAATGATGTCAAAGCTCTACTTAAGGAGGCTGGGGTTAACGATAACCCCGATGGGTGGGCCGACGGTTCTCGCATACACGTTAACGGCGATATCTTTGGCCTCCACAAGAGGCCACAGAAACTTGTCAGCCAATTCAAGAGAAGGCGAAGATCTGGGCGAATTAGGCCAGAAGTAAGCATTAGACATGACCTAGAGAATCGTGATGTTTACATTAATACGGACAGGGGGAGAATGCTTCGTCCTTTACTGATTATTGATCATGGCAGTCTGCAGATTACCAAGATGCATCTGGATGGACTAAATTCCGGTGAGATTTCATTCTCTGACCTTGTCTCTGGAGGGGTCGTAGAATGGGTAGACGCCGAAGAGGAGGAGGACTTACTAATCGCTCCAAGGCCATTTGATTTGCCGGCGCATTCCCCCAAGTACAATCGCCCAATCAATCCCGCAAAGGTGGAATGGACAAACTTGGGTGAGCACGGAATTTCACACGCTGAGGTTAACGTGGAAGTCAAGATGCCTAACGGGACGGCTAAGAGTGAGAAATTCAAGGTCCCACTAAACTACTACCAAGAAAATATTGATGCCCTGAAGAGAAAGGAAAAGAAGGACAACACGGTCCTAGTGTACACCCACGTCGAGATAGACCCTCAATTGATTATGGGGGTTTGCGCTTCTTTGGTCCCTTACCCGGAACACAACTCAACTCCAAGAGTAACCGGTGGTACCGCGATGGTCAAGCAGAGCCTTGGGGTGGCAAGCGCCAACTTCCGACTACGTCCAGACACTCGCGCTCATGTGATGCATTACCCCCAACGCTCAATTGTTGGCACTAGGGCAATGACATCGACAAAGTTTGACCAGAGGCCAGGTGGTCAGAATTACGTAGTCGCAATTGTCAGTCATCATGGCTACAATATGCAAGATGCTGTGATAATGAACAGAGCTTCCGTTGAAAGGGCTCTGGGGAGATCTGCATTCATCAGGACCTATAATGCAGAAAACAAGAGATTCCCCGGTGGACAGGAAGAGAGAATTGAGGTTCCCGGCACTGGTCTGGATGAAATCAAGGGTCTAAAATCATGGGACTCATATTCGCATTTGGAAAGGGACGGGCTACCTGTGCCAGAGATTGAGTTAACCAGCGAAGAGGGAGGCAGAGGTATACTGGTAGGAAAGACAAGTCCTCCAAGATTCCTGGAGGAATCACACGGGGCGTTCCTACAAGCTCAAGAGAGAAGAGAGTCATCAATGATGGTCAGACATGGGGAGAAAGGCTGGGTCGACAACATATTCGTCACAGAGTCTCTTGATTCAGGACGACTAGTTAGGATCACCCTTCGTACAAACAAGGTTCCTGAACTTGGAGACAAGTTTGCTAGTCGACACGGGCAAAAAGGAATCATTGGAAGGTTGGTTGAACAGGAAGATATGCCTTTCACCGAAGACGGCGTAATTCCCGACTTGCTAATCAACCCTCATGCGATTCCCTCTAGGATGACGGTTGCTCACGTTTTGGAAATGATAGGTGGCAAGGTGGGCTCCATGGAAGGCCGTAGAATTGACGGAACAGCTTTTACTGGCGAGAAGGAAGAGTCTCTCCGATCAGGTCTTCTAAGAAATGGGCTCAGGCACACTGGCAGGGAGTCTATGATAAATGGTGAAACTGGAGAGAGTTTCCCAGTTGAAACATTTGTCGGTGTTATTTACTACCAGCGGCTACATCACTTGGTAAGTAGTAAACTCCATGCAAGAAGCAGAGGTAGGGTGCAGATTCTTACAAGGCAACCAACCGAAGGTAGAGCCCGTCAAGGAGGCCTTAGATTTGGTGAGATGGAGCGTGATTGCCTAATATCTCACGGAGCTTCAATGGTTATCAAAGATAGACTACTGGATGAATCTGACGGTTGGAATCTGATGGTCTGCAATACTCCTCGCTGTGGTCATATCGCATATTATGACTGGAAGAGAAGGACAACAATCTGCCCAGTTTGTGGGGACAGATCAGATGTCCATTCTGTGCAAACATCTTACGCTTTCAAGTTGCTTTTGGATGAAATGAAGAGCCTTGGAGTAGCTATGAGACTAGAACTGGAGGATAGAAGATGAGTGCCCGCGATGCAGCCAAGATACCCAAGAGAATTGACTCAATTAGATTCACTTTGATGGATCCCAATGAGATAAGAAAGATGTCCTCGGTAGAGGTCAAAACAGCTGACACATACAAGGATGATGGCCATGCGTTTAAGCAAGGCCTAATGGACCCAAAAATGGGAGTCATTGATCCTGGGATAAGGTGCGAAACTTGCGGAAACAAGCATGAAGAGTGCCCTAGTCACTTCGGGCACATAGCCCTTGAACTTCCTGTCATGCACATTGGCTTTTCGGGGCTGATCAAGACGTGCTTGAAGACCACTTGTAATTCCTGCAGCAAGGCACTCTTGCTAGATGCCCCGGAGTCTCATCCGATCGATCCGGAAAAGTCAGAGCAAGACTACTACAGGGATCGCGTAAACGACATCATCCTGAAACACGGAGTCGGGGGACGAGAATTCAAGAAGATAATCAAAGACATTGAGAACCTTTGTGCGGGTCCTAAGAGGGCTATTTGTATGCACTGTGGTGCGGAACAAGGCAAGATTATCCTCGATAAGCCTACTACTTTCAAAGAAAAGAAGGCTGACAAGGGAGAGCACAAGTTGAATGCACGTGATATTAGGGAATGGCTTGAGAAAATACCCGACGAGCATCTTATCTTCGTAGGTATGGAGAAAGACGTCAGTAGGCCCGAATGGACCATTATGAAGGTTCTACCGGTTCCTCCAATCACCGTTCGCCCATCCATCACGTTGGAGAGTGGGGATAGGTCAGAAGACGATCTTACTCACAAGTTGGTTGATGTGCTCAGAATCAACCAGAGACTAAGGGAGAATCGTGACTCGGGCGCCCCTCAGCTTATCGTAGAAGATCTCTGGGAGCTTCTTCAGTACCATTGCACAACATACTTCGATAACCAAACGAGCGGTATTCCGCCAGCAAGACATCGGTCTGGAAGGCCACTGAAGACCCTCTCACAGAGGCTCAAGGGGAAGGAAGGAAGGTTCAGGAGTAATTTGTCCGGTAAGAGGGTAAATTTCTGCGCTCGAACTGTTATCAGCCCCGATCCAAACCTAGGGATAAACGAAGTTGGGGTCCCAGTTAAGACTGCAAAGGAACTAACAGTACCAATTAGGGCTACAAGTAGAAACCGTGAACAACTCAGACAAATGATCCTTCGTGGCCCAGACGTTCACCCCGGTGTCAACTATATCATTAGAGGAGACAGGTTTAGAGTAAGGATTACAGATCGTACCAAGTACATTTGGGCAGGATTCAGATGTTTGAACCCCGATTGCCATTCTGGAAGCGAAGAGGAACCATATATTGGTTACAGGCCAGACTTGAATGAAGTTCTACCTGCACCAAATTTCCTCCCAGGACTTGTTCTGAAGGAGCAAATGCGAAGAGATCCAATTACAGATGATCTTGTACCAGAGTGGAGTGTAAACCTTAATGGGACGCTATCTAACCTCAGAGGAGAAGGTGAAAATGGGAAGCCACTGGCCGAAGACAATCCCGACGCATCTATCCATTATCGCTGGAAGTGGGAAGTCAACAATCCTGAAGAATACTTGCCAGAACATCTCGAGGTTAAGTGCCCTCACTGCGGTAGTCCAGAGGTTGAGGATGAACACGGCAACGTCTACCCAACTGAGATCGAAGACCGACTCAGTACTTATGACAGAGAAGGAAACCCCCGCCCAGGAGTTGTAGTCGAGAGACACCTAATTGATGGAGACGTGACAATTTTCAACCGACAACCATCACTTCACAGAATGTCAATGCTTGTCCATGAAATCAGAGTAATGGACGGTAAGACATTCAGGTTCAATCTAGCCGATTGTACTCCGTACAATGCAGACTTTGATGGCGACGAGATGAATCTTCATGTTATCCAGAGCGAAGAAGCAAGGGCAGAGGCTCGAATTCTAATGAGGGTGCAGGAACACATCATCTCCCCAAGGTATGGTGGAAGTGTAATCGGCGGGATACATGATCACATCACCGGTTCATACCTACTTACCCATGGTGAGGCTTTCTTGCCTAAGCAAGTAGCAATGGATGTCCTGAGCTCTATTGGATGGGAGGGGGAACTACCCCCCACAGTTGAGAGAAATGGAAAGGAAGGTTACCTAGGAAACGAGATCTTCAGCCTCCTTGTACGTGGAGGTTTCAGCCTCAACTTCAAGAATCGGGCCGGCGAGGATGTTCATGTATCACAGGGAAATGTCTCTGGTTCCATTGACAAGAGGGGTATTGGTGCCGAAGACGGACGTCTTCTGGATGCAGTAGTTCAGACGCATGGGACGGATCTGGGTGCTGATTTCATCAATAAGATGACTAAGATGACAATCGCTATTTGTACGGCCATGGGCTTCACTACTGGCATTGATGACGAGGATCTCCCTCCGGAGGCGAAGGTTGAGATCGACCGAATTAATGCTGAGGCGAGCGCCAATGTAGATTCAGAGTTAGAGAAGTTCGGTAAGGATGGCAGGAAATATGAGGCTAGGCCCGGCCGAACTCCACATGAAACCCTTGAGGAGAATATCCTCACAATACTAGATGCAGCCAAGGGCGAAACAGGAAATGTGGCAAAGGCACTACTAGGGGAAGACAACTCAGCTGTTTTGATGGCGACGTCTGGAGCCAGAGGGTCCATGGATAACCTCGCAATGATGGCTGGATCAATCGGTCAACCAAAGGTAAGGGGGAAGAGATTGGAGAGGGGTTATCAGGACCGAGTTCTTTCCCACTTCCCAAGGAAGGTTAAGGGGGCTAAGGAGAAGGGCTTTGTCTCTTCATCTTTCAAGCGAGGCCTCGAACCAACCGAGTTCTTCATGCTGTCTGTATCTGGTAGGGAGTCTCTGGTCGATACAGCCGTCAGGACTAGCAAGTCTGGTTACATGCAACGTAGGCTGATCAATGCAATGGACGATCTAAAGGTTGCTAATGATAAAATGGCTTCGGTTAGAAACACGGCTAATCGAATAATACAATTCGAATACGGCGAAGATGGGACAGATCCAGCTAGAAGCCGCAAGGGAAGCCCATTTGACGTAGACCAAGTACTGAATGACGCTTTAGGAGGTGCTAACTGATGGTTGTCAAGAGTGCAACAAAGAAGAAGCTCATGGACCTCGGAATCGAGGAAGAATATGCTCACAAGCTTGCTGATGATAGGAAGTGGGATGATGTCAAAGGCCTCTCACCAGGACAAATTGCTCAGATTTGTGGAATAGATTCGGGAACTTCACAGCGAATTTTTGACGTAATGGCTAGTTCGGTAAAGTCTTCCAGAGCATCATCAGCTAGATCTGAGAAGACAATAGTCAGGAGGAGGACAGCTTCTAGAACTAGAAGAATGAAGCGATCCCTCCCATTACAAGAGTATGACTACGACTCAAAGATGCAACAACTAATTCGTGACATAGACCATGAAGACGAGATGTTTGGCCAGTTAACTGACGCTGCAAAGGAATCAGGAGCAAACTTGACTCCAATGATGATAAACCAGCTAGTCAAGGGGCTCCATGGGAGAGGGGAGAAGAAATTAACCAAACCCAAGGCGAAGAAAATCATAAGTTCTGCTAACCACTTCTATATTGATTCTAAGGCAGTACCCCACGAAGCAGTTGGAATCACAACCGCACAATCAATTGGAGAACCCGGTACTCAGATGACGATGCGTACCTTCCACTATGCAGGTGTGGCAACTGTCAACGTCACTCAGGGACTCCCCAGGATCATCGAAATTGTGGACGCCAGAAAGGTCCCAAAGACCCCAACCATGATTATTTACATGGATGAGAAGAACTCAAAGGGTAAGCCATTAAGAACTAATGAAAAGCTAGTCAGGGACCTCGCAGCAGCCATTGAGACTACCACTGCAATGGACATTGCCACTATTGACGTCGATGTCGCCCAGAGAAATATCGTGCTACAGTTGAACAACAGCAATATGCGTCTTAAGAAGATGACAGGAGCCGAGGTCAGAGACAAATTATCTAGGGCACTAAGGCTCTACGTTCAAGCTGATAACGATGACCGTCCAAAGTCACTTCGAATTATTCCCGGAGTATCCAAGGAAGAAGACTTGGCCGATCTAGCTTCTGACCCTCCAACATATACCGCTCTTCTACAATTGGAAGACAAGATCAAGAAGCTTCGCCTGAAAGGACTTCCTGGAATATCCAGAGCAACCGTGCAGGGACCAATGACCGAAACCGGGGAGTACTACATCTCCACCATAGGTTCCAATTTGTCAAAGGTCAGCGAGTTCGACGGGGTGGATAGGTCGAGAACCTATACGAATAATATCAATGAAATCCATGACTACTTGGGGATCGAGGCAGCTCGCCAGGCTATCATCAACGAAATGTGGGATACTTTGGAAGGCGCTGGTCTAGATGTCGACGTTAGGCACTTGATAATGGTCTCAGACGTCATGACCACCGGCGGCGAAGTTAGGGCTATCGGAAGGCATGGAGTCAGTGGAACCAAGCATTCAATCCTAGCCCGTTCTGCATTCGAAGTTACCGTAACTCACCTTCTGAAGGCAGGAGTGATAGGCGAGAGGGACATGCTATCTGGGGTAACTGAGAATATCATTGTCGGCCAGCCAGTAGCATTGGGAACTGGCAGTGTGGAGCTATTTTACATTCCAGATGAAAACAATTGAGGGAAATTCATGGATATAACTAGGCAATTAAAGCAGGGAATAAATACCGGAAACATTGTTTTTGGTCAAAGACAGACTTCATCCGAATGTTCCAAGGGAGAAGCTAAGATGGTACTGATCGCATCCAATTGTCCCGAATCATTCATTGATGATTTGCGGAATTCGTATCCATCGATACCCGTTCATCAGGTCACCATGGTAAACAGGCAACTTGGAGCGGCTTGCGGAAAACCTTTCCCAGTCAGCTCTCTTTGCATTATTGACCCCGGACAGAGCGATTTGCTCCAACTCGCTCCTAATCTTTAATCAATAAATTACCCCCAAATAAACAAAATTTAGGGTTTTATTCAAAGTCAGTTGCGTGTGCCTACAGACATGGAAGAGGTATTACGGGACCTCCTCGGAATTCGAGCTGTAAATTTCAGACCACTTGAATATAATATTGAATCAGATGATTTTACCCCACTTGGTGTTGCTGATTCTGTACCTGATTTTGGGACTAGTGGTGATGAGGTTTTCATCTGGCATGCATCTGCAGGAATATTGCCTATTACGGCAAGAGAGCTAATCAGGTTCGGAATGGATGCTCCGAGGGGATTAAACCTAATCTTTAGTGAGCGCCAGCTACAACCAGATTGCAACTCATTAGACACATTTGATTTCAAGATTATCGAACCAAAGGAAATTTCCAACTGGATCGGCCAAGCAGTTCTATCCGGGGAATTGAACGTCTCCGCAATAAGTTCGCATAATCAGATAATGGACCAAAGTACAATTCCAAATATCATTCATTCAGAAATTTCAGTACTGAGGCCGTTAATAGATAACAAAAATTGGGCAAATAATCGTGGCATGGAGGGATTTTCATCTTCACCTATCCTGCTATCAGCTCGATTATGGTCCGTTGTGGGGGATTTACTAGGCCCCAATGGAGAAAGAGAAAACCGAAAATGGGAAATCGTTGAAGACCCATGGTCCCAAACTCTTTCGCTTCTGAATGGAATTGAGCATCTTCAAAGAGCACCGGTGCTGAGATCAATAGATCCGTTGGAATCTAATTGGCTTTCCAGAAGCAGTCTCTACGAAGAAATATCAAAAATTATTGAAGAGAGGAGAAGGGGGGAATCTCGAGAGACGAGCACCACAGGTACAGTTCGTAGCATGCTCCTAGAAAAATGGTCTTTGAATATCGAAACTGCATCAATCAGTTTTTCCAAGATATTGATTCCCGGATGGGAGGTCGACTTGAATCCAAAAAAGATACTACATGGGAGAAATGGGCGCCTCTATGACTCCTAATTTCGTTGCAATAGCATCATATCCTCATCCGAAAGAGTCTGACCATCCATCAACCTAGACATCAGATCAGAAACATCCACTCTCCCAGTACCATCGTCTTTCTTAGTACCTGTTAATTTCAAAATATCTTGCATCGAGTGAATGCATCTGAGAGATATTATGTACATGTTATGCAACTTATCTGCATCAGATTTAGTTGTCGTTAACCCAATATGCTCAGAATTAGCTAGGCCTCTGAGTCTGTCTACTTCATTAGACAATTCCATCATTAAGGAATGCGCCTCCTCTGATTTCTCCGAAGCATCAGTGACTGCATCATGTGCCTTCTGTTGCCTCTTCTCAGCCTGCTTTACCTCTTTCAAAACAACAGAACTACTTGTATCCTCCTCTCGCTTAAGTTTAGTGTATTCTGCCTGTAACCTCTTCATAGTCGAGAAGAAATCCTTCTCCTTCTTAGGACTGATTTGACCCGTTTGGTGGCGCCATTCCAGTTTGTTCATCTGTTCTCTAATTTTCCTTGAGCTATTCCCATTATTCTTCTTTCCACTCGTATTCGCTTTATTTTCAATTGAGCTTCTTAGCTTAGAACGTATTTCCTTGAGTTCATTTGTCTTCTCAAGCCTTATCTTCCGCAACTCTGCTACCTTTCCATTAGCTTCGTTTCTAAATGCTTTCTGTTTTTGCACTTCAATGATTAATTCCTTAACCTGGCGATTAATTTCGTTTCGCTTATCCAGCTTCCCCCTCACCGCCACATTCAACTCGTCACGTTGAGTTTTGAAACCCGACAATTGCTTACTCACGACTTCTGTCCTTTCCTCAAATATCGATCCAATATTCGATTGATTGAGCTCCAAAGAAGTCCCTCTGTCGCTGCCAATTTGTATTTCCATTTAAGGAATACCGATTTTTCGTCACATTACTCCCTGCGACTGGCAATACTCCCTCTTCTACTGCCTCTTCTGGATACTCCTATTTTCCTGACTTTCTTTCTCGGTCCGGCGTTACTTTTCGCCACTCTCCCGGGCGTCTCCTTCTCAGTGATCGCAGAGAATCCACCAGATTCTAGCAATGCTCCTAGCTCTTCAGTGCTAAGAGGGCCCCCCTTAGCAGCAATTCCTCGGATATCTTCTATACTAGATACATTTCCTCTAACTGCAGAAATTCTGGAGAATTTTTCTATCCGTTTCAAATCAATTCGATTGTCCTTCTCCTCCTGTTTCGTCAATTCAATTTTTTTGTCGATAGCAGAAATTCTTTTGCTAATCCTCCTTATTTCCTTCCTGCTTACTTTGTCTTCTTCGATTTCGGCATTTTCTCCTAGATTTGAAACTACTTTGCTGGCTTCATCCTTATTCTGATCTAATTTTGAAGAAATTTTCCTCATCTCGCTAACTCTAGAAATATACTCTGAGTGTGCCTTCTCCGCCTCTCTCTTCTTCTTTATTGACGATTGAATCTCAAAGAACCTACTGAAAGCAGATAGTTCTGGATTAAGCATTGGTACCGAAGTCAAGTCATTATCAATCTTCGTTAAAGATGCAAAGGTTTCCTGCAACCACTCTTCTAAAATCTTTGAAGGCGGAGGCACGCACTTGTTTATTTGATCTCTTTTCTCCCTGTGTTTCTGAGCCCTTTTCCTAGAATTATGGAATTCTGCTAGTAACTTCTTCCTTCCAGAGTCAGATTTCTCTATTCCAACAATCGCTGATCTCAGTGATTTCACTATGTGGATTTGCTCTTTTCTTTCAGACCTCAAATCTTTAACTTGATCATTTATAGATCTCAAAAATGCCTTCTTCTCCTTAATCAGTCTAATAATGGCTTCCCGATCTAGGTCTTTTAGATCATCCCATTGGACATCAGAGAACTCTTCACTCATTCTTCTCACTCCACGGCTCTACGGGTTTATTCTTGACCGCAGACTTCTTCGAAAATGATGACCGTCCCCCCTCATCAACAGTTCTTCGTGCCTTTAGGAGATCTTTGAAGCCATGCCCCATATCTCCAAATCCGTCAGATAATCTTTTTTCCCAATGTGCAATTGCCCGATCACTCTGAGATAGTAACTCTCTAGCTCTGTCAAGTTGACTAGTAATTTCTTTCAATTCATCCGATGCTTCAGATAACCTTTGATAGATGGGTTGTGCCTTTGCAACTGCATCAATCATCATTGAATGAGATTTATCTGCCTTTTTGAAAAGATCCGACATCTTTCTGTTTTTTTCTAAGTAGACCGTCATTTCTGGGTTGGACTCTTTCCTGTCTCTTACCCATTTGTCGTTTTCAGCGACTAATGCCCTTCTTTTGTCCAGCAGCTTCCTCTCAGCCTTGTGATCTAGTGCCGAAGTCTGAATTCTGTTCTCAATCTCTTCAATCTGCTCAATCAGCTTCTCCTTCTTCCACTTTGGATCAAGACTAATCATCCCTCCGGAGTCAATAAGAGTTCCTCTAATTGCCTTAACTTCGGGAATAAGGATGCCGGCTCCTTTTTGATTTCTATCTCTTTCTTCCTTGAATCTTGCAACTTTCATGTTTGCTTCTTCGAATGATTTCTTCATTCTTTCGACCTTTGGAGCCAGGGATTCTTCTTCAGCCTCAAGATTTCGAATCACTCCCGGCAGGCTCTCCTTTAGCATCAGCCTCCTATTCAGGAGAGTGGCAGCAAGCCCACTTGGTCCCATCTGCAACAGTGCTTCAGTGTCCATTTCGTTTCCAACCGGGCAAATACATCCATTATAGCCCTATGCTGAACGTTTTTCTGGGTTTGATTGATACGGGGCCCATTCAAGCCATCTTCATGAGGGTCTCCCTTGGCCACGCCATTTGCGCTTCTCTACTGTTACTAATGCTCCCATTGTCGGGACCCTTCAACCCTCACCAATCTTTCTTGGAAAGTGGGTCTTTCGAAACCCAGTACTCTAATGATTCTGGATCTTCGATTAATTTCACTTCCTCCGGGGGATCCGGTTTGGCAATTTCTGGAGAACCTGCTCATGTCGGGGATAAATTATTTGCTACATTATTGGTTTCGAATTCTGGCAATTCTTCGGGCACCGTCTCACTGCATATTTTTTCCGAAATCTATGCGATCGAGTTCCAAGGAGAATTTGTTGAGATTTCTCCCGGATCTACACGTGAGGTGTCTGCCCCATTCTCACCATCTTCGCCGGGGGAAAACCAGTTCTACTGGTGGCTTTCTGTTGTTGAGTTTGGGGACTACTTTCCGTTGGAAGGGAATATTTCCGTAGAGGTAATGCCTAGTCAGAATCTAAATTTGTCTATAGATAAAATTGAATGGAAATCAGATAGCGGACTAAATGTCGATGCTTCAGTTTTTCTTTCTTATGGGAAATCCCGTGAAATTATCCTGGAAGTGTCATCTTTGAGTCAGGGTTCTATTGAACTAATGCAGAGGATTGAATTGGAATCAGATCCGGGGAGGAGGGAAATAAACTTCAATCTTGGACATCCAAATGCAGAAGAGATCACCATAGAAGCAATCCCAGTACTTTGGCAACCCTCTAATACTTCTGAGAATATGACAATGTCACTAGTTAAGGAACCATTAGTGGATTCGCAATCACTCATAATCGCAGTTGAATTCACTCCTGAAGATCCAGTTCCCGGAAAAGAGGTTTTAACATCCGTTTCCGTTGAAAATACGGGCACATACATGGTTAAATCTGGAGAAATAAGAGTCATTATGGCTTCAGATAGGACGATTCTTGCTCAGACCAGTGTTCAGTCAGTTATGCCCGGATCAACTATCCGAACTGATCTAAATATCCCAATTTGGCCAGAAGGGGACCGCACTGATTTAGAAGTACAGTGGTCTACAAGTGAGGTTGTAGTTTCGAGTTATTATTCGATTGATGCGAATTCTGGTGATGAGGGTTTGGATCTGCCATTTGACATTATTGCAGCAGGTTATGGGGTTCTAGCTGGAGTCCTAACTCTTCTAGTTGGAACCTTTGTGTGGAGGGCGGTTTCGACCCGCACTCCATCTACTTCTGATCTCACTCTCCGCGAGACAAAGCAGGAAAGTGCTTCTTTCTCAAAGATAGAAAAGAGAGAGATACAATGTTCTTACTGCGATCAAAGATTGATGGTCCCAAGTGATCATGATGGTGGTGTCCGGTGTCCCTCATGCTCTATGGAATTCATAGTCGGGGAGCCTCAGGAAGATTCTCCCAGGGTGGTCAGATCTTCCGTGGATACTCTCAGTTGCCCCGAATGTGAACAGGTTTTGAGGGTGAAATTAGAGAAAAGGCCGGTAATGTCTAGGTGCCCAGTCTGCAAGACTAATTTCATGGCGGAGTCGGAGGGTGAATGAATGTTGGAATTCAGCGATGTTGAGGAAATGTATCTGAAGACGATTTTCGAGGTTCACTCTGAGTCTCCTGGTGCCATTGTTAAGACAACCCAACTAGCTAATTTGATGGGATTAAGTGCAGCCTCTGTTACTGAGATGATTCAGCGCCTTTCTAATAGGGGCATGATAACACACATTCCCTATCGGGGATGCCGCCTAACTACAGAAGGATTTCAACTGGCAGCTAAAATAAAAAGAAGAGAGGGGTTGCTCGAGATTCTACTAGCCGATGTGCTTGGTTTCAAGGGAGACGTCAAAGCAGTAGCATGCCGAATGGAACATTCAATAGATGCTGATCTGGAGGCTACGATTGATCGATTTCTTGGGTATCCAGAGATGACATCTACCGGAAGCCGCATCCCAAGCATAGAGAGAAATTTCGAGACATCAGGGGCCGGGACTCTATTGCCATTATCTGGACTCTCGGAGGGGGACTCTTCCACTATAGAGATAATATCTGCCAATTCTCTCGAAACCGTTACCATCGAAGGCTCAGGCTTAGGTATCGGTTCGATCGTCAAAATCAAAAATGGCAAGGTGTTGTGCAATGGAGTCGAATTAGAATTATCTGATAGTATTTCGATGAAAATTCTGGTCAGAATCGTTACTACAGGTGATTGAATAATGGATGAAGAAGACCCCCTCGAAGCTCTCTCTGAATTAGAGGGAAAAATAGATTCAATGGTCGCAGAACTAAATTCAGAACCCCCTTCAGCACCAGATATAAGAGAAATGGTAAGGGACAATGACAAACCAGATTACTCTTCTGTGAAGGATATTTTGAAGACTCGTGAATCATTTCTAACTGGGGTTGATGACTTGCTAATCAGTAGGGGTGCACGTTTGATTTTATTTCTACCAATCGTCGTAATTTTCCTATTTGGGCTCGCACAGTCATATCGCGAGTCTGATCCCGATTGGTGGCAGGGGGGGGTCCAGGAACTTTTCTTAGATTTCACTTTCTCAAAGTCAGTTTATTTGTTATCACTTGTCATAATGGTCGCCGATCTGTTGCTCCTATTCGTTCTTCATTATTTGCTATGGGTGACAAGAAGAATCTTTCAAATCGAGACTGATGAAATCGTTTCTGCCGGAGTTACTTTCCGAAGTTCACACGGCTATAGTGAAATGAGGGCAGTAATTTATGGAGCTGCAAACCAACTTAATCTGACTACAACTTTAATGATTTTATCCACGGGAATGCTTGGTTTAGCCCTCATCTTCCCTTCAGAAACCGATGGGATTCCAGTCCTAATTGCATTATCTACCGGGGCTTTATTGGCAGGCCACAGCGTATACATGGTGTCTAATAGGCCACGATTCAATACAGTGGAGCCATGGGGTTTACTGGAAGCATTTTCCCCCCCAATACATCCAGCCTTGCTTAACATGCCATTCACCGACGTCATCAGGTCCCATGTCGATCCGATGTTGGCAGTCCGTTTTTCCAAGTATGTCTCTTCTTTCAATACAGATCTTCAGAAGGGGGTGAAACTATCCGATTTGCAGGAATATCTTCTTCAGGTTCTGGATATGTTCCGTTCTGGGCTGATTGAAGAGGAAGAATTCCATCTAGCATTGTCAAAACTCGTTGATTCCCGAACCATAGGTCAGATAATCAATCATCCAGAACTGGGCGAAGAGACATTGGATCGTCTACTGATGCATGCAAGGGAAAGATGCGCTCCATTTTTCAGACTCAATGACAGGATGAGAATGCACTTGTCGTCCCAATCTGAAGATCCTATTTGGTTTGATGTGGACATGGAGAACCTTACCCTCGGTCAAGCAAATTTATTCGCCTATGTGCTGAACCAATCAGACGAAAGCAAGGACTTTATTCTAAGGGTCCAGACTCCCGATTTTCGTCCAAATGAATGTGAATATCGACTCAAGGTCGAACCGCACAGTTTCGAATCTCTAGAAGGGATGGAGTCATATGAGAAAATCTCTTCATCGCTATCCAAATCAAGGATTATTTGGCAGACATTGGTCCCTTCGTCAATGGGAGATGCTACAGTTACCGTTAGGCTGGAGGACTCATCAGGAAATCTAATTTCTGGTAAGGTACTAACATCCCAGGTTCGTTCTGATCTATTCACTAGACTTAGGATGACTACTGGTGCGGTGTTCATGTTTGGGGCCGCACTAGCCATAGTTTCCCCAGTACTGCCATTTGCAGCCAGACTACTCGGACTTTAGTTCTCTTCAATAAGGGGGCACTATTCGGGAATGTATGGAGCATGACGACGGGAGCTCGGATGATCTTCGGACACGACTCCATGCCATGGAGTCAAAACTCAGTAGGATCAGAGGCCAGAGGGATTCTCATAATGAATCTGCCAAGAGAGCGGCGGATCAGCGGAACTCCGCTCAAGAAAAAAGGAACGAGGTCCAAGAAACAATCACATCTAAGATGGATGATCAGAAGAAAGTTCGTGCTCAGGCAAAAATACATCAGGCCAGTAGGGATGAAATCCAACAGAGTATTAGAGAGATAATTTCTAGGAAAAAGGGAAAGAGAGACAATGGGCCCGGGAAGTCGGTTGTTATCCAACTCTCTGAGACTGTCGGTGATATTGAGCGAATAGAGAACCGGATTATGACCGACGGAAACTTGTCACTTGAAAAGGAGAATTCACTAATCAAAAAATTGAGGTCTTTGATTTCCCGAAGAGACGAGCTAATCCCACATGTAGAGCAGCAAAGAATCGTTTCAATCGATCTAAGTGATATGGACGAATCTATTCAGAGATTAAGGGCAGAGGCCGACAATGAACACAAACTAATGATCGAGCAAAATGGTCTGGCCGATGAGATCTGGGGAGAGATTAAACCATTATTCGAGGAAAGGGATTTCCTCAGAGGAGAGGGGGACCGTCTTCACGGACTTTTTTTGGATGAGCGTGGGAAGGCCGACGAGGCGCACAAAGGAGTCGTGGATTTTCTCTCCAAAGTGAATGAGATCCGGGGAGAAATTCGATCACAGCATGAGGAGAGAGAGAAGCTAGTTAGGGATCACAACAACTCAGTTAGAAACTCTCTCCTTGGCCCAGATCAAAACGAAGAGCTAGCAGAATCGCTAACTGAGCAACTTCTGGGCGGGGCTTCGGTAACATTTGGGGGAATTGTTTCCAGCGAATCTAGTGTGGACAAAAATGAGAAAACTAAGCCAAAGAGGTCTTCTAGGAAGCTTGGCACTTCACGTGGGCGAAAGAGATAGTTCACCATCCACGCTCATCTAGCCTTACTTCCAGGCTTTCAATTTCTAGTCCGGGCATTGCCTCGCCAATCATTTCACAAGCCTCTGTAACAACTTGGGCGTCTTCGAAGTGGTGCGTTGCTAGAACTATGGCCTCTGCGGTTTGAATGGGATCGGAACTCTTGAAAATTCCAGAGCCAACGAATATCCCATCCATTCCATGTTTCATCATTAGCGCCGCATCAGCTGGTGTGGCGATCCCCCCAGCTGAGAATGTAACAACTGGAAGACGTCGCAAATCAGCAACCTCATCCAAAACATTTGCGACTTCCTTTCTAATCGAATCCATTCCTCCAAATGGGGTAGTGTTTACCTTAGCCCCAATCTCGGAATGCCCCTCTAGTCTTTTGTAACCTTTAATGACCACTTCAACAATTTTTTCTCTTTCGTCCTTAGGAGACTTACTCAAGGTTTCAATTTCAGATGAAAGAAGACGTGCGTGTTTTACAGCGCTAACTACATTTCCAGTCCCAGCCTCGCCCTTAGTTCTAATCATCGCAGCACCTTCAGAGACTCTTCTGACGGCCTCTCCAAGGCTAGTACACCCACAAACAAAGGGAATGCTGAAGTCATTCTTTGCAATGTGATAAAATGGATCGGCAGGGGTTAGAACTTCTGACTCGTCGATCATATCAACTCCCAGTGATTCCAGAACCCTGGCCTCTTCGTCATGACCTATTCTGGCCTTGGCCATTACGGGAATACTGGTGGTCTCAATTATCTCTTTGATTAGTTTGGGGTGACTCATCCTAGCCACACCACCTGATGATCGAATATCTGCCGGGACTCTCTCTAGGGCCATCACCGATACCGCTCCTGCATCTTCTGCTAGATGAGCTTGCTCGGGAGTCACTACATCCATGACTACCCCGCCCTCTTGCATCTTCGCAAATCCCCGCTTGAGGAGCTCAGTCCCATGCCTCATTTCGCCAAGCTCTATCCTATGTTTCATGCACATTCCTCTAGGCCCACATTGAAGAACCTATGTTAGGGTAGATTTTCCCTGCACTAGTCGGCAAGAACGGGAGAATCTCCCTCGGCTATTGGCAGGTCCGGGGATTCCAACTCATTTTTCTCTAACCAGCTCATTTCTTCATCCGGCAAATCGGAATCAGCATAGATTGCTTCCGCTGGACACTCTGGAATACATGCCGCGCAGTCTATGCACTCATCGGGATCTATGACTAGATATTCTTCGGCTTCCCTAAAGGCTTCTACTGGGCAGACATGTACACAGTCTTGGTATTTGCATCTTACACAAGCACTAGTTACTACGTGAGTCATATTGTGAAATTGGACTTAAGATTGGCATATGAATGATTGCTTCATTAACCAACCAATCTACTAATCAATTCCTCTGCAACAAGTGAAGCTTCTTGACCCGGATAAACCTCCAGTTTGAACTTACCCTTTATGACGACCTCTTCGGGATTATTAATCACTGAAGCTTCCCCCTGTACTAGATTTTCTAGATTTAGCCTAATGTGTAAGAATTTATGCTCATCAATTCTCTGGGATATTCCGTTTTCAAGAAGATTTTTCAATGATCCATCATCAATTCTCTGCAATGATTTAATTGATTGTTTTGCCTTCATTTTTACGCAAATTGTCTGCATCGGAGCTCCCAATGCGGATTTCTCCCTATGGGTCGTGATTTCGGATTCTTCTCCACTAAGCCACCTCATAGAATCAATAATCAACTCGCAATCATCAACAGCACTGGCGTGGGTTCGCCATTCTCCTCCATGAAGGCCCATGCTTGTCGCAGCTAGCATACTATCTTGAATGCACGCCATAGAAGACTGAACTAGTAGCATTTCGTTCAAATACTGGTTGCAGGTCGGACGGCTCGCAAACGGGGTAGCCCCCGCAATATGGAGACGATTTCTATGGCCAAAGGAGCTTCAGCGAGAGCAGCTGCAAGAAGGCAGAAGGACAAGTGGAAGGCTAAGCGTTGGTACTCTATTCGCGCTCCACGTAATCCATGGTCGTTCAAGGCCATTGGAGAAACTTTGGCCGAAGAGGAAGATCTGTTAATCGGCCGGCAATTCGAGATAATGCAGAATGAACTAGACGGCGATTTTACTAAAATGCACGTGAAGATTAAGTTCAGGATAACTGAGGTTGTTGGGAATGATGCAATCACCGAGTTCATTGGCCATGATGTAATGAAGGACTTCGTAAGACGGCAGATTAGGAGAGACAGGGGCAAAATTGATGATACAATTGATGTTGTTACTGAGGATGGTTTTTTCATCAGGATAAAGCCATTCGTGGTAACCAGATCCAGCGTCAAAGCCAGTCAGAAACAGGAATCTCGTAATGTTGCAAGGGACGTCGTGGTAAAATTCTGTGCCAAATCGACATGGATAAATGTTCAGAAGGCGTTGATGGACGGCTCTCTAGAGGAAAGTGTCACTAAGGCAATTTCCAAGATTCAGCCTGTTAGGGCAGTATTCTTCAGGAGAAGCCAACTCATACAGGATGGCGTTGTTATTGATGACGGACCTACCCTGGAGGAAATAAAGAAGCAGGAGAAGGCTGACAAAGAGATGCAAGAGCAGGCTTCCGAAGAAGATGACCAAGAAGATAACCCACCATCCAATGATGAACAACAAGAAGAAGAATCAGGAGCTCCCGTCGAAGAAAGTCCTGAAGAGGAATCTTCCGATAGTATCGACTATAATTCGATGACTGTTTCACAGCTCAAGGATCTGCTAAAAGATGCTGGTAAGCCAGTATCGGGAAAGAAAGCCGATTTAATTTCCAGACTTACGGAGTGAGGAGATGCCCCGCGTTGCGGTGTTTTGTGGGACAGGGATGGCAACATTCGCCTCGAATCTAGCTTCCGAAAATGCCTCTAAACTAAGCTCAGTAATTGTCGAGTCACAATGGGGAGAGGTCCCCGTTTCTATATTTCATCATGATTTTGGCGAGGTTTTCGTAATTGACAGACACCATTCTCCCAGCGGTAACAGGACACCACCACATGCAATCGAGTATCGGGCCAATGTCCATGCTGCTACAAGTTGCCAACCAGATCTAATCGTTAGTGTAAATTCTGTAGGCTCAATGACGAAATTAATGCCGCCCGGAAAAATCGGCATTTCCTTAGGCGTTTTAGACCTCTCAATAAAGCCATGGACATTCCATGATGATAATGCAGTGCACACCGATCGCACTTCTCCCTTCGACAGTCGGGCCTCTTCTATATGCGAG